>OBJZ01000201.1_pt1 | contig 25950 bp, 17 predicted proteins | sample 1481641 | NCBI WGS metagenome assembly OBJZ01 (sample SAMN02364493, study PRJEB22542) | human gut metagenome | isolation source: fecal sample | host: premature infant | place: USA: Chicago, IL | collected 2012-01
TCAAAAGAAGAAGCACCAAGTAATGAAGCAACAAATGAAGCGCTATCAAAAGAAGAAGCACCAAGTAATGAAGCAACAAATGAAGCGCCATCAAAAGAAGAAACACCAAGTAATGAAGCAACAAATGAAGCGCCATCAAAAGAAAAGAGCACAGACAATTCGACTTCAAATCCAGAGGTTGATTCCGAAGTATTAGATAATTCTAAGCAAGGTACAGATAATGATAATTCATCTAATCATAGCGAGGATAATATTGTGACTTATGCAGAACCAACTGCATTAACAAATACCCGTTCAGTTGATTCACCTTCTAGAGTTTCATCTGATAACTCACAAGCTCAAAAGCAAGGTAAAAATGTTAATGATTCAATTAAGGTCAATTCTGTTGATACTGATAAAGAGTATGTTGAACCGAACAATGGACAAGGTTTTTCAACAAATGTATCATTCGAAGTTGACGGTAAAGTTAACAAAGGTGATTACTTCACAGTAGATATGCCGGAATATGCTGATTTTAATGGTATTGCAGACTATAAAGCAGCAAATAATAAAATTTATCCAACTATCAATGATGGGGAGCAAGTTGTAGCAAACGGTGTTTACGATACAGAAACTAAGAAATTAGTGTACACTTTTACTGACTATGTAAATAAGAAAGATAATATTAAAGGTCAATTTGAAATTCCTCAATTTATTGATAGAAAAAATGCTAAAACAAGTGGAGATTATGACTTAAACTATAATATTGCAGACAAAACTGTTTCTAAACCAATGAAAATTGTATACAACAACTACGATGAGGGACATGTAGTTGCAAATACAAGTTCATTAATCACTAAAGCTGATTTATTCAATGTAGGATCACATGATTATACTCAATATATCTATGTAAATCCAAAATCTGAAGATAGTTATAATACACGTTTAACAATCCAAGGTTATCAAGAAGATTTAAATAATAGTAGTACTTTACTGAATCCAAAAGACTCTAATATTGAAATATTAGATGCTAAATCTTCTGACAATATTACTCCAAGTTTCTATGTTAATGATAGTGACTTTGAGAATGTTACTAATCAATATAAGATTGATCAAATAGGTGATAAGAAAGCACAAATTGACTTTGGGCATATTGACCATCCGTATATCGTTAAAGTTACATCTAAAATTGATCCAAACTCTAGCAAAGATTTACGTACACGTGTAATAATGGAAAATGAGAACGCTGAAGGTACCAAAGACTTTTATGTCCATGATAATACTGTTGAACGATTAGGAGCAAACGGAGTTGCTACTGGCAATGAAAAACTTTATAACCTAGGTGACTATGTTTGGGAAGATACAAATAAAAATGGTATCCAAGACGAAGATGAACATGGTATCGAGGGTGTAGAAGTATCGCTTACACGTCCAAATGGTACAGTAGAAACTACAACGACTAATTCTGAAGGTAAGTATGAATTTAATGATTTACAAAATGGTGATTATGTTATTAATTTCAAAACACCTGAAGGATACACAGCAACTAAAGCTTATGAAGGTAATAATGCAGAAGTCGATTCTAATGGCTTAAGTACGGTTGGTACAATTAAAGATGCTGACAACTGGACTTTAGATAGTGGATTCTACAAAACGCCTTCTAAATACAGCTTAGGTGATTATGTATGGTACGATTCTAATAAAGATGGTTACCAAGACAATGATGAAAAAGGTATTAAAGGTGTTAAAGTTACTTTAAAAGATAGTGAAGGTAACACATTAAAAACAACTGAAACTGATGAAAATGGTAAGTATCGCTTTGATGACTTAGATAGTGGTGACTACACAGTTCATTTTGATAAACCAGAAGGTCTTACACAAACATCAGTTAATTCTGGTAATGATGACGCCAAAGATGCTGATGGTGAAGATGTACATGTAACAATTACAGATCATGATGATTTCACTATTGATAATGGCTACTTCGAAGATAGTGAATCAGATTCTTCTTCAGAAAGCGAATCAGACTCAGAGAGTCACTCGGATTCAGAAAGCCACTCAGACAGTGAGTCAACGAGTGAATCAGATTCAGAAAGTCACTCAGACAGTGAGTCAACAAGTGAATCAGACTCAGAGAGCCATTCAGATTCAGAAAGTGATTCAGATAGCGAATCAACAAGCGAGTCAGACTCAGAGAGTCACTCAGATTCAGAAAGTCACTCAGACAGTGAGTCAACAAGTGAATCAGACTCAGAGAGCCATTCAGATTCAGAAAGTGATTCAGATAGCGAATCAACAAGCGAGTCAGACTCAGAGAGTCACTCAGATTCAGAAAGTCACTCAGACAGTGAGTCAACAAGTGAATCAGACTCAGAGAGCCATTCAGATTCAGAAAGTGATTCAGATAGCGAATCAACAAGCGAGTCAGACTCAGAGAGCCATTCAGATTCAGAAAGTGATTCAGATAGCGAATCAACAAGCGAATCAGGTTCAGAGAGCCATTCAAACTCTGAATTACCAGATACTGGTGAAGAAGACAATCACCAAGGATTAATCGGAGGGGTGCTTGCAGCATTCGGAGGATTAACATTATTAGGTAGACGTCGTAAAAAAGAAGAAAAATAATTTGAAAATGATTATTATATTAACAGGGCAAGCTAATAAATTTAGCTTGCCTTGTTGCACATACATATTTAATAGAAGTAGGGATAATATGACAATTTATAATCTGAATTTCGGTATTGGTTGGGCGAGTAGTGGTGTTGAGTATGCACAACTTTATCGAAGAAACATATTGCATGACTTGAATGAAGATTTTAAGTTTATATTTTTGGATTTTATAAATAAAGAAAATATACAAACACTTACTAGTAATTTAGGTATAGAAAATGATGAGGTAATATGGATATATCAATATTTTACAGACATTAAGATTAAACCTACTTCGTATACAATTGAGAATATTATTGAAAAACTTGAATCAAACGATGTAAAAGTTAAAAGTATAAAGCCTAAAGTAAAAAGAATTTATTTTAATAATAAAAGCTGTTATGTCAATTGTTATTTGAAGTATAAAAATGAAGATATTGTTGATCGTGCTGAATTTGTTTCCAGTGGTAAACTGATTCGAAAAGAATTTTATACCTATACTAAAGTTTTTACAGAGTATTATGCGCCATATAATAAAAAAGCTAAAGTTTATTTGAGAAAATTTTTTAATGAAAATGGGAGCGTAGCTTATGAGGAAATAGTAAAAGACGACGATAATATGTATATCTTTCCGAATAAGATTTTATATTCAAAGAAAGAATTTATAGGGTATTTTATTAGTCAACTTAATTTAAAAGACAAAGATATTTTATTGGTAGACCGTTCTAAAAATATTGGGCAAGTTATTTTGGAGAATAAAAAAGAGGGTCACGTAGGAGTAGTAATTCACGCTGAACACTACAATCATTCAAATACGAATGACCAATATGTTTTATGGAATAATAATTATGAATATGTGTTTAATAATGCTCAGCATATTGACTTTTTTATTGTTGCTACAGAAGATCAAAAGGCTGTTTTGCAACTACAATTTGAAAAATATAAGAATCTTAAACCTAAGATATATACTATTCCAGTGGGAAATATTAAATATTTAAAATTTGAACAACAAAGAAAGCCATTTTCTGTGATTACAGCTTCTCGTTTAGCAAATGAGAAACATGTTGATTGGCTTATTAAGGCTGTCATTAAAGCACACAAAATAAATGATGATATTAGGTTTGATATATACGGTGAGGGTTCGGAAAGACAAAAACTGCAACAAATTATAGATAACTATCAAGCTAATAATTATATCCACCTCAAAGGACACATGGATCTTACTTATATATATAAATCTTATGAACTATATCTTTCAGGTTCTACAAGTGAAGGATTCGGATTAACACTAATGGAAGCCGTTGGTTCTGGTCTTGGAATAATAGGTTTGGATGTATATTATGGTAATACCACTTTTATCAAAAATAATGTTAATGGTTATAGAGTACCTATAGATATAACTAATTTGGATGAAGATACTTTAATAACTGAACTCACAAGTAAGCTATTGCTATTCTTTACTCAAGATAATGAAAAAACTAGAGCGGAGTCATATAAAATTGCAAATAACTATTTGATAGGAAATATTAAAGAAAAGTGGAAAAACTTAATTGATGAGGTGCTAAATGATTAATTTATACGATAACTTAAATAGTCAAACGCTTCAATTATATAAAACATTTATAAATGCGAATATTAAGTCTACAACTGTCGTTGTTAATGATAATGGATTCTTACCCAGTGATGTATTGTCGCCTTATAAATTTTTTTCTGGAAACTCAATCGAAAATGAAAGACCTCTTTACTTCAACGATGTTCCAGTCCCGAAATATTGGGAAATTGAAGGTTCCAATCAATCAGCTGTGATTAAGGATAAGGATAAAATAAGAGGCAAAATTTTATATCAAAAGGGATATCGTAATAGAGTGGTGGCTTCAGTAGAATGGTTTAATAAAAAGGAACATGTTCAATTCATAGATTATTATAACCAACATGGTTTTCGATATGCCCAATTAGTCATGGATGATAATCAAAATCAAATAATGAAACGTTACTTTGACCAAAATAATAATGAATTTTTAGTGGAGAATCTTGTTACTAAGGATTTAATATTAAGATGGAATAATAAAGATATATTCTTTGATAATCGTATCTCGTTTTTATCGTTCTTTTTTGAAAAAGCAAATTTATCTATAAAAGATATAGTGCTTAATTCATTTGCAACATCATTTCTGTTTTTGTATAGACAACGGGATTTTAACATGAAGTGTAGAATATTTTGGCAAGAAAAAATTAAAGATGATTTACCTGAAAACATGAAAATTGCTCTAAAAAATATAGATAACTTGAAAATTTTAATTCCTGATAAAAAAGAATATTATCGTGTAATGGATTCTGTAGAAACTTCATATCGACATAAAATTGAAAATAGTGGTTATGTGTACGAATTCTTGAAAGTAAACAAATATAATAATGAAGCACTTATAATAACTAATTCTGATAATATTCCATATGTAGAATATATTGCTAGAGAGAATCAAAATGTCACATTTCACATTGCATCTAAAACTGAAATGTCTTCAAGATTATTACAATTAGATGGAATACAAAATATAAATTTATACCCAAAAAGTACTGAGGAAACTATCTTAAATTTATGTTGTAAATGCGATATTTATTTAGATATAAATAAAGGGAAAGAAATATTTGAAAGTATGTATTTAGCATTTGCACATGAAATGATTATAATTGCTTTTGAAGAAACTATTCACAATAGACAATTTGTCCATAGTAGTAATATATACAAATTAGATAATTACTATGATTTAAGCAATGCAATAAATCAGATAAGTAATGATAAAACTTTATTTTCTGATAGATTAAATATGCAGTTGAGATCTGCCAATTCAGTTTCAATTGAATCATTTCTAAATAAAATGAAGTAATCAATTTTCTTTGTAATATTATAAAGAATTCATAATAATTCAAAATACAAAATAAACTTAGAGCATCCTTCACTTAGCGGTGAGGGATGCTCTTATAGTTTATTTTTTTACTTATTACTAGCCATAAGCTCTGCTTGCTCTACGACTTGCTCTACAGCCATTTTTTGTAAGTCTGGTGGATAACCATATTTCTTAAGCAATCGTCTAACAGCTACGCGCATTTTAGCTTTTGCGCTATCACGTTTAGACCAATCAACCCCCATGTTTTCTTTCACTGTTTTAGTTAATTCATGAGCAATTGCACGAAGTTCTTTATCTCCCATGGCTTCTTTTGCTGTTTCATGTGAAGCTAAAGCATCATAAAATGCAATTTCATCTGAATTTAACCCTAATTCATTTCCTCGTTGTTGTTCTTGTTTAATATCTTTGGCAAGTTGAATGAGTTCTTCAATCACTTTTGATGTTTCAATGGAACGACTATTATATTTATTAATCGAATTTCCTAACATCTCAGAGAAGCGCTTAGATACTGTCGCATTCGTTTTCATTAATGATTTAACTTGCCCTTTGAGTAATCGATTTAATAATTCTACAGCTACATTTTTTTGTTTCAATCCTTCGACTTCTTTTAAGAAATCATCTGATAGGATTGATAAATCGGGTTGTTCAAGACCTAGCGTTTGATAAACGTCAATAACATCTTCAGTCACAACAGATTGTGACACAAGTTGATTAATATCTGCTTCAACTTCTGCAGGTGTTTTACGTGTTTTTCCTTCTTTTGGCGGTTGTAACAATTTAACAAGTCCTGCTTTAACCGCTTTAAAGAAGGCAATTTCATCGTTGAGCTCTTGGGCTGTAGATTCAGTCGCACAAAGAGCAAAGGCTTTGCCTAACTCTGTGACCGTTTTAATAAAACGTTGACGTTCATCTTCACCTAAACCAATCACATAATCCATCGTATTCGATATTGTATAATAACGTTCCGATTTTTTATCTGAATTAAATTTAGAATAATCAAGATTATATAACATATCTTGAATCACATCATACTTCAATAACATCAATTCAACCGCTTTATCTGTATCTATTGCCGTTTGAGCTTGATCAGATTCTGTATATTCTTTGAGTGCTTCTTTTAAACTTTCGGCGATACCCACATAATCGACAATTAATCCACCCGGCTTATCTTTAAATACTCGATTGACACGAGCAATCGCTTGCATTAAATTATGACCTTTCATCGGTTTATCGATATACATGGTATGCATGGAAGGTACATCAAATCCTGTGAGCCACATATCTCGAACAATCACAAGTTGTAATTCATCATTCACATCTTTCATACGTTTTTCTAATAAATTACGACGTTTTTTAGGACCAATATGTCTTTGGAAAGAAGTTGGGTCACTAGATGAACCTGTCATCACTACTTTGATGACCCCTTTATCATCATCATCTGAATGCCACTCTGGTTTTAGACGAACGATTTCATCGTATAAATCAACAGCAATTCGACGACTCATCGTTACGATCATTCCTTTACCCTTCATCGCTTGCTGACGTGTTTCAAAATGTTGGATGATATCTTTCGCTAAGGCTTCTACACGAGGTTTTGCGCCTGCAAGTGCTTCAATTCGTGACCATTTTGATTTTAAACGCTGTTTTACATCCTCTTCTTGATCTTCTGTAATGTCATTATACGCTTCATCTAAATCTAAATTTTGAGGTAGGTTTAATGGAATTACACGACTTTCATAGTAAATTTTAACCGTACTTCCATCAGCTACGGCTTGTGTCATATCATAAACATCGATATAGTTTCCGAAAACCATTTGTGTATTTTTATCCGTTGAAGCTACGGGTGTACCCGTAAATCCAACGAATGTTGCATTCGGTAAAGCATCTCTTAAATACTTCGCATAACCATATTTAATGCCTTCCCCTTTATCATCGTATTTTGCATTAAAACCATATTGTGTACGATGCGCTTCATCTGCCATAACAATCACATTTTTACGTTCTGTAAGGGCAGCCATGGTCGTTTCATTTTGTTCAGGTTCAAATTTTTGCATCGTTGTAAATACAATACCGCCCGACTCAACAGATAATAACGATTTTAATTCTTTACGTGTTTCAGCTTGTTTTGGCGTTTGTCTTAATAATCCTTTACCAGAACGTCCTTTTGATTTAACAAACGTACTGTACAGTTGGTTATCTAAATCATTACGATCCGTCACGACGACTAAAGTAGGGTTATTCAGCATTTGAATTAATTTTCCAGAGAAAAAGACCATGGTTAAACTTTTACCAGACCCTTGAGTATGCCAAATAACGCCACCTTTACCATCACCCTGCCCAGATGAAGCTAATAAAGCTCTATCAACAGCTTTATTAACGGCATAATATTGATGGTACGCTGCTAGAATTTTACTGATATGTTCTTTGCCATCATCTTGAAATAAGACAAAATATCGAATTAAATCAAGTAATGTTTCTGGATTTAACATGCCATGAATGAGTACATCTAAGCTAGCTAAACCTGGTGATGATTCAGTTTGACCATCTTTACTGCGCCAAGTCATAAAACGATCATAATTTGCGGTTAGAGAGCCGGCCTTTGTATTAATACCATCACTTGTAACAAGCACTTCGTTAAACGTAAATAATTGTGGAATACACATCTTATACGTTTCTAATTGATGATAACCGTCTTCGACACCCACGGTTTCATACGTTGAATTTTTAAGTTCAATCACAACGATAGGCAAGCCATTGATAAAGAGTACAATATCGGGACGTTTTGTATAGTCTCCATTAACGATAGTTAATTGATTGACTGCTAAAAAATCATTGTTTTGTGGATGTTCAAAATCAACGATTTTAACAATTTCTACAATCGATTGACCTTCGTTATCATAGTCTTCAACTTCAATACCATTGATCAAATTTTCATGAAAGGTAAGGTTATTTTCTAAAAGGTTGGGCGACTTCTCTAATGTTAACTCGTGTATCGCTTTTTCGATAAAACGAGGATGGATATCTGAGTTGATTTTTCTTAATGCTTTCTCTAAACGTTCATGAAGGACAACATCTTTATCACTTTTACGTTCTGGTGCTAGACCTGTTACACTAATCTCACTACCTTTTTTATAGTCGTAGCCTAGTGATTGTAGCCATTCTAGTGCAACTTGTTCTAAATCATCTTCATTAAATTGAAAATTCATCTATATTCACCTCAATATCATCAGGTATTTCTAGTTCTCCAGACATGAGTTTAGGAAGAAGAGTATCTCGTAAGTTCGTTAAAGATGTAATTTGCTCTTTTCGATTATGCAATTCTGAAAAAATAGGTTCTAATTGATAATGATATTTCATTAACACTTGTTTACTAGGGATTATCAATTTATATTGTTTTAAGTCTTTAGATGAAATATTAATATAAACACTTCCACTTCCTATTCTTTCAAAATATGTAAAAGCTTGGTTTAATATTTCATAAATAAACTCTCGATTTTCTTCATTGTTTTTAGATAATCCAGCCCCTCGACCAATAGCATACTCACCATCTAATTCTGTTACTAAACCAATAGTAGCTCTTACACCAAAGACATAATCTAAATTATGGCCTATTTTTTTGGGAGCCGAAGTGTATTTAGTTGGTTTAATATTTCTGTTTTTAAAATCACTCGCCCCATTTAATAATGGTAAACCTACTTTATTATTGTTATATGTATCACTTTTAGGAGATTGCCCCATAATTATTTCAGTCATGTCAGAAAGTACGCCAACTTTCCAATCTGACGGTATTTCACCTAATTCACTATCAATCATTTCTCCACCACTAGATTTATAGGGATTACCATCTTCATCTGGAAATTCAAAATCTACAAACCAATGCTTAAATAGTGTTTGTGAAAGTTCTTCAAGGTTTGCTACCATCTGTTTATTTATTTTCACTTTTCTTTCTAAACTATCTAAGATGTCTACTACAAAATCTTGATAATATCTAGGTGGTAAACTTATTACCATATCCCCAAAAATTTTAGCATTAATGTTTTTTCTAGTGCTTCCAATTGAAAATTGATTAATCCATCCTTTATATTCATTGGTTAAGGTATAATAGCGTAAATATTTAGGATTTAATTTAGTAGGATCTAAGGAAAATTTTATCAAAAATCCTGCATAAACTAACGGTCCATCGTCACTATTATAAAAATAACTTTTTCCTGTACTATTTCCTGTCCTAGCAAATACAATATCATTCGCCTTAAGAAGATACTTTTCTTCATTTTTGTCATTTATACTCTTCATCTGGTTAGTATTAATGAACCCATTATCATCAATATCAGTTATACGTAAATATTTATATAAATTGGGACTATATTTAACTGCAGGCGCTCCAATTCCATATTCACCTTTACCATTTACAGTTAAGTCTTTTAATTTATATTTATTAAACTCCATAACCTAATCCCTCCAGTGATTTACGGATTTGGTCTTCAAGTTCTTTAGATTTCGCAAATTGTTCACTTAATTCAGAAGTGATACGTTCCATTTTTTGTTCAAATGGTTCTTCGTCTTCTTCAACATCAGCTAAACCAACATAACGTCCAGGTGTCAAAATATATTCATTATTCTTAACTTCTTCTAAATTAGCTATTTTACAAAAACCAGCTATATCTTCATATGATTTATCGTTTGTACCTTTCCAAGAATGATACGTTTGTGCTACTTTCTGAATATCTTCATCTGAAAATTCTTTTAATGTTCTAGATACCATATGACCGATTTCACGAGCATCAATAAATAAAATTTCATTTTTACGTTCTTTATTATTACTAATGAACCAAAGACAGACAGGTATTTGTGTTGAATAAAAGAGTTGACCTGGTAAGGTAACAATACATTCCACTAAATCTTGTTCAATCAAATTTTTACGAATTTCTAATTCGTCTTTTCCACTTGTAGACATTGATCCATTAGCTAATACAAACCCTGCTGTCCCATTAGGTGCTAACTTTGAAATCATATGTTCAATCCATGCATAGTTGGCATTACCTTTTGGTGGAACACCAAATTGCCAACGGTAGTCGTCAAGTAATCGTTCTTGGCCCCAATCACTTGCGTTAAATGGAGGATTAGCTAATATGTAATCTGCCTTTAATCCTTTATGTAAATCATTATGGAATGTATCAGCGTTTCGTTCACCCAAATTATTATCAATACCACGAATCGCTAAGTTCATTTTTGCTAATTTCCAAGTCGTAGGGTTAGATTCTTGTCCGTAAATCGCAATATCGTCTAATCGACCTTGATGTTTCTCAACGAAGCGTTCACTTTGTACAAACATGCCCCCTGAACCACAACATGGATCGTAAATGCGTCCTTTATAAGGTTCAATCATCTCAACTAATAACTTTACAATTGATGATGGTGTATAGAACTCTCCCGCATTTTTACCTTCTGCACTTGCAAATTTAGCAATAAAGTACTCATACACTCGACCTAATACATCTTGTTTACGACTCTCTGTATCGCCAACCTTAAATGTAAATAAATCAATAATATCGCCTAATTTTTCTTTATCTAATGCAGGACGCGCATATTCTTTAGGTAACACACCTTTGAGTGATTCATTTTCATTTTCAATTGCAATCATAGCCTTATCAATCAATTGTCCAATTTCTGGTTTTTTAGCATTATCGTTGATATAATGCCATCTTGCTTCTTTTGGTACCCAGAAAATGTTTTCCGCTAAGTATTCATCTTGATCCTCTTCATCAGCATAAGGATCTTGCTTCAATTCTTCATACTTTTCTTCAAAAGAATCTGATACATATTTTAAAAATATTAGGCCTAATGCTACATTTTTATACTCAGCAGCATCCATGCTTCCTCTCAATTTATCGGCAGCTTGCCATAATTTTTCTTCAAAACCTATAGTTGCCATTAATAACACCTCTTAAATTTAATGTTAAACCAACTATAGCAAAAAATAGAAGGTGATTGCGTAGTATTTTATTAATATTTAACTTATCTAGACTATCAAAAAGATATAGATTATTATTATTTTAAACTGGTAAAAAGGAGTGAATTAAAATGAATAAAAAATACAAACTGAAACGATATGATAAAAGATTTAGAGGTGGTTGGTGTTACAAATGTGAAGATTCATATTATTACCTTTGTGAAGACTGTGGTTATTGAAGATACTGTTGCCATTGTTAATTGAAAAATTTTTTTATGAATATTAGGTCAAAATTTTTCTGTATCAAAAGCACCATGGTAAATAATAAATATTTATTGAAAACAAATAGAAAAAGGAGAGGTACCTCCTTTTAACTTTAAACAATATTTAATAATGGGAGAGAAAAATATTATGAAGGAATTTTTAATGATATTTTTTAATAAATATGAATTAAAAGCTATTATAGCTCCAGGAATGATAAGTATCATGTCTTTCTTTACTACCTTGATAATATATTTTCCTGATAGTTTAAATTTAGGTTCTAGTCTAATTGTAATAATTCTATTGATTTTTTATATCTATTTATTTTCAATCATAGCAAGAGAAAATGGTAAAATGGTTGAAAAAAAGTTGTTTTCTCAATCATCAAATGTTTATCCCACTACACAAATTTTAAGATATTCAGACGACACTTTAAATATAAAAACCAAAGAAAGATATCACTCTTTTTTACAAGAAAACATTCCTTGTATAGAACTTCCTAGCTACGAAGATGCTAGAGACAAAAAAGAGAATTATTTTGATGATGAGTACGACTCAGCAATTGATTGGTTATTAAAAAATACAAGAGAAGATTATATGACTGCTCAACATAATATGGAATATGGCTTCTATCGTAATTTATTAGGAATTAAATATATTGGTATTATAATTGTTTTAATATCTATAGTATTCAGCATTGTTGTTTTTATACTATCTCAAGAAAATGTTACGATTCAACTAGTACTTTCTAGTATTATTAACGTGTTTTTTTTGTATTTTTGGATTTTTAAAGTTACTAAAACACAGACTAGAAAATCTGCAAAACGTTATGCTCAATCTTTATTAGCTAATTGTGATTTTAAAAGTTAATTGTATGTAGTTACACTTCCAATATATTTTAAATTATCATAAATTGTGGGAATTTTAGAGTCTTTTTCAAGGTTTTTAGCCTCATAGTTTAAATTACTCACATGTATATTGATAGTACCAGTTTGACAGTCAAATACTATATCGCCTGCTTTTCTTTGAGTAATTGTAGTATAATTACTATAATAGTATAAATCTTTTGAGTTAGCTTCTCCTACAACAATAAGCTTAGGGTTTAATTTATTTAAGATATTACTCGGTACTCTTCCACTTTTTCTAGAATGGTGAGGTGCAAATAATATATCCACTTTTTCCCAGTTAACTTCATTTTCGATTTTTTCCATAAAATCAGTAGTCAAGTCTCCCATCCACAAAGCAGTCACTCCTTTATCTAATTTATACTGAATGATAGGAGATATATCATTAAAACTGATTTTTTCTGCTGCTTTTTGTAATTCATTTTTAAAATACTCATTGTCTGTATCAGGCCATAATATATTAATACCGGAACTACCTCGTGATTCATCGCTAATATTCATCCATTTTCTTTGACTATCTTTATGTATGTAAAAACTTTTGTTAGAATCTCTCAATTTTTTATATTCTTCAAAACTTTGACTAAAATCATTTTTTTTAGCATTATTTTTTACGCAATAAAAATTAGTGATATTTAAATTTTTATTTAATAACTCAAGTCCATGAATGTGATCTTCATCTGGATGAGTAGATATAAATCTAACAATTTCTTTTGTAGAAGCTATCTCTAATATTTCTTTTATTATAATATCTTTTTTATCATTATATAAACAGCAATCTATAATAGAGAAATTATCTGTACCGTGTTTAATGTAAAACATATCACCATTTCCTACTGAATACGATTTAATTATACTCAAATTAGTAATCCTCCTTTAATTAATAACAAATTGTATTAAGTAATGTAATTATAATCTTTTATTACTTAAAGTAAAAGAATATATAATATTACTTAAAATGACGTAAAAATAATTTTTTAGTAAAACCACTAATAAGGGGACAGAAAGCTTATGAACACAAAAATACTTGAGATTGGCTTCTGTCCTTTAGATTTTACAATCGATTTATAGACCAAATAAAATTTAACTATTTTGTTTATTCAAATTCAGAAGAGCTATCCTCGTGTGATGTGACTGATCTTTCTAAACCGTATAGAAATTTTTCAGATTATTGTTAATAAGCAATCTCTTAAAAAATAAAAATTAAGGAAATTTATATTACTATTATCTAGGTACTAATTTTATCTTTTCTTTTAAATTAAAAAGGAAGAAAAAGTTAAATTTTTATTAAGTTATACACACGATTAATTATTAGCGTGTTAAATGTAGTATACTGTTAATATAAGAAAAGTCATCATAATATTTGTCAAAAAAAGTGACATTCTATATAGTAGTGTGTCGTTAGTTGTCACATTTTTTGACAGCCAAAATAATAATTGAACCCTAATGGTTATGCTATTTAGTGAAGCATCGGATCGATAACTATCCCGAAGAACAGGGGATGAGAACAATTATACTAATTATATATTTTATAACTTTGACTTTTGATCGATAACTATCCCGAAGAACAGGGGATGAGAACTATAGGAATAGTAGAAGTTAACAACGTTATATATTTGATCGATAACTATCCCGAAGAACAGGGGATGAGAACTCCAGTTTCTTGTATTTCTTTGCTAAATAAACCACCGATCGATAACTATCCCGAAGAACAGGGGATGAGAACGATAAATATCTATAATTAACAATTTTCTTATTGAAGATCGATAACTATCCCGAAGAACAGGGGATGAGAACTCCAACTTACTATTTCCTTCTTGAAAAGTAAACTTCAATTCGATAACTACCCCGGAGAACAGGGGATGAGAACCTCATCTTGGTGATCCCAATTGGCTTGGTTAAAAAGAAATCGATAACCCTCGTAGAATAGAGAACAAGTATTAAAAATATATTTGGTTTGATAAAATATTCTGCAAAAAAAGAGGAACAAAAAATCAAGATTTAAACTGTAATTCATTATTTTTGCAATTAATCAACATTCAATTTTTAAATAAACAGAAACAAAAATAACTTTCATACAAATAATTTCTTTGCGATTAAGTTGGAATTAGAAAACTAATACTAAACGAATGGAATGTATATTATTGAGGAGTTTGATGCAGTGTGGTCCAATTTCGAGAGCTACTACTTAAGAAAATAAACAATAAGAATTAAATCTGAATCAAGATATAAAAACAAATAGTTTTACCATAACTACATTAGTAAATACTTTATTATTTAGTATACGGATGAAAGCGAAGTGACAGCTAGCAATGCTCCAGATATAGGCATTAGTATTATGAAAGAGCAAGATTATCATTTAGAAAATGTAACTTTTAAAAAAATTGAAGATAAAGTAAACCATTCTGTGAGTTTTTATGTTAATAAGGGTTCTGTTGCAAAGTTGAATTTATAGTATAATTTTAACAAAAAGGAGTCTTCTGTATGAACTATTTCAGATATAAACAATTTAACAAGGATGTTATCACTGTAGCCGTTGGCTACTATCTAAGATATGCATTGAGTTATCGTGATATATCTGAAATATTAAGGGAACGTGGTGTAAACGTTCATCATTCAACGGTCTACCGTTGGGTTCAAGAATATGCCCCAATTTTATATCAAATTTGGAAGAAAAAGCATAAAAAAGCTTATTACAAATGGCGTATTGATGAGACGTACATCAAAATAAAAGGAAAATGGAGCTATTTATATCGTGCCATTGATGCAGAGGGACATACATTAGATATTTGGTTGCGTAAGCAACGAGATAATCATTCAGCATATGCGTTTATCAAACGTCTCATTAAACAATTTGGTAAACCTCAAAAGGTAATTACAGATCAGGCACCTTCAACGAAGGTAGCAATGGCTAAAGTAATTAAAGCTTTTAAACTTAAACCTGACTGTCATTGTACATCGAAATATCTGAATAACCTCATTGAGCAAGATCACCGTCATATTAAAGTAAGAAAGACAAGATATCAAAGTATCAATACGGCAAAGAATACTTTAAAAGGTATTGAATGTATTTACGCTCTATATAAAAAGAACCGCAGGTCTCTTCAGATCTACGGATTTTCCCCATGCCACGAAATTAGCATCATGCTAGCAAGTTAAGCGAACACTGACATGATAAATTAGTGGTTAGCTATATTTTTTTACTTTGCAACAGACCCCTTTTTGACATGAAAATGATAACTCTTATTTGTTACCGAATAAATTTTTGAAGAATCCGATTGCTTTTTTAACTAAGTTGATGATGAACATGTGAGCCACCTCCTTGAGTTATTTGTTAACTTTAGTATATAAGCATGAAATATTTGTGTGTTAATTTATCCATACTTCATTAAAAATCATACATATCTGTGATTAATAATCTCTATTACCACAAATGAGAATTCCTTTTTGTTAAAACACTACTTAATAAAAAATATATACAATAATTATTGTTGGTTTAGTATGTTTTGAAGGGACAAGCAGTAGGAAAATGAAGTTCATATCAAAAGTGAGGATTGCAATAAAGGGAATAGTAATATGTAAGTTTTTCCATTCCTAAAAATTACTTCATCCATTAAAAAATGGGAGTGGACAGAATTAATTTAAATTCCTATCCCACTCCCATACTAGCCAATCTTTGCCAATATGTTTTGTTATTAGACTAAGAGTTCTGTTTTTAAATCATTATTAGTTGAACAAAGCAATGCTTCATGTCTCACTCTTCTCACCCTATGTGCTGCATCTGATATCCAATTCTGGGGTGGGTAATAATTAACTTTTTATCCTTACTACATAATGACCCATCTTCATGTTTATCACTGTAATTTAATTTTTTACGTAAAGAGGCCATATGTACACGTAAAGAGGCCATTTCACACTTGTTTACATATCCAAATAAAGCCTTTAACAATATTTGATAAGTAAGTACTTTACCAACATGCTGACTTAAAATATCCAAGAGTTGAAACTCATAAGGTGTTAAGTGTATAGATTGATTATTTATATAAACCATTTTCGCATTAAAGTCGATTTTCAATGGGCCATTCTCAAAGTTATCCTGTACGGTATCTAACTTCTTAGTAACTCGTAATGCTACTCTTATACGTGCCTTTAATTCATCGATATTAAAAGGCTTCGTCATATAATCATTTGCCCCATAATCTAATGCCTTAACAATTGTTTCTTCTTCCGTACGTGCACTAATGACAATAATAGGCGTATCGACATATTCCCTAATTTGTTGAATCAACTTTAAACCATCGATGTCAGGTAAACCAAGATCTAATAAAATGATATCTGGGTGTTCAGTTCTAATACGAAAGTTCGCTTCTTTCCCCACTTTCGCTTTAATAACTTTATAGTAGTTCATTGTTAAAGCCACATCTATAAGATGTGAAATTGCGTCATCATCTTCAATGACTAAAAGTGTAGTTGTCATAACCTCACCCTTCCATTTCTATCTGTGTAATATCTAAATAAAAATAAAATATACTGCCCTGTGGATGATTAGGTCGATATTTCAATTGACTTCCATGTTGTTTCAAGATTAATTGTACTAAGTATAATCCCAATCCTAAACTATACTTTTTGTTATCTTTAAAGTAATCTCCAGAATAATAAGGATTAAAAATTAAATCTCGTTCTTCATCGGGAATACCTCTTCCATCATCAATCATTTCAAATAATATTTGTGAGCGTTGTTCATTTACGCGCAATATAATTTTTGAACGGGATTCTGCATGTTTTAGTGCGTTATCAACGAGATTAAACAACACTTGCAAGATTAATTTACTGTCGATTTGTACTAACGCTAACGTATCATCATCTTCAATATTTACTTTTTGTTGTTGATGTCGACGCACAAGTCCTGCCTCAAACTCTTCTAATAATTCATCTACTAGGTAAGGTGTGCGCTTAATTTGAATATCTGAACTCTCTAACTTAGTTAAAGACAGGATATTTGTAACTAATGTGTATAGATACTGTGCTTCCTCATATGACGCACTTAATAAATGGGCGCGCTCTTTACAATCTAATCCATCTCCATGATGTTTTACCATATCTAAATTACCGATAATCGATGTTAAAGGCGTTCTAATATCATGTGAAATTGAATGTAAGAAATTAGATCGCGTTGCTTCTCTTTCGGCTATGACCATCGATTGTCTTGTTTGTCTTAGTAGGGCGACATTTTCCACAGCAAGGGTTAAATCGTTCAGCATCGAATCCAATATAAAACTGTCGTATGTGTCGATGTAGTCTTCATCTGTGAACTGAATTAAAACAATCCCTTTAACTGGTCGGGTACCAATAGGAACACATAAAAATTTACTACCTGGAAACGTATCGGTAAGCCTTCCCGCACGGCTTTCATTCTCGATAACCCAACTTAACGTTTCCGCATCTTCGGTTTCATGGCTATGCATACCTGTACTGCTACCAAACGAAGCAGACTGTTTAACTTTTTTAGACTTAATTTGGAATATAGTAACATCTTGCTTTAATAATTGATGAATTTGTTCTCCAGCAATCGTTAACAATTTCATGATTGAATAGGACTCTTTAATTGACTGGTTGAACTGCAACATAACATCCGTACGATATAACTGACGTTCGGTCAGGGAATGTTGATATTTTAAATTTTTCAATATGCCACTCGTGAAAATACTGGCAAATATGCTTGTCACAAATGTGATGGGATATTCAAAGCGATACATTTCTAACGTGAATCTTGGTACAGTAAAGAAATAGTTAAAGACAAAGACATTCAATATCGATGCGAAGAAACCAATCAAATACGACTGAGTACATATAGAAAGCACGATAATACCAATAAAGAATAAGAGTAAGATAATCGCACTTGATTCGTTCTTATCCATATTGTAAATCCACATACCTATTAGCACACATACAATTTGAATGATTAACATTTTCACAATATCGACCGACAATGCTAGTTGATATGGTTGTTTATCTTTCTTTCTGTTACTACGTTCACGGTTCTGTTTATTCGAATAAATGTGATGTATTGGTACAATCTCTAATTTAAAGTGATGCGGCGTATGATTAATTTGTTCAATGAGTGACTTCTTAAAGTACTCTTTCCAACGAGGTTGTTCTGACTGGCCTAGCACCAATTTGGTCACGAGGGATTTATCGCACCAATTGATTAACGTCTTCGCAATATCTTGTGCATACAATACTTTAATTTCAGCACCCAACGACTTCGCTAGCGTAAGATTTTTATGAATATAATGGTCTTGCTTACGACTTTCAGAACGTGTTTCAAAGGTATCGATATAAATCGCCGTAAACTTTGCATGTTCTCTATATGCAGCACGTCTTGCTTCGCGAATCACGCGTTCATTATAAATACTGCCACTTACAGCCACAGCAATATGAGGTGTCACATCTATATGTTTCTTCTTATACTGCTGTTCTTTCTGACTCATGATATCCGCTACAGTTCTTAATGTTAATTCACGTAATTCTGTTAAATTCTCATAAGTGAAAAAGTTTGAAAAAGCAGTGTCCAAACGTTCCTTTTTATACACTTTGCCAGCCTTTAATCTTTGAATGAGCATCTTCGGTGAAATATCCACGACTTCATAAGCGTCTGCAGACATAATAAATTGATCGGGGACACGTTCTTTTACCTGAATACCAGTCATTAAAGCAATTTGACCACTCAAACTTTCAATATGTTGAATATTGAGCGTCGTCCAAACATCAATTCCATGAGATAAAATTTCTTCAATATCCATATAACGTTTAATATGTCTTGTTTTTGAAATATTCGTGTGTGCCAATTCATCGATAAGTACAATATCTGGATGTGCCTCAATAATTTGATTCACATCAATAAAATGAAAGAGGTGACTCCCAAATTTTCGGCTTGATGTCACAATTTCTGGAAGATGTTTTGCAAGAGCATTTGTTTCGGGACGTTGATGAGGCTCAATATAGCCAATCTTGATATCTACACCTTCTTTATAAAGGTTAATAGCGTTTGATAACATTTCATATGTTTTGCCAACGCCAGGGCTATAGCCTAAATAAATGGTGAGTTTACCTCTATATTTATGTGAACTTTCCATGTGCCACCACCTCTTAATTACATCTTAATTAAGATTAATATAATTATCCATTTATATTTTTGTTTCATTTATCATCTTTATATTTCCTTAATAACTTTATTCAAATGTTAATACTTTGATTATGTCACTCTTGCTAAGATGTCCGTGAAAGTGAGGAGGAATCGCAATGATTACATTATTAAGTTTAGTGGTTATCGGATTAATTTTATTCCTATTTTATGCATTACTTTGGAGTGAAAAATTCTAGTAGCGAGAGAAGGAAATATGATGAGTATTATTTTATTTTTAATAACTTTTATCGCGGTTTCATATGTTATGAGCCGATATTTATATACGGTAGCTTTACTCGTACCGTCTAAGATGGACGTCGTATTTTCACCTATTGAGAGAGGACTCTACAAACTGATAGGTACGCAATTAGAGCATATGTCAGGTAAAACATATTTAAAACACTTTTTATGTTTTAACGGTTTAACTGGTGCGTTAGCATTTCTCTTATTATTAGCGCAACAATGGCTATGGTTAAACCCTAATCATAACTTGAATCAATCTATAGCATTAGCATTTAATACTATGGCATCGTTTGTAACGAACACTAATCTACAACACTATACTGGAGAAACAGGATTAACGTATTTCACGCAAATGGGAGTGATTACATGCCTCATGTTCACTTCAGCTGCTTCAGGCTACGCTGTATGTATTGCAATGTTGCGTAGGTTAACAGGAATGACAGATGTTATCGGGAACTTTTACCAAGACGTTGTACGTTTTATTATCCGTGTTTTATTACCTTTGTCATTCATCATCAGTATATTTCTTATAAGTCAGGGAACACCTCAAACCTTAAATGGAAATTTAGTTGTAGAAACACTATCTGGTGTAAAACAGACGATTGCTTATGGACCAATGGCTTCTTTAGAAGCAATTAAACATCTCGGGACAAATGGAGGTGGTTTTCTAGGTGGTAATTCATCTACACCATTTGAGAATCCAACATACTGGTCTAACTTCGTGGAAGCTCTATGCATGATGTTGATACCCGGGTCGCTCGTCTTATTATTTGGCAGAATGTTAAAAACGAAAAATCATATTCATTCCCATGCGTTAATGATATTTATAGCGATGTTTACTATATTTATCGTTTTTTTATTAATCTGCTTACACTTTGAATCAATTGGTAATCCAGTTCTTCATCACTTAGGAATCGATGGAGGCAATATGGAAGGTAAAGAAACACGCTTTGGCATCGGTCAGTCTGCTTTATTTACGACAATTACAACTGCCTTTACAACGGGGAGTGTGAATAGTATGCACGACAGTCTCACCCCACTCGGTGGTATAGTTCCAATGGTTCTTATGATGCTAAATGCTGTTTTCGGTGGGGAAGGTGTCGGTCTTATGAATATGTTGATCTACGTCATGCTTACCGTCTTTATTTGCAGTTTAATGATTGGTAAGACGCCAACTTATTTAGGAATGAAAATTGAATCCCAAGAGATGAAATGGATAGCACTTACATTTTTAGTTCATCCATTACTAATTTTAATATTCTCAGCATTAGCATTTATAGTACCTGGAGCAAAGGATGCACTAACGAATCCACAATTTCATGGTGTATCACAGGTATTGTATGAATTTTCATCATCGTCTGCGAACAATGGTTCAGGCTTTGAAGGGTTAAAAGATAACACTGTATTTTGGAATGTTTCGACAGCAATTGTGATGTTGCTTGCACGTTATATTCCGATTGTATTGCAACTGATGATTGTTTCTAGTCTAGTCAACAAGAAAACATATCAACACACACAACATATACAAGATGTACCTATAAGTAATGTGTTTTTTAGTATGATACTCATTATCTTTATTATCTTGCTCAGTGGCTTAACTTTCTTGCCAGACTTAATGCTTGGGCCAATAGGAGAACATTTATTGTTAAATCCTTAATGAAAGGAGAATTTTAAAATAATGGAAACATCAAAAATATTTGAATCGAGTTTAGTTAAACAAGCGCTCAAAGAAAGCATTGTGAAATTAAATCCAACATATATGATAAAAAATCCTATCATGTTCGTCGTAGAAATAGGCATGTTACTCTCATTCGTTTTAACTTTTATTCCTAATTTATTTATTCAAGAACATGTATCACGTATATATGTATTAAGTATCTTTATTATTTTATTGCTGACACTTATCTTTGCTAACTTTTCAGAGGCGTTAGCAGAAGGACGTGGGAAAGCACAAGCGAATGCCTTGCGCCAAACACAAACAGAAATGACTGCTCGTTTGATTAAAGAAGATGGTAGTTATGAAACGATAGACGCTAGTGACTTGAAAAAAGGTGACATCGTTCGTGTTGAAACGGGAGAACAGATACCTAATGATGGTCAAGTGATTAAAGGCATAGCGACTGTAGATGAATCTGCAATCACTGGTGAATCAGCGCCGGTTATTAAAGAAAGTGGTGGAGATTTCAATAATGTCATTGGAGGTACCACTGTCGCATCCGATTGGCTAGAAATCGAAATTATGTCTGAACCAGGGCAATCCTTCTTAAATAAGATGATTCACTTAGTAGAAGGAGCCACAAGAAAGAAAACACCAAATGAAATTGCACTATTCACATTACTCATGACATTAACCATTATCTTTTTAGTAGTTATTATGGCGATGTATCCTTTAGCGCAATTTCTACATTTTAATTTATCGATAGTTATGTTGATTGCCTTAACCGTATGTTTAATACCTACAACAATTGGTGGACTATTATCAGCAATTGGTATCGCGGGGATGGATCGTGTAACACAATTTAATATCTTAGCTAAAAGCGGTCGTTCAGTTGAATCATGTGGTGATGTGAATGTATTAATTCTAGATAAAACTGGAACTATCACATATGGTAATAGGATGGCAGATGCATTTATACCTGTTGCCACAACAAGCTATGAAAGGTTAGTGCGTGCTTCGTATGAAAGTTCAATAGAGGATGATACGCCAGAAGGAAGTAGCATTGTTAAGCTTGCGAGAGCACAGGGTATTAATTTACCTCAACGAACAGGAGAATATTATCCATTTACAGCTGAAACACGCATGAGTGGTGCGAAATTTGATGATTATGAAGTATATAAAGGTGCACCTAATAGTATGATTAAACGCGTGAAAGAGGCAGGTGGTGTGATTCCTGAAGATTTGGACGAATGTGTCACTGAAGTGTCCAGAAAGGGTGGTACGCCATTAGTTGTTATTGAAGATAATAACATCTTAGGTGTTATCTATTTAAAAGATGTCATCAAAGAAGGGTTAGTTGAACGATTCCAAGAATTGCGCGTTATGGGAATTGAAACCGTTATGTGTACAGGAGATAACGCACTGACTGCAGCAACGATTGCAAAAGAAGCAGGTGTAGATCGCTTTATCGCAGAATGCAAACCCGAAGATAAAATCAATGTCATTAGAGAAGAACAAGCAAAAGGGCATATTGTCGCGATGACTGGCGATGGGACCAATGATGCACCAGCTCTAGCAGAAGCAAATGTAGGTTTGGCTATGAATTCTGGTACAACAAGCGCGAAAGAAGCAGCGAATTTAATCGATTTGGATTCCAATCCTACTAAGTTAATGGAAGTGGTTTTAATAGGTAAGCAATTATTGATGACACGTGGTTCTTTAACAACGTTCAGTATTGCGAATGACATTGCTAAATATTTTGCCATTTTACCAGCCATGTTTATGTCGGCAATGCCAGCGATGAATCAATTGAATATTATGCATTTACATTCACCTGAATCAGCAGTGCTATCGGCACTTATTTTCAATGCGTTAATCATCGTGTTACTTATTCCAATTGCGATGGCAGGTGTTCAGTTTAAAGGAGCTTCTACACAAACGATATTAATGAAAAATATGTTGATTTATGGCATAGGAGGTATGATTGTACCGTTTGTCGGTATAAAACTTATTGATTTAGCAATTCAATTCTTTATTTAAAGGAGGAGAGATAAATGGCAACGATTCGAAAAAGTGTTGGACTCTTAATCATCGTGTTTGTTTTATGTGGCTTTATATTTCCATTAACTGTGACAGCGATTGGCCAAGTGATATTCCCTCATCAGGCTAATGGCAGTTTAATCAAACAAGATGGTAAAGTGATTGGTTCAGAACTAATCGGTCAACAATGGACGGCTACTAAATACTTTCATGGCCGTATCAGTGCTGTGAACTATAACATGAATGGACAACAACTGAAAGCTAACAAGGGACCAGCCTCAGGTGGTTCAAACCTTGCGAATTCTAATCCTTTATTAAAACAGCGCGTTGAAGATATTATTAGCAAAGAAGATAAACGCCCTACGGTCAATGCGGTCACTGCATCAGGCTCAGGATTAGATCCAGATATCTCTATTTCTAATGCACATGCTCAAGTTAAAAGAATAGCAGAAGCGCGTAACATTAAAGCATCAACAGTTGAACAAATCATTCAACAGTATAAACAATCCTCGCCTATGACCGAAGACTACGTTAACGTATTAAAGATGAATCTTGCACTTGATAAAGTGAAATAAATGAAGTGGATAATCCTCTTGCTATGTATAATGGCGAGAGGATTTTATATGTGGTGTATGTCTTCGGTTTGTCTGCTGTAACAATTCGGGCGGTCTAAAAATATAAAATTATTAGGATGGGATTAACTCTGAATTTATAGTCTTATTTAAAGACTGTCGTGGCTTTGTGAAATTTTGTCTGCAAATGCACATAATTAGGAATATTTTAAGATAGACGCAGGCACATTTTTAACCAGGTTAATAATTGCCTGTGCTTGTGTAATAGGTTGTCTGGAAGTATTGTTTGTGTTCTAGCCCTTCTTAAATATTTAAACTAGACCGATGGTAATCAGTATCATTAGCTGACTCAGTATACTTAAAAAGACTACAAATCCTAGAACATCAAATGGCTTAAAATAGAAATCTACTTCATAAAAATTCAAACATAAATTAGCACATATTACAAAAATAAATGTGCCAAGTATTCTACTAACAAACACTAAGAAATATAATATGAAACTTCTTGTTAAGTATCCTAAGATGATTGTTACAATAATGAACGGCAAGTAACCTAATAGTAAACCTGTTTGATAGTCAGTCATTAAACCAATAAATTCAATAGGAATTAACGATATTAAAAATAGAAAAATTAATTTTAATATATTTTTCATATTACATTTTCCTCTCCATATTTAATTCTCCCAATTTAAAATGCGATATTCCTCTACTTCTACTTAAACATAAATATGGGTTAATGTCGTTTCATATTCGCTCACTACTGTTATCTCTATTGTAACTATTCCCTTTAAATGAAATTTATTATCAATTATATTGACAATATTTTCCAATTCAGATACTATAATCTTCAAATAGTAACTGTTACGATTTGTATTGTGCAACTATTTTAAAGATACAGATTGCTATAAATACAATTATTTATCTAAGTAGCTTTAAAAGAGAATTTACATCACAAAGGAGCATCACATTCATCGTAAGTTAGTTGAATTTTCAAAGTATAATCCATCTGGGAATATGACTATTCTTGTTCACTCAAAACATCACCCTAAAGAATATGCAACTATTGCGAATCAGTTAATGGCAACAACTCATGTGTGTTGTGAACAAGTTGGTTTTATCGAATCTACGAATCATATGAATGAAGACGAATATCATTTAGTAATGAGTGGGAATGAATTTTGTGGCAATACGACGATGTCTTACATGCATTATCTGCAAGAACATCAATTATTAGAACGTCAGCATTTTCAATTGAAAATATCGGGATGTTCTCAATTCGTACCTTGTATCGTTCATAATCAGCAATGTTATGAGGTTGGGATGCCTCAGGTTCAAAGTATTACACCTAGACAATTAATGGTTCTGTTGCAAAGTAAAAAAATATAGCTAACCACTAATTTATCATGTCAGTGTTCGCTTAACTTGCTAGCATGATGCTAATTTCGTGGCATGGGGAAAATCCGTAGATCTGATAGACTGACCCCAATTAGTGGGAATTATATAAAAACACTTTCGTTGAATTCATATTAAAATGAATCATACGGAGGTGTTTTTTTCTATGAAAAGAGTTTCTTATTCAGTAGAAACAAAGTATAAAGCAGTTGA
>OBJZ01000203.1_pt1 | contig 25528 bp, 31 predicted proteins | sample 1481641 | NCBI WGS metagenome assembly OBJZ01 (sample SAMN02364493, study PRJEB22542) | human gut metagenome | isolation source: fecal sample | host: premature infant | place: USA: Chicago, IL | collected 2012-01
GTACTTCGGTCAGGGGTCGCTTCACCGGTTCGCGTTCTATGTGGCGGCGGCCACGCATGCAGTTCCAGTTCCGGGACATTCGCCCCAAGGCCGCCTCCGACATCGAGAGCCTGGCCGACGCCTCAGACCTGCTCGGACACACGACTCAGGAGATCACGAAACGCGTCTACCGCCGGATCGGGAAGGCTGTGAACCCCGTTCGATAGGCATTAATTGCGGAAACGACGCCAAAATTTGCGGAAGTGATCAGCCTTAAGCTACTGATGCGCATAGAAAATCAACCATAAGGCAGAAGATCACCTGGCAGCAACCATAGCCATATATATCAATGAGTTAGGAAGAATATATTTCCGCACCAGAAAATCAAAACAGGGTTTGCAGACGAGCAAAACCAGGGGACCTTGTTTCTGATGCGGAAACTATTTTTGACGGACGCGCCCTAATCAGCCTCAGGCAGCGGATACCTGGCCTTGATCTCCTCGACTTTGGCGATCCAGGCAGAGTAATCCGGTTCCACGCCGGCCTTGATAGCGTCGAACTCGGCCTCGGTCTTGAGCGGGTCACTCTCCAGGCGGTAGGCATTTGCCCGCGCGACGGCTGCGGCATCGTACTCAGCCTGCCAGCGTTCTTGCGCCTGCTGTTCAGCGGTTTTTACCTTGCTCCAGTCGATCATCGCGGTAACTCCACTGGGCCATCGGCCTCGATCAGCAACGGTTCAGGGAAGCAAGCGGCGGCACTGGCATCGACGGCAAGCGGGAACCGCAGGCTCAGTTCCAGCCGGCCATTCCTTCGCACTACAGGACCAGCGAACAACTCCGACCCGATAGCCTCGGCCGGCAACTCGCCGCCCTCCGGAAGCGGAGTGAAGTCGAACGCCTGGCCGTTCACGGTGAGTACATCGCCAGCCCTGCTCAGCGACAGGCGCTCGTCGCTTCCGGGGAGCGGCAAATACGGAGAAAGAGTGATGATCATCAGAACCACCTCCCGATGGCGACAACCCTGTTATTCCTAGTCTGAGCGCCTGATGTGAATGATGCCGACGATATGCAGAAGAACCCCACCCCAGCCGTACCCGCGGATGGATTGAAGTAGGTCGCTCCCTGGTTTCTCGCCGACACGCCAGAATCATAGTCTCCACCAGCACCAGAAGCGGAGACAGCCCCAGCGATGGGGTACGAGGAACTAAAGCTCGCCGGATACGACCAGTTCGCACTGACTGATGAGACCCCAGCGGTGAATGTGAGAGTGTTCGTCCAACAAATCTGCGTCCCATCCGCGAACCGCACATACTCCCCGTTCGCGTTACTCCCGCGATCAATCACCGCACCGGTCGGTACGCCGCTCGACTGCGAAACGGCGCCGAGGATGCTGTCTCGAGAGTACAGCGCGCCCGAACTACCGAGCGCCCCCCGTACCGCCGCACTGCCGAGGCCGAGATCCCCCCGCGCTGCCGCCGCATTTGCAGAGAGCGCCCAGGGCTTGATCCCCGCCAGGGTTGCCCCCCACTGGTTGGCGATCAGGTTGAATCGATCCGACAGGTCCTTGTCGTAGCCCAGGATCGGCGCCACCGCATAGGCCTGGCCGCTGGCCGTGCTGCCCTGGTAGTTGGGCTTGATCGAAATGACCGTCGAACTGGCGACGTTTGTGACCTCGTACCAACGTCCATCGGGTCCGCGAAATGCATCACCGACCCGGACGTTGGACGAGAACTGTGTGCTGGTACCGGTAACGGTCGGGCTATTTGCGGTCACCGCCACGGTTCCGGTTGAGTACCACGCCATAGAGTTCTCCTGCTATGCAATGGCCAGAAGAGGCCATGGGAAAGGTGTTCGTATTGCGTCTTGCCCAGGTCCGCCGACTTGAACAGTTGCTACAACTGTGTTTCGGGCCGAAGTAACAAACCCAATGGAGCACTCTCCAGTATCACCTTGGGGCGGTTGTGCCTGTACATTGAAATGACTAACCAGAAAATACCCATCGGTCCCATGCGGCCACGGCGCTGACCATGAATGCAGGGTGTAATACCTCAGATAATTGCCATTCGTGCCGTAATAATTCAGCAGCTGGGTACCACTTATGAACCGAACAAGATCCCTATTACTGTCAAACACCACTCTCGACTGATTGTCAAATATTTGCATCCCCCATCCGCCAGTTTTCGGCATGAACACCGCGCATGCCTTCCACTTCCCTCCCAGTACGACACCGCTTGTGTCTTGAAACACCTTCACGTAGAAGCTGAAACCCGTCCAGTTCCCAGCCGAACCAGCATGCTGGAACATCGTTATGTGATGCGACCCATTAGGGCAAAAGAAAACGAACGGCGGGAACGGGCTCTGCACCGGAGATGGGTACAAGACGTTGATGATCTGGGCATTAGTGGCTGGGTAGGTACCAGACGCAACCAGATGCAGACAAGGGTGGTCCTGATCGATTATCACCTGACCGGCATTCCCAACAAACTTCGCACCGAAACTCATGAGAACATCACCGCATATAAAGTGTAATTCGCTGTTACATCACCGGACCAACCAAACGTAATAGTCGAGCCGCTAATGGTATGCCTGGGAATCCAAGATCTAGAATCCGGCGTATTGCAGACGACAAACATGACACCTTTAGAACCGTCGAACCCAGGGACCGTAACTGAAAGTCCCTGGGGGATGTTCCCCAAGTCCCGACGATAGACCATCCTCAATGAATAATTATTGCTGTCAAAGAGTATTGAGCCGCCGGCTGAGCGTGTTCTCATTCCGTAACTCATACATCAAGATTCCCGATCTGGACTCGAAGCACCAAGTTTCCGTCATACACTTTTATTGCCTCTGCCGTCTGGCGCATAAACCCTCCCGACGTTGCGCTGTTCATTGTGAACGCGCCGCCCTTATCCAACTTCCACAGCGGCTCGCCGTTGGCACCGAGGGCGGTCGACTGAATCACGTTGCCGATCTTCGCGTTGGTGATCGAGCCGTCCTGGATCATCGCGTTGTTGATGAACATCTGGCCGCCGACGATCGAGACCGGCGCCACGGTCTGCCCGCTGGAACTGTTGAACCAGAGGAACCGATCAGCCTGGAACGCCATGGTCGTCACGCTCGTACCGCTGTCGAAGCCCAGTTGCCAGCCAGCGGCGTACTTCTGCCCGTTGGCATGCGCCTGGAGCTTCACGCTGTAGAGTGCCTTGACGTTGCCATCCAGCGAGGTAACCGCTTGAGAGGTGGTCTGGATGTTCGCCTCGTTGGTATCGGTGCGCGCGCTGACGGTATCCACCCGCTGCCCCAGGGCGCTGTCCGCGTTGGCACGGACGGTCTGTTCGGTGCTGATCGCCGAGGCGTTGCTCGCGACCTGGCCGGATAGCTGATCCAGGCGTTGGACGGTTACAGCATTGTTCGACGCAACGACCGACTCCACGGTGGCGATCCTGCTCTCCGCCGTCTCGGTCCGCGCCTCCAACAAGCTGGTCCGCTTCGCCTGCGCTTCATCCTCGTTCGCCCGCACGGTGACTTCGGTGGCGGCTCGAGCAATGGTGTCCCAGCCCTTCAGCGCATCGGCCTTCTCTCCGGTCGCCGGCTCCCGGCGGGCGGCAGCCTGCAGAACATCCAGGCTCGAAGCCGCCGCCTCGACCTTGCCGTCGAGCTCGGTGATATCCGCGGTGTTGGTGGCCACCTGCTGGGCCAGGCCGTTGGCCGTCTCGATCGACTGCCCGATGTCGGCCCAGTAGGTCGCGTTCGGCGGCGAGGCGTTGAGCGGCACCGCCTGCTTCGCCTGATACAGCCGGTTGCCGACCCGCACGATATCGTTCTTCGCGTAGGCCTTCGTCGGGTCGTAGGCCAGCACATCGGTCAGATTGTCGATCTGGTCCTGCAGGCCACTGATATCGACCTGCATCTGATCGATGTCGGCGAAGAACTGCTCGCCCAGCGCGGACTCGACGTACTCCTTGGTGATCAGTTCGTTGTACTCGCTCGCATCCGTCGAGCTGATACCGTCGACCCAGGCCGACCAGGGGCCGACGTTGCCTGTCCGGTCGATCAGCCGCCCGCGGAAGGCCAGGCGAGCGCCGGCCGCCAGCGAGGTCAGCGTATGGGTGTCGGTCGGGTACGCGAACAAGCCCAGGGCAGTTGCGTTCTGTTCGCTGCCGCCCGGGGTAACCGACTGTTGGATCTCGGTGTAGGCGGTGTCCGCCGCACCACTGGCCGGGAATCCCCACTCCAGGCCGATCTTCCACGGCCCGCTGGTGGTGCGCAGGAACGCCAGCGCCGGCGGCGCGCCGGTCTTGCCGGTGATGTTGGTCAACACCGAGTTCGCTGGGATCGACGACACGTTCATGGAGTTCACAGCCCGCACGCGCGCAAGGTACTGGCCGGTGTATACCCCACGTACTTCCACCATCAGCTCCCCCGTACGCGGAACCCTGACCCACTCGCGCGAGCCCCAGCGCCACTCTACGTCGTACGCTACCGCGTCCGGTGCCGCGTCCCAGGCGATGGTCATGATCGTGACCGCCAGGCCTTGCTCGACCGCGATGTGCTGCGAGATCAATACGCGTGCAGGTGGATCCTGCACCCCGGACGGGAGGACGCTGATCGGCCGAGAATCGATGATCGCCCCGTGATCGATCGCATCAAACTTGCCGGGCTCGTGCTGGATAACCTCAAGCTGGAATTGCTCCCAACTTGGTCTGGTCACGTTCTTGACGTAGAACTGCATCAGGGCCAGGTCGTCGTAGTCGATCGCCCAACCGCTCTCGGGGGAAGGCTGTTCACTGAAGTCGGCCACCACCGTTATGACGCGTCCGTCATGACCTTGAATCGCCCTGGCTTCCGAGCGCCCACTGGGCAGGTTGACTCGCAGCCGCGCGCCGACCGGGAGATCCACATCTCGGTCTACGGTGATTGCTCGTCCAGATACCGCCGAGATCCTGCCGCCATTCGCACGACCGGCAAGCATGGGGTCTGCCAGAGCCACCACCTGTCCAGGCCGCGGGATGAATCCATCCAGGCCAACCTTCCAGACGGCCCCACGAGTCTGCAACTGCTCAGTCATAAGCGCCCACTGCCCCGCCCGCTGCGCCTGACCCTGGCTGGTGCAGCCGAGAGCCCCGACCGATACCTCCCTGACGATCCCGCCAAGCTCGATAATCGCATCCTCGTCGAAGACCGCCTCCTTGTCTGTCTCGAACGCATTGGCCGGGTTGTCCCAAGAGACCATCGCCAGCGAATGGCGGTCTCGCGTCCGCGTCCCCGAATACGCAACCACACCATCGTTCAGAATCTGCGACGTGGTATAGGTGTAAACCGGGTCCTGAGGCATGTCGGCGTTGACAGTGATCTGGCTACCATCCCAGAACGCCAACCCATGAAAGATTGCAGCGAGATCCTGAAGAACGGCATACGCCTCCTCTTGCTTCTGAAGATAGAGGTTACAAGTGAACCGAGGCTCTTGACCGCCCTTCCCGTCCGGCACCAACTGATCGCAGTACTGTGCAATGCGATAGAGAGCCCAACGGTTGACCATGCTCTGGTCGATGCGCTCACCCAGGCCGTAATAGGGGTTCAACACCAGGTCATAGAAGACCCAGGCCGGATTGTTGGAATAAGCCTCCTTGAAGGTGCCGTCCCAAACGCCATTCGTGGTACCGGGGCCGCCGGTAAAATAGGTCCGAGTCTCAGGGTCATAGTTCATCGGAACCCGCACGATCCGCCCGCGCATGAGCGCAGAGAACTTCGGAAAGTCGCCCCCGAACTGCTGGGCGTCATACTCCACGCAGCCAACGGCGGTGAGCGGAAACTCCTGGTTGCTGTCGACAACTTCAGCTATCGCTGTCAGCACCATGGTGTCTTGGACCAGAGAACTGTTCGCCTCCGGCGTGATCCGCCGCACGCGAACCGCCCAGTGCCCTCCTGCCGGCAGGTTGATCCGATGAGAACGGTAGTAAGTCGTAACGTTCTTCCGGTCGACAAACGTGCTGAGTACAGTCTGGTAAGGAGCACCATCCGTGGCGACATCGATCGCGTACTCAATGCGCACCCCATTGATGTTCCCGGACGAATCCTGCGCCTGTAGGTTGGGCCAGGACAGGCGCACGCGTACCGCATCCGCCGTGGCGTTCGTGACGGTGTAGATGTAGGGCTGCGTGCTGAGCAAGGTCTGGCCCACCGCAATCTCGTTGCTGGACTCCGCTACACCTTCCAGTCGCTCCTGATTTAACTCGCCCGGTCGAAACTGCCACTTCACGTCGGGATAGTTCAGCGTGCCGTCTTCTGCCTGGATCGGAGTACCGTCAAGCTTGATCGACTTGAGTCCATTGACTGGGCCAACAATCGGTCCCCAGCTCAGGAGATACAGGATCCGAGCAGTGGACAGCGATGCGACGCCGTTCTGGGCGATGTGCGGCTGCTTCGGCTTGGAACTGCCCCCCTTGCTTCCACGCAAAGGCTGATGGCGCTTTTTGGTCACAACAGACATTTTCGATCTCCAGAAACAAGAAACCCCGCCGAAGCGGGGTCTGGCAGCGGTCGTGCTAGAGCTGGTCTTCCGTGTAAACCCCGCCCGACTCGACGGCGCCGCCGATCTCTCGCTCGCCGTAAAGCACTGGGTATGGGTTTCCCTGAGCAATAGTGGTCATGGCGCCACCGAATCCATAGCTCGGGTTATTCCCATCCTCGTTCTTCGCGGCGGAAGCCTGAGTTGACGGGGCCAGCATCTGGGCAACGCCACCAAGCGCCAGGCCAGCGCCGCCAGCCATCATTGCAACGCCTATTGCCGAGGTGGTACCGAACGTGAAATAGCCCGCAACGACCAACGCCGCCCCCAGGACCGTCTGAAAAATCCCGGAACTCTTGCTGCCTTGGATGACTGGCACGATGCGGATGACCGACTCGCCGGCTCCGGCCAGGTCAAGCTCCTCTTCGCGAAGATTTCGCCGCCCTACGAAAACCGCGAACCGCATCCCGCGCTCTTCTGCGGTTCGCATGAATTTCTCGAAACCATCTACCATGCTGGCCAGGGCAATGGTGGCCTCTCGCGGCCCTGATACATCGAGCACATACTCACGGCCAAATTCACGGCGCAACGCGCCATACAGTCGCACGGTCTTCATTGGAGGAAGTCCTTGTGGCGAAGGATCAGCCGGACCCTGTTGGCCATGGACCAGCCGTAGATTTCACGTGTGGCCGCGCGACCCGCCATGTGGTGATAGATGAACGGGCCCGAGCCGCCCAGTGCTGGAGCCTCTTCACTTCGTAAACAAGGATCGGCACCGAGATAGATCGCGGCATGGTTCGGGTGATAACAAGGCCTCCCTGGAGTGGGCACCTGAAACACCAGCATGTCACCACGGCGCAGGTCGTCAACGCGATAGAAACCGGCACTCTCGTAATTGTCCTCGTACAGGCTCGATCCGTCCTTGACCTCCCACCAAAGGTCCTTGCGCTCGAAGTTCGGCAGCGTCAACCCAGCTTCTCGCTCGTACCAATCCCGGCAGGCGCCCCAACAGTCGAGCAAGCCGTGGGAAAACTCTCGGCCAAGCAACGGGGCACGATAACCTGATGGTTTGAACCAGGTCATTTCCCCACCCGGCAGCCCGATGATTCCCCACGGCAATCCGTGAAGCTCACAACTGACCCGGTCTGCCATGCTCGGGATCGGAGCCTTGTCAGGATGGCTATGGATGACGGCAATTACTTCGCCGCGGTCCTCTGCTGCTGCGTAGTCCCGGTGATCCATGACGAAGTTTTCGCGATCACTGACCGCCAGGTTGCCACAAGGAGCGTATTCTCGGCCGCTATCGGTCTTGAGCAATACGCCACACGCCTCGCTCGGGTAGACGCTTTCGGCGTGCGCCAGGATCTGACACTGGAGCTTTTGACTGATGCGCATGCTTACCTCGACGAAACGATCAAACTTGCCCCCAAAGAACCGCCGAAGCGGTTGGTGTTGCCGCGCAGCTTGCAACTGCTCCAGCGGCCGCCGCACCGATCGAGAGCCGGGTTATCTGTAGGCTCATCCTTCTTCGTGAAGAGGGCGGCGCCGGTATAGGCGCAAGCCTCTCCTCGGTACTGGCCTCGGCACGCCCACCGGCAAAGCTTGGTGATCTGCTGGGCGGGTAGCATCTGCCCCTCCATGTCGATAGGGCTGCTGAGCACGAATTTGACCTGCTCACGGGTTTCCTCGGTCTTCTGCTCGATGAACCAGATTCCCACCCGAGCCTCGTCGGCTGCATCGGGGTTGCCATCAGGGAAGTTCGCGGAATCCAGATAGTGCCGCCACGTCTCGATCACCCGAACCCTGGCGCCACAGAGGTCTCGCAACTGAAGGCAGATGGCCGATATCGCTCCTCGAATGCCGGCGAGCTCGTTTGCCAGTTGGAGGGTCGGCGACGCGGGTCGACCATCGCCGCGGATATCAAAGCCTTTTGCGGTGATTTGAATCGGCTCGTACACATTTCCCTGCCAGATGATCTCCCCTTCCTGGGCGTGGCCATGGAATCGCCAGAGATTTCCGCCAAGGCGCGTCGCATCCACCTCAAACAGCCGGATCAGGTTCCCCGGCTCAAGCTTCTGCACATCAGCATTGAAGGCCATGCGTTCTCCAGATATGAAAAAGCCCGCGCGAGGCGGGCTGGAAGGTTGTACAGCGTGGATGAAATGCCAGTGGCACCATGTTTGCTCTGGCGGTAGCTTCCCGTGCTTGGATGAGACCAGGGGCCGAGGAGGCAAGCGGAATGGAAGACCCAAGAACCACAAACTATAGATACGACGCGGGCCCAAACTCTGCCATGCGGGCAGAAATCGGGCAGATCGTGGTCAATCACAGCCTGTGCGATGAACCGCTCATGCGGATATTCGGTTTTCTAAGCGGACTAAGAGCAGATACCCAGTCGGTCGTCGTAGAATCATTAAGGCTCCGCTCGACCTCATTAGCAGCAACAGTCACAAAGCTGCTCGAAACATCGCCGTTACCGATCGACATACCGGAAAGGCTGAATGTCGCTCTGTCCACATTCAAGAAGATGACGGCGCAGAGAAACAAGATCGTCCATTGGGCCTGGGGGTTATCACCAGAGGGCAAGGACGAGGCCCCTATCTACCATCCAACAAAGAGAAACAGTGACGGAACGCCCTATTCAGAAACGCTAACGTTGCTTGAACTTAGAAAAATCGCGCTCGACTTAATGCAGGTTTACTACTTGCTCGGCATTGTTGCTGGGCTGTTGGAATGCGGTGTTCCCGATGAAATTAAATCGGCATCACTATCCAAGTTCGACAAGCTCATTGAGAAGGTGCGATCGTCAATTTTGGAATATCCAGAGGCCGAGGCTGAAGAACTGCCATTATCCTGAACACATCCTCTAGCAGGAAAATGTCGACATCCCGATCCCATAACCCGAGCACATAATCCATCGCGGCCTTGACCATTAACTCAGTCACGACTACCTGCTTTAGCTCCTCAATGGGCCGACCTGTGCTCATTGAGAGCTCCTTCATGTTGGACTCACAAGCAAAGGTGCTCATTCAACTCGCTCCGAGGTTTATGCTTTGTCTTGAATTTATCAGAGGCCCCTGACTCGACAGCAGATTCTTGCAGCCAACAAAGACACATTGCCCGAAAAGCTTCTTCGAGGATGAACCTAGAGATAAAACCGTTATTGTATGAGAGATATTCATCCAGGATGTCATATCCGACATCAAGCATGGCTTTGGTTACGACCACCTTCTCAAGCCCTATTCCGCTAGAAGGCGATATCGACTTTATGCTTCCCTCCGCGACGGATCTTCTGAGCACCACTTGGCTCTTGATGCCTTGATATCAGGGCTGAGGGCTGCCAGCAAGATGGATCAGATCTAAAGGATCGGCTCAAGCCCAAGAGCCGCCTCCATCCTCGAAAGCCGGCGCTCGAGCAGGTCGGCTTTTCTTTCTAACTCTTCTGTAAACTCTTTCGGCAGACCGATACCAATGACGGAGAGAGGCGAGACCACTGCATCGGAAACATCTGCTTCATTGATTTCGACAGTTCCGTCCTGTCTCAATCGCCAAACCGAATCACCATTGGCGGCTTTCTTTTCAGACTCAATCATTCTTTACTCCCGCGGCGCAGCCGCTCATGGTTGGTTGTCACGGGTAGAAGACCTGAACGAACGTGAAGCTCAGTTCGTACAGGCCTCCCCCCAACGGCCTCAGTTTGTATCCATTGCACCGGTATCGACCCTGTACGCCGCCAGGGGGCGTCCATAGGAACGACCTGTACCCCTCGTGCCGGTCCAGAAAGGCGCGGGCGCCCAGGAGATCATCACCAGCCTCCAGGCGCCCGATGATCGTCATTCCATCCCATGTCTCGGATCTGGTGTTGATCCCCGTTCCGCCGGACTGAACGTATCCATCCCCGAAGTCGTTCTGCCAGGTGCGCTGGGCAATCTCGCCGGCAGTTCCAAGGCGGGTGCAGTAAGAAAAGGTCTCAGCCACTTATCGCCTCCAAAGCAGACCGTTCTGCCCCAACTCTTGCCGAATGACGCTCCGGACCTCCTCCCGCAAGGCCAGCCCGGCAGCCTCTCCCTGCATTCGAGCTTCCTCTTGGCTCATGCCCGGCTGGGCATTAACCGTGACCGGAGCGTTGATAGTGATCGACGGCGCCTGTCCAGCCCCAGCACTCGCGCCGCCCGCCCTGCTGAGGAAATCAGTCAGATCCCTGTTTTGGTTCGGGCTGAGCACCCGCTCACCAGCATCAAGCAGCCAGGTACTCTCCTTCGGGATGTTGTCGATGCCGCCGTGCGCGATGCCCGCGAAGGCCGCCGAAGAAACTCCAGCAACCATTGGCGCGGTAGCTGCGGCAGCAGCCGCAGCAGCACCAGCAGCAAGGCCAGGGCCAACAATCGGGATAGCAGCCGTCGAGGCAAACGCTGCTAGCTGTGCCTGGAACGCCGTTGCCTGAGCATTGGCGACCAGCCCGATTGCCGCAGTCGATTGAGCCGTCTTCCCTACGACCAACTGCACCGCCTGGTAGACCAGCCACTGGGCGGCCATGTCAGCCAGGGCCTTGATGACCGACTTAGCCAGGTCCGCAGCCATGTCACCGAACGCATCTCCAAGGCTCTTGGTCCGCGTGACGATATCGGTGATTGCATCACCCAAGCCGTTGGTAGCATCGCCAAGGGCGCCAGACACGAAGTCAGAGGCCTGCTTCGAGTAGTTCTGTGCATCCTCCACGTAGGTTTCCCATGCGGAGCGGGCTCCGGACACCCAGTCCCCCTGAGCCTCAAGTCGAGCATCGTAGTTTGCCTGCAACTGCTCCAGCATTTGCTCATGGTGCTTCTGTTGAGCCTGGAGCTCTTGCTGGTACTCGTCGTCGCTCATCCCGACCGATCTGTCTGCGTAGCGGTCGGCAAGATCCCTGCGGGCCTTGGCGTAGCGATCATTTTCCTCGTTCAGCTTGTCGAACAGCCCCCTCTGGCTATCGCTCATCCCCATCCCGAGGATTTCGCGTTGCCCTTCGAGCTTGAGATTGCCCAAGCTCTCGTCCATCGCGGACTTGATCTCTCTGAGCCGCTTCACGAACGGATTGGCCGCGTCCACTGCGGAGTTGAACGACTTGGCCGCCCACTCGATTCCCTTCGCATACTCCTGGCTCGTGACCTTTCCCCTGTCCTTCAGGGTGTTGAGGGCCTCGATGTTCTTCCTGTACTCATCCGTCGCAGTCGCGGTAGGGTCGATCTCCTTCTTGAGGTCCAGATACCGCTCCTCAGCCTGCTTCAGCCCCTTCGCAGAGTCCTTCAACAGGTCCTTCTGGGACTTGGTCGAGGCATTCGCCTTGTCCACGGCTGCGGCATAGTCCAGGGCGCGATTTTCATCGTCAGGACTTAGCTTCAGGATGCCAGCGCTGATCTGGGCGCGGAGCTTCTCTACCTCGGTCAGCTTGCCAGCGACAACACTCTGCTTCTGCAAATTATCCAGATAGCTCGCGCCAGCCTTATCCGAAGCGAACCTTGCACCGTCCAGTTCTCGCTGTGTCTTCTGGATGGCAAGGCGCAAGGACTCTGCTTTCTCCTTTGCCTCGTCCAGAGAAGGACCAAACGGAACGTCGGTATTGTCGTCAACGCCCTTCTGGAACCGCTCTTGAAGCGCCTCAGCATCCTTCAATTGATCCTGAAGGCCCGCCAACTGCTGCTTCAACTGGTCATAGCTGAGCCCGGAAAGATCCTCCGGAATCATCGTCCGAGCTGCCTGGCGGATGCGGGTGGAGGCGTCTTCGAAAGCATTGGCCGCACGACCAGCATTGCTCTCGGCCTTGTCCCCGAAGTCGACGAAGGACAAGGCTACCATCCCCAGAGAGATGATCAGCCCCGGCCATCCAGCAGCAATCCTGAGAATCCCCGCGCCTGCTGTTCTCAGGGCATTTAACCCTGCCCCCAAAGCTGTGCTGGCCGCGAACCATCGGCCCATTGCGGCCGTCGAGGCAGTTTGAGCTGCGGTAAGTTGCAAGTTCGCCGCAGAAAGCGCTTCGGTTGCAGACACTCGCTGAGCAAGGGCTGCAGTAACCGCCTGCGAGCCCGCCACGGTGGTGGCCGTCAATTGCGCCTCCGCAGCCTGAAGCTGCTTGATGATGGCCGTTTCGGCTAGCCGTAACTCGGCCATTCGAGCGACAGACTGCTGTCGGCCAATCTCTGTGATTTGGGCCTTCAGCCGCTGGCCTTCGAGTTCGCGCTCAGCCACAAGCGATGCCTGCACCGCCCGCAAACGAGAGATTTCGGAGGCTTGTCGCTCCCGGTCAGCAGCCACCTGCGCACGAGCAGAAGCCACGGCCTGGCGTGCTCTGTCTAACTCGGCAACGGCCTCAGCCTTCACCGCCTGGGCGCGTCGCACCTCTCCAGCCGCAGCAACCGACGCGGCATAGGTCTGATCCTGGGTCACCTTGACGTCTGCGATCTTGGCAGCCGTCGCACCTACCAGAGCGCCAGCAGTACGTCCGATCGCCAGGTACAGCCCAGTATTCAGGACCTGGACGAAGGACTGCACGTTCGTAGAGTCAAGCGACTTCGACAGGGAAACCATGGCTTCCGTAAAAGCCTTGGACACCCCGAGAGTGCTATCCAGGCTGCCGATCGCCCTGGTCGCGCTGTTCTCCAGAACTTGAAACGCGCCAGCGATGGTAGTCTGGGCGCGCGCAAACTGGTCATCAATAGCTCGGGTTTGAGACAGAATCGCCTCGAAGACCTGCTTGGAGGTCAGCTTGCCCTGTTCGCCAAGCTTTCGAAGGTCTCCAACCGCAACCCCGAGACCGTTTGCGACGGCCTGGGCCAAGCCCGGAGCCTGCTCGAGTACCGAGTTCAACTCCTGGCCTCGGAGCACGCCAGAGGCAAAGGCCTGTCCGAGTTGCACCAGCGCACCTTCCGCAGCGGCAGCGGAAACACCACTGGCCGACATGGCCTTGCTGATGTTCTGGGTCACCTGGACAACTTGCTGTTGATTTACCCCGAGGTCGCCAGTTGAAGCGGCAATCCTCTGGTACAGCTCCGCAGTGCCCTCCAAGGATGACCGCGCATTCTGAGCGACGGAATACACTGCATCCATCGACTGACTGAACTGAGCCTGACTTTCGCTGACCTGCTTGATGCGGTTCTCAATAGAGACCCAGGCTTGCGAATATCCAACAAGCTCTCGGGCGCTCAGATAAGCAGCCGCCGCAACACCAATAGACTTGATAGCGCTAACTGCTGTCGAACTCGCCCGCTGCGTGCTTTGCTCAATCCGCGCCATGCTGCGCGCAGTGTCTTGGGAGGCGCGATTCATGCTCTGCTGAAATCCCCCAATGCGCGCAATGAGGTCGAGCGTCAGCACACCAAGGGAGCGAGAGGCCATTTAGCTTTTCTCCGGACAATAAAAAACCGCCCGAAGGCGGCTTGCATAGGGATTTTCTACTTCTTCAGATAATCATCCCCATTGAATATGATTTTCGGCCAATTTTAGTTTGGCCGATGCCAGTACAGACATGCCCATATCTCATATCTCAGACCGACAATGTCGGCATAGCTTAGCCTCCTCTCTGACGGCTTCCGCGCAATATGGGCATTTCTTAAAACCATTCGATATACCGACATCCACTGCAGCCTGACGAGACGAGCGTTCAGATGCTTGCTTATCTTCCCCTAGAATAAATATAAGAGGTATGGCGATTATCGGAGCGAAGAAACCAAAGGCAAACCATAGGGCTATACTTCTTCTGCGAGATGCTGCCAGATACGCAGAGATTGACGCCAACCAAACCCCGAAAAACAAAATATAAACCCAATTATTATAAACTTCCTCAAACATATCTTACCTGCCGATTAAATCAGAAACTAAAACAGCTTACCGACCAAATCTTGCAGGGGATGGAGAGGAACCTGCCCTGCTATACCCTGTAACCTTTCCATCTGGACCAAGAATTACCGAAAGCCCCTGGGTTTCGGTGCCAGCCCCCATAAACCCAACATAGGCATACCCCCAGGTAAGTACACGGCTCCCATCTGAATTGTATTGTTCCGCCATGGGCTTGCCAAAAATCGAAATCAACTGATCCTGAGTTGTTTGTCCCTGCACAATTCTATCCACCTGCTCCTGCGTAATCTCTTTTCCACTAGAGGCGCATCCACTTAAAACAGCAGTTAGAACTATTGAAGCAACCAATATCTTACGCATTAACAACCCTCCCGGTGGTGATCGCTCGGAATCTAGCACGGAGCCAGCATCCTGGCCAACCGGAGCGCCAGCACAGGAACCCAGCATCCTTGCCAGGTCAAACCCATGCGGCCATGGCTTGCTCGAGCGAGATACCCACCGGCTCTACCGGCCCCCGAACATGGGGACGGAAGTCGTCGGGTTCGCACTTCACACCCCCTACCTTGGCCTGAATCGCGGCTAACTGAGCCAGCACCCACTCCAGGCGATAGCTCCCGTTGAGGGAGCCACGCTTTTTCAGGTAGGCAACCCACGCCCTGTACTCATCGTAGTCGATGCGCTCCTTCGCCTCGCGAATGGTGCAACCGCCGATGCCGTTCAGCACGAGTTCATGCCAAACCTCATCGGCGGGCGTCAGTTTTTTTCGTCACCCGGCGCAGTGCCATTGACCTCCGCGACAGCCTGCAAGAGCAGGAAGCCCAACGCAGGGTCGAGGTTGAACGCAGTTTCGTAGGGAATCTCCTCTTCACCACCCTCACCCAGTCTTACGCTCTCGGCCAGGTAGCGCGCATTCTGGCTCTTCTTGTCGTCGTCTTGGGCGAACAGGCGTTCCATGGCACCGAAACTGCTGCGCTTGATGAACACGTCGAAGGTGTCCGTGACCGCCTTTTTCTTGCCCGGCGGAGTGTGCGTCCAGGTGATGCTTTTCTTCACCAGTCCATCGCCCAGGACCGCGCCAGCGGCCACCAGATCGGCTAGTTTCATGTCTGCTCCTTACGCGGTTTTCGGAATCCACTGCCCTTTGCCGGAGCGCTGGATCGTGGCCTGGGTGGCGACCAAGGTGTTGGCTGCGAAGTCGAACGGGAAATCGCTGACATAACCCTCGAAGGTGAACCAAGTTCGGCTCGGGGGAAGCACGAAGGCATCCCCTTCGGTGTTGAGAGTGGGGGCTACGTCGACACCATCGGACCAGCCAATGGCGAACTGGATCATGGTATCGCTGTCATCTTCGGACAGTTGGTAGAGGCGCAAATGGCTTGCATTGCGCGGATCGGCATTCAGGCCAACGGTAGCCTGGCCAGGAGTGCGCATCCCTTTCTTGTACTTGCGCGAGGTCTCGCTCAAGCACGGGTCCTCGATCTGGTCCGCCGGGTTTCCGCCGGGGTTGAAGGAGGTGATGCACTCCACCTCCATTACAGTGAGCGCTCCGGTGCCCGAGGCGGGCGGCACGAGGGCGTAGAGCTGCGTCCCTTGGGTAAGCATGGACATAGGTCATTCTCCTATTGCGGGCGTAAAAAAGCCCGCGGCTGCGCGGGCGATGGTTTGGGTGACTGGCTATCTTGGTATCAGCCAATCAACGTCGAAGCTGATTCGATACGACTTCGTTTGAGGGTCGCGAGGCTGAGGCCCCCAGCGAACGATGTAGGCACTCTTCTCGATCACGTTGCGCAGGACCTTCGCTACCGCGAATGCAGAGGCGGACGTGCTCGCGTAGATATCGACCTGCAGGGTTACACCATCGGCGTCTGGCAGGCCTGCCAGGTAGTTCTCGGGCGAACCGCTGACCACCTGCCAAACCGCATAGGGATATAGAGTCCCCTCGTCGGCCTCGCCGAACGGAAAGATGCGCGTGTCTGGGGAACCCCCAAGCAACGCCTGGCAGGCCGCGTCCCCTGAAACGACAGAGTAGATTGGCGCAAACATCAACGCCCCCCAACCGCGCGATCGATCTCGCTGCTCAGTTCGGACACGAACCGATCAGTGACCTTCGCAACGTTCTCTGGTAGCGCAGGCCGCATGAATGGCTTCGCCGGCGAGTACTTGGTGCCGAACTCCAGATAGCGCCAGTGCCTGGTATCACCGCCTGGGTTCCCACTCGCATCCTTGCTGTGCTGGTTTCTGCTGGCACCGCCGCGCACGCCAACCTTCATCACCACCCCTCCCTCACGCCGCCCCTCCTTGGCTGACTCCTGGGTGATGATGTTCTTCCAAATCTTCTCGGGCGTTTCGGGATCGTCGACAGCTCGCGCCTTTTCTCGCGCGGCATCCCGGACAATGTTCATAGCCTTGCGCGCAGCCTTTCTCAGGCCATTGCGTTGCAGCCTTGGCGCAAGAGATCGCATCTTCTCCACAACGCCATCCAATCCGTGGATGCGTGACTCAGCTATATCAGCCATCGGTTACCCCCTCGCTCACGAGAATGGTCAGATACTCGCGTCCCGACCTCTTATCAGGGATTGGCTTACCCTCGATTTTGTACGGAACACCGCGGTGTACGATCCGCATAGTGGGCAAGACGCCTTCCCGGTAGCGGATGACGATGCGAGCAGAAAGCTGGGACTGGGCCGCTTGCGCAGCGATCAGATCGCGAGCAGAAAGGGGCTCGACGGCGGCATAGACCTTTGGCCAACGATCCACCCAGGCATAGTCGACGGCGCCGCTATCCGGATCACGGATTTTCTCCTTCACCTGGAATGCGACCAGGTGCCTTAACCGACCAGCCTGCATGTCTCAGAACCTCTTCCGGTACCAGAGCAAGCGCTCAACGGCCAACGGGACCACGGTTACAGAACCATCGGCGACGGCTCCCTCTCGATTGGCGTACCAGTGCGCCGCAAGCAGGTATACAGCCTGCCACACATCCGGCGTCAGGCCGATTTCATCCGGAGAGGTGGGCTCGCCTTCGACTAGGCGGCAGTCACAGTGCTGCTCGACGTGGGAAAGCGCCGCGGCGACATAGCCTTTCAGCAGATCGTCGTCATCGGTGATATCGGCGTCTATACGTGCCTGACGCTTCACCTTCGCCAGGATGGATGGATCGGCATCCCAGTCGATCTCCATCACTTGGCCCCTTTCGGCGCCGCCGGCTTGGTCTCTTTCGGCTTGGTCTGTTCCCCGACCTCAGCAGCCAGCCCCTTGCCGATCAGGACGTGTGCATACTCATCGTCGACTTCCTCGAACACCTGGCCCGCGCGAACCTGGGCCGACTCCGCCCCGAGCTTCTTCGCGTCACCTACGAAACCCCAAAGTGCCTTGATCTTCATGTTGCCTCCTGGAAACGAAGAGGCCGGCATTGCGGCCGGCCTCATCAGGGGTTACGCCGCGAAGCGGCCTTTCACCAACGCCTCGCGACGACGCACGCCCAGACCGAGACGCTCCTCAACCAGAAGCGCCCGTTCGTTCCGGATGAACTGATCGTTGATCAGACCCATCTTGAACAGGAACGACATGCGGTCGAAGAGGATCGAGGAGCGGGCGAAGTTGGCGATCAGGAACTCGCCGCCGGTGGCCGGATCTTCACCGTTCGCCGGCGCGCCTTCGTCCATGCTGTCCGAGGTGATCACCGGGCGCCCCCAGAGCACCGGGGTGACCAGGCCCTGCAGGTTGGCGAACAGGTAGCGGTTTTCGCCATCCTTCTGCAGCTCGATGTTCATCCAGTCCAGCTCGGTCATCACCACGCCGTCGGCAGATAGCTTCGACTGCTTGCGGACCTGGTAGATGCCGCGGCGCACGATGTCGATGGAGGTGTCGCCAGCCTTGTTCAGGGCGGTGTCGTAGGTGGTCGCCTGGGTCATCAGGCCGTTCAGGTTCTCGCCGGTGCCGTCACCCTTGAGGATCTGCGCTTCTTCCTCCAGCTTGAGGTCGTAGCGCAGCAGCTCCTGGATGTAGCCGAACAGTTGCGGAACGTCGTCCAGGGCCTCGTCGGTGACCGGCATCCATACAGCGATCTTCTTCACGCGGTCGGTGACGGTCTGGAAGGTCACATCGCTGGTAGGCTTCAGCGCACCTTCGGCTACCGGCCCCGCGCCACGGGTGTGCAGCAGCTCGCGGTAGTAGGTGTAGCTCTGGCCACTGACCGGGATGCTGGTCAGCAGGTCGCGGATGCGCAGTTCCTGGCGGATGCCGGGCTGGATGGTCGGGTCGTAGTTCGGCACAACGATGCCGGCGCTGGTGACCTTGGTTTCCTTCATCGACGCCAGGTCCGACTTGGTGACCTCGATGTCGGCGGCATTCGCGCTCTTCTGTTGCAGCGCCTTGTAGCCGTCGTGCGACTTCACCATATCGATGAAGCTCTTGCCTTCGCCGGGTCCGCCGCGCAGCTTGACGCCCTTCTGCTCCAGATCCTGCACCTGGTCGATGACCTTCTGCAGTTCGTCCTTCTGGGTCTGAATTTCCTTCTTCAGCTCAGTGGCAACCTGGTTGCCCTTCTCGACCTCGGTGATGGCCAGGTCGTACTTCTTCTGGAGCCCGTCGAAACCGTTCTTCAGTTGCAGCTCCAGGGAGTCCTTCAGTTCTTTCACTTCGCTCATGGCGATACTCCAAAATGAGTGGTGAACAGGGTTGAAATGTCTTTCAGCTCTTCCACGATCGCCGTGGCCTCGCTACCGCCGTCACGGCGGAGCGCGGGGTAGCCGAGCGAAGCGACTGCTGCCGCTTCCTTCTGCGAGAGGCCCATGCGTTCGCGCAGGGCGTTCTCGAAAAGCCGGATGTCCGACTTGACGCTGAGGACCTCGGCCTCAGGGTTCATGCCGAACGGAACGAACGACGCTTCCCAGAGTTCGGCGGCCTTGATGACTCGGACCTGCCGCCCCGCGCGCTGCTCGAAGTTGGCTTCGATGGTGTTGAACCCGATGGACATGCTGTCGAGGCTGCCGTCCTTCATCAGCTCGTAGGCGTCGCGTGCGTAGCTGACTGCCAGGTTCACTCGGCCCTTGAGGAACAGCCCTCGGTCATCCTGGGTGAACTCCGAGGTTCCGACCAGCCGGGTCAGGTCGTGGTACAGCGCCAGCTTCAACCGGCCGTTGCGAGCGGTCTTCACCTTGGTGAAGGCGCCCTTGAGGATCACGTCATCGCCGAGGTCGACGTTGTCGAACACCGCGGCGTAGCCCTCGAAGTTGCCCGCCTCGTCAGCGGCCTTCACCTCGAAGGGGCAATCAAGTTTGCTGAGCATTGGTCTTCATCTCCCACCGGGAGACCCGGTCGTATTCAGGGCCATCAAGTGGCGGAAGGTTTTCTTTGCGGCGAACTTCGTTGATGGTCATCCAGCCAGAGCCACCGGAGCCACCAAGAGCCGCAGCGAACAGAGTGGCGCGACCGGCGCTGTCAGCGCGCAGCAGCCCCTCCACCGCGAACTCGACGAAGCGCGAGGTGCGCCCATACAGCTTGTCGTTGAACTCGTCCTCGACCGCGTCGATGTAGGGTTTCAGGCCGAACGTGACGAAGCCGATCAGTTGCTGCTCCAGGTTGGAGCCCATGATCGATGTCTTGCCGGCCCGGTTGGCCAGCCAGAGAGGCACACCGTAAATGCCGGCCAGTGCCTCCTCCTGGAACTGCTGGGACTCGATGAATTGAGCATCTTTCTGGCTAAGACCGGCCGGTACAAAGGTTGGGCCACCCTGCAAGACAGCTATCTTGCCGAGGTCGTCGGCATCGCCCTTGCGCACGTCAGGGAAGCGCGCCATAACCTGAGCCTGCTGCTTCTCGGTCAAAAACTCCTTGAAGATGATGTAGCCACCAGTAAATCCGCCCTTGCGCATGAAGCGCGCAGACCATTGCTGGCCCGCCTTGGCCAGACCCATGGTCTCCGCCTGGTACTCGATAGGCGACAAACCGACGATGCCGTCCATGCTGAATATCTTGAAATGCAGCATGTTCTCCGGAGAAACCGGGAATCGCTCCCCATCCTTGGGCTGCACCCAGTAGAGAAGGTCCTCGTCGGTGTCGATGGTCACCTGGTCGATACCGAGCGGAATCAAGCCGATCGGCTCGCCGTGGCGGTTGCGTTCGATCAGTGCGAAGGCGTTACCACGCAGCGCCATGTTCACGACGACGAACTTGAGGAAGTTCAGCATCGTCATGAACGGGTTGGGTTTGCGCAGCAACTTCTGCGCCCCGTCCTTGCGCGGCACCAACGTGCGCGGCGAGGCGCCGTCCGAATCCTCGTAGAGCTTCAGCGGCAGGCCCGACAGCGACTCCGAAAGGATCTTCACGCACGACCAGACCATGCTGATCGACAGCGCGGTCTTGGTGGTCACTCGCACGCCGGCCTTGGTGCTCTTGCCGCCGACCTCAAGGTCCACCTCGACATAATCACCCGTGGCTGGGTCGGTGTAGCCGAACATCCGCCACGTGCGAGGGTTGTACCAGCGAAATGTCATGGTCAGCCTATGAGTCCAAAGAAGCCGTTGTTGAGGTAGTCATCCATGCCGCCGCGCGCCTCCGGATTGAGGGACAGCAGCGATACCGCGTTGAACGTCGACATCAACGGGTCGATCTTCGCGGTGCCGGACGCCTGCTTGGTGATCAGGAAAGCGTTGGCGGAAGGCACGCCCTTGGCGTTGCCGCAGGCCCAGGCCATAAGCGGCTGACCGCAGTGCATCAACACACCCTCGGCCAGCTTCCTTTCCGTGGTCTTGATTGCCCCGGTCAGCTTCCAGCCCTGAGAGATGCCGACCGTCTGCTCCTCGGTGATCCCCGCCTCCAGTAGCGCATCGAGAACGGCGCCAATGCCGGCGGGGTCGAGACCGACCTTGTCGAGCAGGCCGGCCTCGTTGACCCGAGCGACGTACGCCGCCAGCTCCTCAACGTCATCGCCGATTTTCTCAACCAGGGTAAGATCACCAGCCCTCGCGAGGTCATGGAGACGGGGAGCCTCGGACTTCCGGCGCTCCAGCACCGAGGGGTGCGCCCAGGCATGCGCCCAGTGAAACCACCGGCGCCCCCCTCGCTCGCGGCCCAACAGCGTCAGCGCCAGCAGGTCGTCTAGGCCGCCACCGTCGACGCCGCCAACAATCACCTCGCAGCGCTCAATCAGGGCATCCAGAGAAAGGCCTGGCAGCGCCTGCGGCTCCCAGAATGCGGCGCCGACCCAACTGTCGGACATCAGCGCCAGCCCGATCTCGATGTTCAGGAACTTGGCGAGGAACCCGCGCACCTCGGCCTCACCGTCGAGTTCTGCCTGCATAAACAGGCGCTCGAGGGTGGGCCGATCCACCGAGTAGCCCATGTTCGGGTTGACCAGGTGGAAGTTCTCTGGCCGGCGCGCCTCTCCGCTCTCGATCATCTCCTTCGGGAACTCGTAGATGATCGGCAGAAACCGGTTGTCTTCGATGCGTCCGTCACGGACGCCCCGGGCATAGGTCAGCTTGGACCTGAACACCCCGGCGGGCGGCTCGTTCGACTGGGTCGTGAGCCAGATGATGAAACCTTCAGGGCGAGACAGCAGGCCGCCAGTGGCCTCCCGAATCATGTCCGGTGCCTTCGGGTTCTTGCCGAACAGCCAGGCCTCATCGATCAGCACGCCGACGGCCTTCTTGCCACCGACCACATCGCTATCAGCGGCCACTACCTTCAGGGTGGCTCCCGTCTGATTGTGGGTAATCAGCCGCAGGTGCGGTTGAACATGAAGCAGATCCGACAACTCTTCGTCGTGCTTCACCATCGCCGCCGCCGGCTTGAAGCTGTTGTCGGCGATCTCCTTGGTCGGCGCCAGGATGATGAACTCGGCCTCAAGCCGCCAGTTGCGGATCAAGGCGGTCAGCATGATCGCGGCTGCAATGGTCGACTTCGAGTTCTTCTTCGGGATGCAGAGGAAGTACTCGGTGATCAGTCGCTGGCCGGTCTCATTGTTGTAGCTGCCGAAGATGGCACCGGCGAAGTCGAGCACCCAGGGGGCGCATGCGGCCTCGATTGTCGGGGAGCCGGGAGCGTCTACGATCTTCAGTTCCCGGAAGACGCTGAGCCCCTCCTCGGCTTCCTCAGGAAAGAGCGGCGGTGGAATGATGGATTCACCAGCACTCAAGCGCCGCCACCAGTCAGGGCAGGCAGTGGTCCAGAGCATGGTTTACCCCCTGACGACGGATAGTGGAGGCTTGCCCTGGCCGAACTTGCCTTTGCCGGCTTGCTTCGCGGCCTCGGCCTTCTGTTCCTTCTTGCCCATCTCGCCCTTCTTGCCATGGAAGAAGTCGACAGCTTTCTGAGCCGCGCTGCGGCGATCGAAGACCTTCGCCCGCGGCTCATTCATCAGGTTGACCAGCCAGACCAGCGGGTCCTCCGTAAACGGCAGGCAATCCAGGTACTCGCCATCAGGTTCCTGCTCATCGCTGAGCGGCGCTTCATGGTCCTTGCCCTGCTTCGGCGAAGGCTCCTTGGCTTTAACATCTCGCCGCCCCTTTAACATCTTCAGGGCGGCGATGATTTCGGGGTGCTTGGCAAGTCGAGCGCCAGCGGCCGCAGAGCTGGAAGGCGCGTAGCCAGCGGCTTCGGCGGCAGCTTTGTTGGATGCTCCTCGGGCCTTCGCGTCAACAAACCGTCGTTGTTTGTCTGTTAACGCCATTAACAAAATTCCTAGAGATCGGAAAAAATGTGCGAATGCGGGCGGGGGCGGTCTAGCTTCAGGCGAAACCCTATTAATCCATGCCCCCTACCCTTGTTGCACGTCATTGGCGTGCCTCATGCCATTTGAAGCACGTCAGCCGCGTGCCTCTCCCCCTTGGTCAGCCTGTGGCGGCCTCCATCCCTGCCTCGCAGCTCTCGACGGGGTGAGGAAGGTCAACTTGCCGCCGCTCCATTGGTCAGGCACCAGGGCCAGCAGTCCGGCCTGTAGAAGCGGCTCCAGCAGATTCATGGCCTTGACCACTTCCGCGCTGTATCCCTGCACGTCTTGTGGTCCCCACGGCCGGTGCGGGTTGATCTCAACGCCTTCGGGGTGTGGTTGGGTTCGCATGGTTGCTCCTTGGTACAGGGTCGTTAGAACCCTCGGCCGCCTCTTCGGCCTGCTTGACCGAGGAGTGACAGGGTCCGCAGAGCGACTGCCAGTTGCTCTGATCCCAGAACAGGTCCCGATCACCTCGGTGAGCCACGATGTGGTCAACGGTGTTGGCCGCCGTGACCAAGCCCTTGCGCGCGCAGTACACGCACAACGGATGATCGCGAAGATACTGCTCACGGGCCTGCTGCCATCGGTAGTCGTAGCCTCGCTCGGTTGAGGTCTTGCCGGTCCGCCACGAACCAGGCGCAGCCGTCTTCAGCCGCTCACCCTGGGCCGCCACACGGAACCCGAGAGTCTTCAGTCTGGCCATCAGATCGGCCTGCCGCTCAGGTCGACGCGCGGCATGTCGGCATCTATCTCGCCCTCATCGGCCAGCGCCTGGATCAGCAGAGCCAGCAGATGGTTGGTCTTCCTCTGCTCGGCCAGCATCGACTCCAGAACGCCCACCGGATCCAGGCCACGCTCGCTGGAGCACTTGCATGATTCGGTCATATCCCACCTTCGCTATCTGCTTGGCGCGCTCTCGGCGAGCGGCGCATCCTTCGCATCCCATCTGCAATACCTCGGCAGGCCGGCGATGTGCTTACGCAACGCCTTGATCATCAGTTCGCGTCGCTCGACTCCGGCTCGGAGATCAGAAACAACTTGTCCATCAGCGGCAGCAAGGACGGCTCTTCCTGCATGAGCGCTGCCGGAGGCTCCGGGAGCCGGGTGCACTCCGTCTGCGGGACAGCGGGCTTTGACGTACACGACGCGAGCACCAGTGCCGATAGCATCGCGGCGCAATTGGTTTTCTTCATGGGAGGCCTGCAGTGCTGCTTGGTAGGTTCGGGCCAGGGCATCGGCCTGGGCCTGCGCCTGGGTGTCGCGCTGGGCCTGCTGGGCCATGGCGGTGATCGTCTCGGCGGATTGCTCGACGGCGGCCTGCAGGTCATCACGCTGGGCGGTCACGTGATCGAGGCGCCAGAACACAAGCGCGGCTACCAGAGCGACCACCAACCATGGAGACCATTTCATCATGCAGCTCCACACCACCCGCGCCCGTTCGCGACTCTTGCAACCTGGGAAGCGCTGATACCGAAGCGACGAGCGAGTTCTGCCTTGTTCCCGGGCCTTCCTGCCGTACCCCGCCAAAACTCGTTTCGGATCTGCTCTACATCCTGCGCAGATAAGCGAGCCGAAGGATTACGCCCTCCCTCAAGAATCGTTCCATGAACGCGGCGGTGATCGGAGTTCTCCTGATATGTCGCCCATACCAGATTGTCTGCCCGGTTGTTTGTCGGGTCCGGGTCAGGGAAATGGGCGGCACAGCCCTTTCCTGCCGGCGGCTCGCCGTGGAAAGCGAGACATACCAGGCGGTGAACGCCAAACCACTTGCGAACTCCATTAAGCCTTAGCCCGACCTGCAAATGCCCATACCTGCCTTTGGGGTGGGCTTTAATGGGCCCGCCCTTTCGGCGTACGCGGCCCCATCGGCCACTTTCCAGCTCTCGATCAAGAGCACGGATGTTTCCCAGGGAAGATGCCTGATAGATACCTTCCCAACCCGGGATGTCACGCCAGACCTCCATCAGTCACCTCCAAGCGCTTGACGAGCCATTGCCAGCCGGGCGTTGCGATCCTCAGCTCCGGTGAACGATCCGTTTATGCGGAGGGTGATTTTTTCAAAGCGACCTTGATCAGCCAGGTCGTTTAAACCCCTCGACTTCCACCACCATGCCGACGCGATGGCAGCCCAGGTCCGTTGCTCAAGCAACTCCGGTTGCGCCACCAGTGGCAGCGCCAGGGCGCGGGCGGCTTCGGCGTAGTTGTCGTGGCCCGTAATCATGATCAGGCCGCGGCCCCGGTATCGATACCCATCGCCCGTATCCGGCGACCCATTGCCCATCCTGTTGGCATAGACGCGGTTCGCGATGCGCTCTGGCTGGCGGGCGTACTGCCGCGCCTCGGCCGGCGTGAACCGCGTCGGCCAGGTCTTGAGCAAGCCCTCGGCGGAGTAGTTCAGGTTCTCCACCAGGCGCTTGAGGCTCTGGCTTTCGTGCCCGACCTGGGCCAGGAACATTGCCACACGCTCGGGCGTGTTGATCTCGAACCGAGCCAGGGCGC
>OBJZ01000204.1_pt1 | contig 25516 bp, 20 predicted proteins | sample 1481641 | NCBI WGS metagenome assembly OBJZ01 (sample SAMN02364493, study PRJEB22542) | human gut metagenome | isolation source: fecal sample | host: premature infant | place: USA: Chicago, IL | collected 2012-01
CCTACGCAAACCACACACCCCAACTCGTGGCCCACACCATAAAACAACCCAAAAAGCCGCTCATTTGGCTCGGTTTTAGGGCCTTAGGTCACATAAAAGACGGGGACTACGAGCCGGCGCCCGTAGTCCCCGCGGGTTTACGAAGGGGTTCTTCGTCGCTACGCCTTCTTCTCGTTGGCCGCGCCCGGAAGGTTCACTTCGGCGATGTCGTTTGCCAGGCGGCCACGGAAGTCCTCCCCCGTGGCGTAGGACGTCTGAGTGCCGTGCCGCGTCACGGAGTCGGAGGCATACAGGCGCGCCATGCGCATGGCATATTCGATGTCTCCGGTTTCAACCCAGTAGTGGGAGAAGCACCCGATGAATGCATCACCCGCACCCGTGGTGTCGACCGCATCAACCGCACGTCCATCGACGTAGGTCGAGCCGCCTTCGTGGACCCACACGGCACCCTTTCGGCCGAGGGTCACGATTACGTTGCGAATACCGACGTTGAGGAGCACCTGAGCAGCCTTCAACACATCGTCCATGTCGTCGACGGGCATCCCTGACAGGAGCGAAAGTTCCGTTTCGTTCGGCACGACGAACTCGGCCCCGCGGATCTTGTCGAGGCGCAGCTCGGGGGATGCCGGTGCGGGGTTGACGAGAACGGGGATTCCGAGTTCGTTACCGAGCTCGATCGTGGAGTACACGGTCTCCAGCTCGATCTCGAGCTGAAGCATAATAAGGCTGCATTTCGCAATGTCCTCGCGTGCATTCTCCACGTCTTGCGGGGTCAGGTGCGCGTTCGCCCCTTTGACGATGATGATCGAGTTTTTCGAATCAGGATCAACGAAGATCGGGGCCACGCCACTCGTCGCCTCGGTCGTGAGCACGTGGGTGGTGTCGATGCCGTTGTCCTGGAAATTCCGGATCGTGTTCTCGGCAAAGATGTCGTTGCCAACCCTCGTCACCATGGTGACGTTCGAGCCGAGACGCGAGCACGCAACGGCTTGATTGGCACCTTTACCGCCGCACCCCATTGTGAAGTTCGGGGCTTCGACGGTTTCGCCCTCGGCAGGCATGCGGTCGATGTACGAAATGAGGTCAACCATGTTCGACCCCACGACAGCGATGCTCACGACAGTTCTCCTTCGTCAAGTGTTTCGTTCTCGGCAAGTAGCCCGGTCCTCACGCAGAATTCGCGCGTTTGTCCGGCTTCCAGTTGGATGAGCGTCCCCTGGGCCTGTGCCGCCTTGAAACCTTCCGGTCGAGACGTGCCGGGGAGCACGAAGGCGGCGACCTTCTGATCAGGATTATGGAGGATCCACCGCGTGGCCGTGGAAAACTCCTCGCTCGAAAATTCCGTCGCGAACCGGGGGCCGGAGGGCAATGCCAGTTCGCAGTACACACGTTCGCCGTACTGCGCGAGGTCGTCAGCGAAGTACACGATCTCTGGATCAAAGGCTTCGGCGCCGTGCAAGGAGTCCGCGTCGACGTCCCCTCGCGTGATGCTGGCGTTAATGGCCTCCCATGCCGGGGTCGGTGTCACGTGTGCGGGAACCGTGGACCTCAGCTTGAAGGCGCCCTCGGGGAGGTTTTGCGACATCTGCCCCTCCGGCACGAAGGCGTAGTTCATGTGGCACATGTACTGGAGAGGCATCGGTTGGTACGCGGACAGGTTCGTGACGGCCATGCCGATGTCGAAGATCGCGCTGTCCTTTCGCAGTGTCACGCGAGGCTCCGCCCGGTAGTGATGCCCAAAACCTTTGACGTATTCGCCGACGGAGACGAGCGAGAGAGCGTCGTCGTCAATGTCCAGGCGGGCACTCGCCATCGGCAGGCACGGGAATTCTCCGTGCAGCGGATGGTCGTCCTCGGGGCTCGGGCACCCGTTAGCGAGCAGGCCGGAGTGGAAAGCGAAGCACCCGTAGGTGTCCACGATCTCGCGTGCCGGCATGGGCTGCTCGAACATGTTGGTCATCGTGAGGTCGATGCCGTCGAACTCGGCTCCCCAGATGATCTGGCCCATGAACGGCAGGATCTCCAGCGAGCCTCGCGAGTTTCGAAGGGTGATGGAGGCGATGCCGTTCGGGTAGCGGAATGCTTCTACGGTGAACGACTCGTTCGCGCAGAGGGTGTGCGGACTCTGCGGAAACTGCGCCTCGCTGAGCGGGATTGTCAGGGTCATTTCGTTGCCTCCGTCGTGAGCGATTCCTTGTGGGAAGACCTGTACTGCGCAACAAAGTAGATGAAGATCGCGAGGAAGCACACGAAGTTCACGATGAAGCTGAAGCGCATCGAGCCCGTCGAATCGGAAATGAAGCCCTGGACGACGGGAATGACCGCGCCGCCGATGATCGACATGACGATGATGGCGCCGCCCGTTTCGGTGAAGCGCTTGTCTTTGATCGTGTCGAGGTTACGTGCGTAGATCGTTGCCCAGCCCGGACCGAGGAGTGCGGAGGCGACGATCGCCGCGTAGACGCTCGTGAAGTTCGGCGCGAGAACGATGTAGAGGATCGTGATCATGCCGAGGCCCGAGTAGATGAGCAGCACGACGTCCTCGTTAATCTTGGTCATGAGAACGTTGGCGATGATCTTGCCGATGAAGAAGGCGATAAACGTGGCGATCAAATAGTTCGCGGCGGTCTTCTCATTGAGCGAGTGGTCGAGATTGAGCGCGAGTCGAATCGTAAACGACCACAGAGCGGTCTGCATGCCAACGTAGAAGAACTGGGTGATGATGCCGCCGATGAACATCTTGTTCTTCACCAGGTAGGCGAGTGTTTCGCCGATGGAAGCTTCGGCCTCTTTCGCGTCGCTATTGAGCGGTTTGCAGTGCGGGTACTGCGTGATCGCAATAAGCACGACGAGGACGACGAGGATCGCGAGGATGATCTTGTAGGGGCCGAGGGTTCGACCGAGTGCGGCTTCGGTGATCTCCATACGCGCGGCTTCGGAGCCTGCGGCGGCGATGCGGTTGTGGAGAGCATCTCCGTCTTCAAAGACGAGGAACTTGCCCATGACGGCGCCCGACAGGAACCCCAGCGCGGTGAAGGTCTGGGAGATGTTCAGGCGAAGCGTCGCGTGTTTTCTATCGCCGATGAGCGAGGAATAGGTGTTGGCGGACGTCTCCAGGAAGGAAAGGCCGATGGCGATCGCGAACAGCGAGGCAAGGAACACGGTGTATGTCGCCATCGTCGACGCGGGGAAGAAGAGCATGCAACCCGCGATGTACACCGTGAGGCCGATGAGGAGGCCGGTCTTGTACGAGGTGCGTCGAATGACGCGAGAAGCGGGAATCGCGATGACAAAGTAGCCGCCGTAGAACGCCGACTGCACGAATGCCGAGGCAACGTCCGAAAGGTCGAAGACGGCTTTGAATTGCGTGATCAGGATGTCGTTCATGCTTGCCGCGGCGCCCCACATGGGGAAGCAGATCGACAGCAGAATGAATTGGAAGATTGGGGTTTTCGTCAGATACCCGTCGCGCAGCTGTCGGGTCGGATCTTTGATGAGCCCCCAGCTCGTGTTAGGAATCCCCTGGTCGACGTTCGTCGTCTGTGGTGAAGTCATCGGTGACCTCCTCTTTCGTCAATTGTGGTGTGTTAGTTGCCCTGCGCGGTCAGGAGAGCGGCGCCTGCGGAGGATCCGATGCGTGTTGCGCCCGCGGCGACCATCGCGTCGAGGTCTGCCGCTGTGCGAATGCCGCCTGAGGCCTTGACGCCCATGTCGGGTCCGACGGTCTCGCGCATGAGTTGAACCGCGTGGGTGGTTGCTCCCCCGCCCGCGAATCCCGTTGAGGTCTTGACGAAGTCGGCGCCGGCAGCGCGCGCGGCGGTGCACGCCGCGACGATCTCGTCGTCCTCGAGGACGCACGTTTCAAGGATGACTTTGACGACTCGCCCCTGAGCCGCCTCGACGACTGCGCGGATATCGTTCTCGACCGCGGCCCAGTCGTGGGCCTTTGCGGATGCGAGGTTCATGACCATGTCGATCTCGTCAGCCCCGTCCTCGACTGCGGTGCGAGTTTCGTAGGCCTTCACGGCGCTCGTGTGGGCGCCCGACGGGAAGCCAACGACTGTGCACACGTGCACGTCACTCCCCTCGACCAGGCTCGTTGCTCGTGCAACGTAGGTGGGGCTCACGCATACCGAGTAGAAGCGGTTGTCGCGCGCATGGCGGCAGAGGGCCTCGATTTCGTCAGGCGTTGCCGTGGGGGCCAGGAGAGTGTGGTCCACAATCTGGTTCGGTGTAGTCATGCTCACTCCTTTGTGTGAAGAGAGCACTAGGTTAGGGACGCGCGCGCACCGTTCGGGAGACCGATTTGGCACATATGTGCCATTAGGGTTCGGCGATTGGCGAATCCGCGCGAGTTCGCTGACGGTCCTCGCTCATGCGCACGAGGTCGCGTGCCGTGTCGACGTCTGTCACGAGGTGGTTCGCATACCTGTTGGCGAGGATCGCATCCATGGCGGCAACCTTGTCAGGCCCGCAGGCCACGAGGACTTTCTGCTCGACGTTGCGGAGCGTCGCCAGCGAGAGACCCGAGGTTCGCTGATTGACGATCGGCTCGCATATCCGCGCATCGGCATCGATGAAGTGGCCACATATGTGACCAACGGACGTGCACTCGATCCTCGCGCGTTCGTCTTCACTCAGCGTGTCCGGCTGGCGCGCCATAAGTGCGTGCGCGCTGCTGGTGCTGAACACGGTGATGCGGCACGCGTTCTGGGCGGCGCACACCGCCCTCGCCTCGGGGGTGCGCTCACTCTCGAGCTTGTCACTGAGGCTCGAGTAAATGTGCGGGCTGCGCGCGGCCACGGTCTCCCACCCGAGCTCCCGTTCAATGTGCTCACGGGCGGACTCCCACGCCGCGAGGTCGTGCGCCGAATCGTCGCTGCCGTTGAGCCCCACGATTCTCACTCCCCGGGTTGCCGTGCGCCGGAACCCGCGCGCAACTTCGCACGTCGTCTGCGACCACCACATCCCGAGAGTGTCGGAGACTTGCACAAGCCCTTCGAGGAGTTCGGCGCCCGCGACACCGAGTGCATGGCGTTTATCCATGGGACCGCGGCCCACCGGCACCACGAGGCGCAGGCTCGAGAGATCGTAGGCGGCGTTGAGCGCTCCGTACAGTTCCGTGTCCATTTCCCTTGGATCACGAATCACCGTACGAACGAGCCCCTTGCGTCGGGCAGTCGAGAGAAGCTTCGACACGGTCGCGCGATTAACGAAAAGGCGCTCGGCGACTTCGGCTTGCGAAAGTCCCGAATAGTAGAGCTTGGCCGCATCGAGGGCGAGTCGATCCCTCACGGTCAAACCATGACGATCGGTTCTCGTCATGTCTCGCCACCTCGTTGTCGCGCACGAGCCGCCGCTCGCACTCCGGGCCGGATGAACAAACGAGCCGCAACCCCAAAGCTTGAGGCTACGGCTCGTTTTCGTGGCGGTAGCGGCGGGATTTGAACCCGCGGTACGGGGTTGCCGTACACAACATTTCGAGTGTTGCACCTTCGGCCGCTCGGACACGCTACCGCGGAACACTTTACCGATTCGTCGCCTGGCGTCAAAGTTGAGGCTACCTGGTGGGAGGCAGGTCACGTGACAGACGGGGAAACGACTCGCGAAGCGGGCACCGAAGGAGCACGAGCGCGAGGGCCCTCGGTACGCATCTCGAAACCCGCAGGTCCGACGACTCAGGCCCCTATAGGGTTGTGCCTATGACTGACAACACTTTCATGAAGCCGCCGGTACCGGCGAAGAAGCCCATCGAGCGCACGCATCACGGCGACACGGTCGTCGACAATTTTGATTGGTTGCGCGACAAGGAAAGCCAGGAGGTACTCGACCATCTGAACGCCGAGAACGCCTACGCTGATCAGATCCTCGAGCCGCTTCACCCGCTCCGCGATCAGATCGTCTCGGAGATCAAGAACCACACGCAGGAGACCGATAGCTCGGTTCCGTTTCGCGATGGGGACTACTGGTACATCTCGCGCACGCGAGAGGGCGACAACTACCCGCGCTTTAGCCGCATCGCCCTCGCGGATAGCCCCGAGCGTCCCGTTGTCGATGCCGAAAACGACGAGCTGCTTCCCGGCGAGCACGTGTATCTCGATGCACAAGCGCTCTCGGAGGGCACGGAGTTTTTCCAGCTCGGCGGCCTCACCATCAACGACGAATCGAACCGCCTCGCCTACAGCGTGGACACCTCGGGTGGTGAAGTCTACGAGCTTCGAATCGTGGATCTCACAACCGGCTCTGTCATCGATGACGCGGTGAAGGATGTCGCCTACGGTCTCGAATTCTCCCTCGACGGCTCGGAAATCGTCTACGCGAAAAACGACGAAGCCTGGCGTCAGTGTGAAATCTGGGTCCACGAGATTGGCAAGCCAGCGTCGGAAGACCGCCTTCTGTTCCGGGAGGACGACGAAAAGTTCACGACTGCAGCCGGGGCGAGCCGCAACCGGAAGGCCCTCATCATCGAGACTGCCTCGCGCGTCACGTCTGAGGCGCTCGTGACTTCACTCGAGAGCCCCATTCGAGAGCCTCACTCGATTGCCGGCCGCGTCGAAGGCGTCGAGTACTCGGTCGAGCACGCGGGCGATCACTACCTCGTCATCCACAACCGCGACCACAGGGGATTTGCCCTTGCGCGCCAGGAGCTCGACGCGAGCGGCGCCGAAGCGCAAGAAACCTGGCGCGAGATCCTCGCCCCCGCAGAGGGCGAGCGCATCGAGGCGGCCGACGCCTTCGAGAGCCACGTCGCGATCACCATGCGCGCGGCGGGACTGCCCACCGTGCGCGTGCTGCAGCGCGATCAGGTGAGCGGCGAGCAGAACGCCGAAAGCAGCACGGGGTGGGATACCGCCTCCGCATTCGACATCTCGCACGGCGGCGAGCTCGATGCGGTCTATCTTGCTCACAACCGCAACTGGGACGACGAGACGATCCGCTACACGCTCGACTCGATGCTCACGCCCACGACTGTCGCGCAGATTCCCGCATCGGGTGGCGAACCGGAGATCCTCAAGGAAACTCCCGTCCCGAACTTCGATCGCACGAAGTACGTGGAAAAGCGCCTGTGGGCGACGGCTCATGACGGCACAAAGATCCCGATCTCGCTCATGGCCCGCGCCGATGTCGAGCCCGACGGCACGAACCCCGGCTTCCTCTACGGCTACGGAAGCTACGAGGTGCCGATCGATCCCACTTTCTCGGTGTTCTGGCTGAGCCTCATGGACCGCGGCGTGGTAGTCGCCATCGCGCACATCCGCGGCGGCGGCGAGATGGGCCGTGAGTGGTACGAGAACGGCAAGAAGCTCGCAAAGAAGAACACGTTCAGTGATTTCGTGGAATCCGCACAGTTCCTCGCGAGCGAAGGGTGGTTCGACAAGAACCGCATCGCCGCGGAAGGACGCAGCGCGGGCGGCTTGCTCATGGGCGCGATAACGAACCTCTCCCCCGAAACGTTCCGCGTGGTTCTCGCGGGCGTGCCGTTCGTGGACGCTCTCACGACAATCCTCGACCCGAGCCTCCCCCTCACCGTCGGCGAGTGGGAAGAGTGGGGCAACCCGCTCGAGGATCCCGAGGTGTACCAGTACATGAAGGAGTACTCGCCCTACGAGAACATCCGGGGCGTGCAGTACCCGGCCATCCTCGCGACAACGAGTCTCAACGACATCCGCGTGTTTTATGTCGAGCCCGCCAAGTGGGTGGCTCGCCTTCGCGAACAGACCCGCAACTACGAGGGCGGCGAGGCCGTCCCCTCTCACCCGATCCTCTTCAAGTGCGAGATGGTTGCCGGCCACGGTGGCCGCTCGGGGCGCTACGCCCGGTGGGAGCAGCGCGCCGAGGAATACGCCTTCGTACTCGATCAGCTCGGGGCGACCGAACTGATCTAACGCCCTCTTAGAAAGCGGGGATGACGGAGCCGTCGGTGTAGGTCTTCTCGATGAAGGCCTTCACCTCGGCCGAGTGCAGGAGCTCTTCGAGCTTCTTGAGATGCTCGTTACCGTCATCCTCGCTTCGCCATACGAGGAGGTTCGCGTAGGGGCTGTCTTCTCCCGGCTCCAGGAAAAGCGAATCCTTGTTGGGCTTCAACCCCGCCTCGAGCGCGAAGTTTCCGTTGATGACGGCCGCGGCGAAGTCGCCGAGCGAACGGGGAATCTGACCGCCCTCGAGCTCGCTGAACTTGAGGTTCTTGGGGTTCTCCTTGACATCCTCGGGCTTGACGAGAGCGTCCTCGGGGGCGTCACCGAGCGAGATGAGCCCCGCCGATTCGAGAAGCCTCAGACCACGCGCGGTGTTCGCGGGATCGCTGTTGAGCGCGATCTCGCCGCCCTCGGCGATCTCTTCGATGCTCTTCGCCTTCTCGGAGTACAGGCCAAGAGGCTCGATGTGCACGCCCTTGCCGGCCGTGAACTTGTAGCCGTTTTCTTCAATCTCGTTCTTGAGGAAGTTCGGGGTCTGGTAGAAGTTCGCGTCGGTGTCGCCCGCCTCGAGGTCCTTGTTCGGCAGGATGTAGTCGGTGTATTCGACGATCTCGATGTCGAGCCCAGCGTCTTTCGCGAGCTCATCCTTCACATACTGAAGAATCTCGGCGTGAGGGACGGGTGAGGCCCCGACCTTGAGCACGGAGTTGGCGCCCGATTCACCCTTCTCCCCACCGGTGCCCGGGGAGTTCGACACGCATGCGCTCAGCAAGCCAATGCCCGCGAGTCCGGCGGCGGAGGTGAGGAGGGTGCGGCGGTTGAGGTTCGTCATGATGGTCTCCTTAGATGATCTCGTGTGGCACTAGCCTGCACCGGGCGACGTACCTGGCGCGAGAAATGTGACGTTTCGTGACAACAACGTGCGTGGCGGGATCGGTTGGGCGGGTCCGACGTCGGACTGCCCCACAGTGAACCCGCGTGCGCCTAGCCCTTAGCCCGGTGATCGACCGTCCGGGACGCCCAGTCCCCCACGACTTGAACGATCACGACGAGGATGACGAGGACGACGACGGTCGTGATCATGACCGTGTCGTTGTAGCTCAAGTACCCCTTGCGGAAGGCCAGGTCACCGAGGCCACCGGCGCCGACGGTGCCCGCCATCGCGGTGTAGCCGACCACGCCGATCGTTGTCGTGGTGATGCCGGCGATGATGCCGGGAAGCGCTTCGGCGAGCAGCACATGCCGGATCACCTGGAATCGGCTGGCTCCCATCATCTCGACTGCCTCGAGCTTGCCGGCCGGGATTTCCCTGAGCGCGGTTTCAACGAGTCGCGCGAGGAAGGGAACGGCGGCGATCGTGAGGGAGATGATGGCGGCGTTTGGCCCCGTTCCTCGCCCGACGATCGCCTTCGCGAGTGGCAGGAGGGCGATGATGAGGATGACGAAGGGGAAGCTGCGCAGCACGTTCACGATGAAGCCGAGCACCTGATAGGCGAGTCGGGCAACGCGGCCGTGGGCACGCGAGAGTTCAAAAAGGCCGATCCCCAGGGGAATGCCGATGACGATGCTCAGTGCCATGGTCCACGCGACCATGTAGATCGTGAGACCCGTGTTGATCCACAGCGAGTTATTCGTGCTCGTCGAGGTAAAGATCGGGTCGGAGAAAAACTCCTGGAACCACTGGGTCACGGCTGCACCTCCGCGGCGACGATGTTGTTGTCTGCGCAGTCCTTCACAAACTTGGCGAAGCCCGGCGCACTGATGGGACTGTTATCGGCATTGCGGAGCGCAAGCTGCACGCGGCCGATCTGCTGCCCCTGGATGGTTTCGATCGACGCGGCGACGACCTCGGCGAGGGCGTCGTGCTCCTCGGTGAAGCGCACGATGTCGTTCACGTTGTTGACGACCGGCGATTTTCCGTAGTCCAGGTTGACGATCTTCGCATCGACACCCGTGGGTGCCGGCGGGAGCGGAATGAGCTCTTTGGCGAGTCGGCCGAAGGGGTCGGAGGCGACGTCGAGGAGGGTGCCAGTCTGCACGATCGCGCCGTCCTCGAGGAGAGTCACGTGGTCGCAAATTTCGCGTACCGCGCTCATCTCGTGGGTGATGAGGAGGACCGTGATGCCGAGGCGACGGTTGAGGTTCTTGATGAGCGCGAGAATCTGCCGGGTTGTTCCTGGATCGAGTGCGCTCGTGGGTTCGTCGCACAGCAGCACCTGGGGTCGTGCCGCGAGGCCGCGTGCGATACCGACGCGCTGAATCTGCCCGCCGGAGAGCTGAGATGGGTAGTTGTTTTCGCGACCCTCGAGTCCCACGAGAGTGATGAGCTCCGCGACGCGTTCGCGAATCTTGGCGCGCGACCAACCGGCGATCTCGAGGGGGTGCGCGATGTTGCGTGCGGCCGTGCGCGAGTCCAGCAGGTTCGCGTGCTGAAAGACCATGCCGATCTTCCGTCGAGCCGTTCGCAGCTGAGGACCGTTGAGCGCGGCGATGTCGGTGTCGCCGATCCGAACGGTCCCGCTCGTGGGCTTTTCGAGCCCCGTGAGGCAGCGAATCAGCGTCGATTTACCAGCGCCGGAGCGGCCGACGATGCCGTGGATCTCGCCTTCGGCGACATTCAGTGAGATGCCGTCGAGGGCGCGAACCTCGGCACCGCCGGTTCCGGGGAAGACTTTTGTAAGGCCGTCAAGTGTGATCACGCGCTCCAGTATCCGTGAAACGCGGCGCGAAGGCAGATGTCAGTTCATGAAAGGACACACAGTTCACACGTGCTGGCCTTGGCCGGGGCGCGCAGACGCCTACTGGCCCTGAGGCGGTTGCTGCTGACCCTGCGGGTTGTGCTGCCCGTAGCCGTAGGCCTGTTCGGGCGTGAACCCGGGCGCCTGCGGAGCACTCGGCTGCTGGACATACTGCGGAGCCTGGTTCTGCTGCGAATAACCCTGATGCGGAGCACTCGGCTGACCCTGCTGGTAACCCTGCCCGCTCGGCTGCTGGCCATACTGCGGAGCCTGGCTCTGCTGCGAATAGCCCTGCTGCGGAGCAGTCGGCTGGCCCTGCTGGTAACCCTGCTGCGGGGCGCTGGTCTGGCCCTGCTGGGCCTGTTGCCCGAAGTTCTGCGCCTGGTTCTGCACGTTCGTCGCGAGGGCAGCGAAGTCAACCTTTTTCTGCTGCACCTCGGTTGCGGGATACTCCTCGTTCGCACCGTGCTGCTTGTGCACAAAGCCGCCCACGACGGCGGGCACAAACGCTGAGTAGAACGGGGCGATAAAGCGGGAAATGACCTCGATCAGGATGCCCACGATTGCGGCGATGAACGGCGTCGCGAGGCTCACGCCCGCGTGCGCTTCGCCCTCGAAGTTCGCGAGGCCCGCGGATTCAAGCACGTCGCGTGCGCCGCTCGCGTCGTAGCTCGAGTTGAGGGTCGCGAAAATGATGCCGATGACGCTCAGCACGAAGAACACCGCGGGAAGTGCGGCCCACGAGGTCACGGTCGCGAGTGTGTTGCCCTGCACGCGGTGACGGGACTTCGCCCACACGCCCGCGAACACGAACATCAGGAGGAAAACGAACGGGATCGCGGGGACGATCATCCACCAGTGCGGGAGGGTGAACACCGAAACCATGTCGCCATCCTGGCTAATCAGGAGTCCAGCGTAGGGACCCAGACCGAAGGTGTAGTTCACAGGCGAGAAGGTCGCGAGGCCGAAGTAGGTGAAGAGCACCGTCAAGAGCGTTGCCGGGAGGGTGAGGACGAGCATCACGAGCATCTTGAGGCTGTCACCGAAGTGCCCCTCATTGATGGCGGCAATGAGCACAACGGCCACGGCGCACACGAGACCAACGACGGCTGCTGTCGCGGCGTAGAGGAGTGCGAGCTTTGCCGCATCGAGGTATTCGCTCACGAGCGGCCACTTCTTCGGGAGGGCGCGAACGCTATAGCGACCCGCGACGAGCGCAAGGGTGAGAAGCACGAGAATTGCGAGGAACGGAAGGATGCCCGCGGCGTGCACGCTCATGTTCATCTCGTACTTCACGCCGTAGCTGTCGGCCTTCTCGCTCGCGCGCACGGCAAGCGCCCATGTGAGGAGGGTGGAAATGGTGGCCACGAGGAAGCTCGAGGCCGCCGCCTGGACCCAGATCGCAACTGCGCCTTCGTTCGGCTTGCGCTTCGCGATGAATCGACCCGCGAAGAAAGCGCCGCCGAGTACAGCCGCAAGAACGAGGAAGGGCACGAGCCCCAGACTCGAATACAGGGAGAAGGCCGCGTCTTCCTCCCCACCCAGGTTCCCCTTCACGGTGACGTGGCTCGTGTACGAGCCGAGGAATGCCATCGAAACTACCTGGAAGGGCGCGCCGAGGATATAGAGAAACTCTGGCGTGTCCGGCTTTATCTCACCGGCGACGGCCATTCCTGCGGGGCCGCCCTTCGGGTCAGGAATAATGCTCGGCGTGTCCAGCACCATCGAGCCGAGGAGAGGAAGTCCCACGACGATCGCGGCAACGATAAGCCCCGCCGCGTACGAGGCGAAAGCTGCGCCGAGCGTCGGCAACGGGTTGCCGATGAACGATGCGGCCTGGCCGAACTGTTTGCCGGGATGAGGAGCCTGCTGGCCGGGCTGACCTTGCTGGTTCTGCGGGGACTGCTGGAACTGCCCGTTGGGCGGGAAACTCTGCGAAGCCTGCTGGCTCTGCGGGAAGCCTTGCGGGGCGCCCTGCGGGGTGTACTGAGGCTGCTGGCCCTGCCCGCCTTGCTGGAATTGGGGCGCCTGGTACTGGGGCGCTTGGCTGGAGGCCTGGTGGGCGTTCGGCGCCGGCGGGGCCGACGGTGCCGAAGGCGGAAGATCAGGGTTAGCGCTTGAACCGGAACCCTGAGACGGTCCCTGATGCGGAGTGTTCGTCATGTCGTGTCCTTGCTCGTGGGCGCACACGCACGGTCACCGTGCGTCTGTAACGTGCATCATCGTACGGGACTTTCTACCCTGCGCGCAGCCCCTTGCGCCGCTCGCGCAGGTCGCGGAAGAAGCCGCGCAGCATCTGTGCGCATTCAATCTCGCGCACGCCAGTCGTGAGCCGCACGCGATGGTTGAGCCGTTCCTCGCGAACGAGATCGTAGAGCGATCCGGCAGCCCCGGCTTTCGGATCCATTGCGCCGACGACGAGGTGATCGATGCGAGCGAGGACAATCGCTCCCGCGCACATCGTGCAAGGTTCGAGGGTGACGGCGAGCGTGCAGCCGGTCAGGTTCCAGCGGCCGCGAACGCGGGCTGCTTCGCGCAGAGCGAGGATTTCGGCGTGCGCGGTTGGGTCTTCGTCCGCTTCCCGACGGTTGCCGGCGCTCACAATGAGCCTTCCCTCTTCGTCGTACACGGCTGCGCCGATGGGAATGTCACGGCGCGGCGGCGTTGAGGCGGCGCGCGCTTCGTCGATCGCGGGCTGCATGAGCTGGTCCAATTCGGGAACCGGGTGTGTCATGCTCGCCTCGCTTTCAGTTTCGGGCCCTGGGGCCGCGGCGGATCGGCTCTCATCGTAATAGGCTGGCCCCATGCGCGTATTGAACATTGACCATCCGCTCGTTGCCCACAAACTCACCGTCCTTCGCGACAAGAACACCCCGAGTTCCGTTTTCCGCCAGCTCGCCGACGAACTCGTCACTCTCCTCGCTTACGAGGCGACGCGTAATGTCGCCGTCGCACCCGCCGAGGTCGAGACGCCGGTCGCGACGACGATCGGCAGTAAGCTCACGGATCCAAAGCCCATGGTCGTGCCGATTCTCCGCGCGGGCCTCGGCATGCTCGATGGCATCACTCGCCTGCTGCCGACGGCCGAGGTGGGCTTCCTCGGCATGGTGCGCAACGATGAAACTCTCGAAGTCACCACGTACGCGAACCGCCTTCCCGACGACCTTACGGGCCGCCAGTGCTTCGTCGTCGACCCGATGCTCGCGACGGGCCACACCCTGATCGCGTCCGTGAACTACCTTCTCGAAAAGGGCGCGCGCGACATCACGTGTGTCACTCTCCTCTCGGCACCCGAGGGCATTGAGACCATGGAGCGCGAGCTCGACAAGAGCGCCAACATCACGGTCGTGACAGCGGCGATCGACGAAAAGCTCAACGAGAAGAACTACATCGTTCCCGGTCTTGGGGACGCGGGCGATCGACTCTTCGGGGTCGTCGACTAGGCCTCGCATTTTCCTTCCGCACGGCGCCGGCGCGGCGCGCGTTCACATGTGCTTCCTCCACCGAAGTGTTTCAGTATGTGAACGCCCACTTGCGCCGGCGCCATTCGTGTTTCACACTGGTGGCATGAATTTCCATGCCGCATCGAGCATCAGCGAGGGGACCGCTTCGGTCTCCCGTTTCATGATGCGCGGCATGATGATGGACATGGCGATGTCCATGATGCAGGGTCAGCCGCGCCTCTAAGCGCACTGCGGAAAGCCGGCTGACAGGAGCCGGCCACTGGGCGTGGGCTCCAGGTGCCCACCGGGAGCACGCCTCGCACGCGAGTTCATCTCACTCCCCCGCGAGAACCCGGATTCCCATTCTTTTCGCGCCGCGCGGCGCCGCATCCTGGAGAATCGCCATGACAGTTGCTGTTGATCGCCCCCTAACATCCACCTCGACCCGCACGGTGAGTATCACGCTCACCGTTGACCTGCCCGCCTCGAGCGACCCTCGTGAAGCGACGCTGCTCGCAGATTCGCTCCGCTCCCACGCCCTCACGCTCGCGACTGCCAAGGGTGGAACCGCGCGCGTTCAGGTGACGTCGGAATCTTCGCCTCGCCCCACCCGCTTCACGGCCGTGCCGGGCCAGAGCGCGAGCGCCTCCATCCCGCCGCGCCCCGCCGGCAAACCTCAGGCTCTCCGCCCGCGCAAGGCCGGGGTCGTGTCGCCGAATGCTCCCGCCCGCCGCGATGCCGAGGCCGCGCGGCTGCGCCTGATCCAGTCGCGCCTCGTCAGCCCGGTGAGCGCGCCCGGGCCCGTGAGCGCACTTAGCCCGGCGAGCCCTTCGCTTCCCGGGGGCGCTGCTGGCGCTCTTCCCGCTCAGCCGTCTCTTGTGATCGACCTCTATGGCCGACGCGTCAGGATCGACGGTGAGGATGTGGACCTCACTCATCGCGAGTTCGAACTGCTCGCGCATCTTGCACGCAATGCTCGCTGCATCGTTTCGCGCGGCGAACTCATGAGCGAGGTGTGGAGCTCGGCGGGCAGCGATGCGGGCGAACGCACAGTTGACGTGCATATTCGCCGAGTGCGCAACAAGCTTGGCCGCTACCGGAAGCTCATTTCGACGGTGCGAGGCTCGGGTTACAGGCTTGAGCTCGGTAGCGACGTTGCGCTGCTCGGCGCGAGGTAACTAGAGCGCGAGCCGCACTGATTAACACACGAACGGACCGGAGCGCGCACAAATGGGGCTCACGGTCCGTCCGCTGGCTCCGCGGGACAAAGGGGGGAGGTCCCTGCGGAGCGGCGATCGGGTTCGGGGGAACATCCGATCGCCAGGCCGCACGCGCAAGGGGGTGAGCGCTGTGCGGCAGCTATATTCCGGCATATGTGCCGTGCTTGTGCCGCACCTGCGGCACCGGGGTGCCGCGGAGCGGGCAACGCCGGTACTCCAACTCTAAAACACTTTGCGGCAAATGTGAACCTCGTTAGTCCCTCCACATTCGAGTACTATCCACGGGCGGATTGGGGGCCGGCATCCACGTGCCATCCACCGTTTAAGGTCGGGCCGTTACGATGGGGAGCCAGGGCGCTCAACCGTCCTTGTCAGCATCCCCCATTTCCAGCGAGGACCTTCATGATTGCTCACGCACGTATCGTTTCGGCGAAGGACGCCACGATTCAGTTCGCCGATCGCGCCGAACGCATCGAAGGCGAGAGCAGGAACGAGGTGCGCACTGCGATCAAGCACGCCTTCGTCGCGGAAGCGCGAAAGCAGGAATCACCGATCGACGTCGTCATTTTCGACGGCCCGGCGACCCACAATCTTCGCGTCGAGCCCAATGGCCGGATCCAGCCACGCGAGGCGGATTCTCGGCCGCTTTACGCCTCAAGCGCGGCAATGCCTGCCGCTTCGGGCCAAAAGCGCGGGCGCCATTCGGCGCTGAGCGCCACGAGCCCGGCTTCCGGGAACGCCCCGCGACCCGCGAGCGCCTCCTCCCCCGGCTCCGCGAGCGCGGCCTCTGCTGCGGCCCTCGCCGACCTGCAAAAGCGGCTCGCGGCCGCCGAGGAGCGCCCGGCCGCCGATTCGATGTCCTCTCCCGAGGCCCTCAATGGCACGCGTCGCGCAGGTGGCGACGAGCTCACACCCTCCTCGACGGCACAACCGCACGAGCCCGTTGTGGCACCGAAGCGCGAGCTTCCCAAGGACGATCTGCCGACGCTCGATGACCTGCGTGCGGGCAACGACGCCCACCGCAAACCGGTCGCCACGCGAGGCTTCAACAAGTTCGTCCGCCAGGCCACCTTCGGTCTCATTAAGCCCGGCCCGGGGCGCGCGGAGCGCCGCGAACTCGATCAGATCGAGCGGATCCGCAAGCGGCTCGACGCGCCGAAGAACATCGCGGTCGTGAACCTCAAGGGCGGCGCCCACAAGACCACGAGCGTGCTCATGCTCGCAGCGACCCTCGGCATGTTCCGCGGCGGCAGCGTGCTCGCATGGGATAACAACGAGACGCGCGGCACCCTGGGCTGGCGAGGCATCCCGAGCGACCACCACCTCACGGCGCTCGACCTTCTCAATAACCTCGACCACTTCGCGGGCACGGATGCGCGCGTTGCCGATCTCGACAAGTACGTGCGCCCGCAAGGCGACATGAACTTCGACATCCTCGCCTCTGATGAGGATCCGGGATCGGCGGCCTCGATCGATGGTGATGCGTTCAATCGCCTCAACGACACGCTCTCGCGCTTCTACCGCATCAAGGTCGTGGATACGGGCAACAATGTTCGCGCCTCGAACTGGCTGGCCGCCGTGGAGGGCGCCGATCAGCTCGTGATCGTCTCGACGGTGCGCGAGGACACCTTCAACGCCGCTGCGTGGATGATCGATGAACTTCGCATGACGGGCCACAAGAAGCAGGTCGAGAAGGCGGTCACGATCCTGTCGCACTCCTCGCGCGGGAAGATCGACCGCGTGCTCCGCAAACGCCTGCTGCATCACTTCGGCGCGCACACTCGTGCCGTGCTTGAGGTTCCGTTCGAGCCGCACTTCGTGGATGGCGGAAGCCTCGAGTGGGGCAAGCTCTCGAAGGAGACACGTCAGGCGTGGATGAACGCAACCGCGACGGTCGCCGACGGGCTCTGAGCACCACCGCAGCTTCGCACGCGACGCGCGAGGCTGCCCTCCACTCGTGCACGCTCCACCTCCACGCTGATGCCTCGCTCGGCGTGAGCCTGTGGGCCCACACGACCGACTCCGAGCGCCGCGCGAGCATCCTCGACGCACTCGAGCCCGCCCTCACCGCGCTCTCTCCCGAAGGCACGCGGCCCGCTGCGCTCGCGCCACTTGGGTCGTGGCTCGCGCGGCCCATGCGTCACGTGATCGAGGTCGACTTTCGCGGCCGCCGCAGGAGGGTGCGCACGCTCGCGCTCGAGAGCACGCACCTCGCCGAACTCACCACGGCTCTGCGCGCGCGCATCGCCCACCTCGCACGCACCTCGGCTACGCCGCGCGATGCGAGCGAAAACGGGATCACGCAGCTGATGAGCGAACTCGCCAAGGCAGTTCGCCCCCTCGATCTTGGTGAGGGGATCCTTCTCGCCCCCGAGACGCTCGCCGTCCTCAATCTCGATTCGCACGCGCGCCGAATCGTCGAGCGGCGCGACATCGTCCCCGGCCCTGAAAGCGCGCACGACACTTCTCGCGTGCGATGGCGCCTCGCCCCCGGTCTCGCGGTGGGCACCTCCCCCGCTCACCCCGCGCTCGAACACCTCGTTGACGCCCACGCGCGCGTGGCCTTCACGCGCCTGCGCACGGAACACGAACGGGCGGGAAAGCTCCCGGGCGCCGAGGAACTCGCGGGGCTCGACCCCGTGGGCGCGGCGCTCCTCGATGCTCTCGACGGCAGCGACGCGCTTCTTGCGCTCGACACCGTCAACGATCGCCGTTTGCGAAAAGCTCTCGATGATTTCGTCCAATCGGCGCTCAGCGGCGTCCTCTTGAGCGAGAGGCAGCCACGCCTCACGGTGCGCGTGCGCGAGGCGCAAAAGAACGGGTACGACGCTGGCTCGGCGACCGTCGGACTCCGCGTGTATTCCACGGCCGCCCGCTGGCAGGTCGAGGTGTGCCTCGCGGAAACCTCGGGGCGCGTGCACCTGCTTGGGGAGCTCGTGAACGCGGGCGACCTCACGAGCGTGGGCGCACTCGAGCACGCCTCCCACGTGCGCCGCCTTTCTCCGACGCTTGCAAAGACCCACGCCGAGCCTGGAGGGCTCACGTGGAACCTCTCCACAAAGGAGCTTTCGCGCTTCCTCACCGAGGACGCGAACGTGCTCGAAACCGAGGGCATCGTGGTCATGCTTCCGCGCGAATGGACGAAGCAGCCCGTGAGCGTGGTCGCGAAGGTGGCGACGCCGCAGGAGGATCCCGAGAATCGCCCCACAAAGTCGGTGGGACTCTCGGGTGCCATGGCGTCGTTTGAGTTCTCGGTCGCCGTCGGGGAATCGATGCTGAGCCCCGAAGAGCTCGAGGAACTCCTCGAAGAGCAGCGCGAACTGGTGAACATCCGAGGGCAGTGGGTGCGCCTCGATTCCTCGACGCTCCGTGCCGCGACGGCCTTCCTCGCGGGCGCCCGCCGCGCCGCCGCGGTGCAACCGCGCGAGGACGGGCACGAGAAACTCTCCGACGTTCAGTTCCGAGGCCTGCTCGCGCACGAAGACCTGAGCGATCTGAATCTGCGCGTCGAGGCCACGAGCGCCAATGGCGACGAACTACTCTTCGGTGCCGATAAAGTCTCCGTACCGGCCCTGCCCGCGCCGCGTACCCTCAAGGCGACGCTCCGCCCCTATCAAAAGCGCGGCCTCGATTGGCTCACGTTCCTCGACTCTCGCGGCCTCGGCGGGATCCTCGCCGACGACATGGGCCTCGGCAAAACGATGCAGGTCCTCGCGTTCCTCGCGCGCGAACGCGAGAAGCTCCCCCAGATCGGTCCCACGCTTCTCGTGTGCCCGATGTCGGTCCTCGGTAGCTGGCAGCGCGAGGCCGAACGCTGGCTCCCTAGCCTCGACGTCCACATCCACCACGGCCCCGATCGACTCCACGGCGAGGCCTTCCGCGAGCGCTCTCGCGCTTCCCACCTCACGCTCACGACCTACGCGCTCGTCGCACGCGACTTCGATGACCTCGCCTCCGCGAAGTTCCACCGCGTGATCCTCGACGAAGCGCAACACGTCAAAAATCACGACACCGGCGTCACGCAGGCCGTCAAGGCCCTGCCCGAGGGGCGGCGGCTTGCTCTCACGGGCACGCCTGTCGAGAACGACCTCACGGATCTCCACTCGATCCTCTCGATCACAACGCCGGGGCTGCTGCCGAGCGAGGCCGCCTTCAAGGAGCGATTCGTCAAGCCCATCAACGAGGGCAACCAGGCCGTGCAGGAACGCTTAAGTCTTGTGACGCGCCCCTTCATCCTGCGGCGCGTCAAAACGGATCGAAGCATCATCTCGGATCTTCCCGACAAGCGCGAGGAGCGCGAGCTCGTCAATATCACCGAAGAGCAGGCGGGGCTCTACAAGGCGCTCGTCGAGGACATGACGAAAGAGCTCGAGCAGCTCGCAAAAGTTTCTGACCCCCTCGCCCGCGACCGCCGGCGCCGCACGATCGTGAGCACCACGATCATGAAAATGAAGCAGGTCCTCGGGCATCCCGCGCATTTTCTCGGCGACGGCTCGCCCCTCCTGGATGCCGCTGGCGAGCACAGAAGCGGAAAGCTTGAGCGGCTCGACACGATCCTCGAATCTGTCGTCGCGAGCGGCGAGAAGGCCCTCATTTTCACGCAGTTCACGGCGTTTGCCCCCACGATGCTCGAGCATTGGAACAACACGTTCGGGATTCGCGTGCCGTTCCTCCACGGTGGAATCTCGAAGGCCGAGCGCGACGAGATGGTGCGCGAGTTCCAGAACTCCCCCGGCACCCCGGGGGCGATGCTCCTTTCGCTCCGCGCAGGCGGCACCGGCATCACTCTCACGGCCGCGAATCACGTGATCCACCTGGATCGTTGGTGGAATCCGGCCGTCGAGAACCAGGCCACCGACCGCGCCTTCCGCATCGGCCAAACCCGGGACGTTTCCGTCCACAAGCTCATCTCGATCGGAACGATCGAGGAGAAGATCGACGATGTGCTGCGCACCAAGCTCGAGCTCGCAGAACACACCGTCCGCTCCGGCGAAGGCTGGCTCACGGAACTCAGCAATGAGAAGCTCGCCGAGATCGTCTCGCTCGGCGACGCGCGGAAGGACAGACGCTCATGAGCATCGAGATGACGTCGAAGCGTGGCGCGATCGGCGAAAGCTTCCTCGCGACCGAGTTTCTCGCACGCGCAGAGGTGCAGCTCGGCCGCACACGGCTCGCGGCCGGTAAGCGCCTCGCGCGCGCGGGCGCCGTCCAATGGCTCGACGTGACGCCCGGGCACGTGAAGGCAGAGGTCACCGCAGCGATCGACGGCACGCTCACCCATCCGCAACTCGACTTCGGGCCGCGCCTGCCTCACGACATCGAGGCTCTCGCCGCGCGCGCCGCGCGCGACCCGCACGAGATCCTCGCCGTCCTCGCGAGCACCTACGACATCGCCGACGAACGCGCCCTCGACCGCGAAGGCCTCTCCCTCCTCCCGAGCGCGGAGTTGCCCCTGTCCTTCGGTTGCACGTGCCTGCGCTGGCCCGACGTGTGCGAGCACGTGTGGGCGCTCGCCGTCGCCTTCACCGAGCACATCGACCGGGCGCCGGCGGATTACCTTGCCCTTCTGGGGTTGGACGTGGAGAGGCTTCACCTCACGAAAGCAGCGTCCGACGCTCCCCCGGCAACCGTCGGACCCGAACCGCACGTGGAGACCCGCACCCGTTTTGATCCCGCGCGGCTCGAATCCGGGATACTGGTGAGAGCAATGGGCGAAGAGGCAGCGGCTCTCGTGGCCGCGTTCTACGCTGAAGCACAAAGAGGCGGCGACGTGCCGCACACCGAGATGAAAGGACGGGGCCAGGGCGATGGCTCACGAGCTGACACAGGAGACGATTGACGCCGTCGCGGCGATTTTTGACAAGGCTGTCGCGGAGCACCGCATGGCGGGCGTCGCGTGGGGCATTGCGTCGGGCGGTGAGGTGCTCGCCTCGGGTGGTGCGGGCTCGAGCGCGCTCGTGGGCGGCGAAAGGGCCGAGGGTGCATTCTCGCCTCGCGTCGATTCAATCTCGCGCATTGCGTCCATGACGAAGTCGTTCACGGCCGCGACGATCCTCGCGCTTCGTGACGAGGGCAAGCTGCGCCTCGATGACCCGATCGCGACCTACGTTCCTGCCGCCGCGCAGATCGGATCGTTGAGCGAGGATTCCCCCGCCCTCACTGTGCGCCACGCCCTCACGATGTCGGCCGGCTTCGTGACGGATAATCCGTGGGGCGATAGGCAGGAGTCGATGAGCACCGACGAGTTCGATGAATACATCGCCGGCGGCCTCTCGCTCATCGCCGAACCCGGCTGCGGATTCGAATACTCCAATACCGGCTTTGTGCTCCTTGGACGCGTGATCGACGAGGTCACGGGCGTGAGCTTCCGCGACGAGATCCGTCGCCGCTTTATCGATCCTCTCGGGATGAAGGACACGGTGTTCTCGCTCGCGGAGATGACCGATGACCAGCGCTCGCGCGTGCTCACGGGGCACCGCGTGGGCGACGGGGAGGGCGCGAAGCGGTTCGAAGAGGTCGATTTTGACACTCCCGGTGCCTTCGGCGCGATGGCGGGGCTCTTCTCGACCGTCGCCGACGTCGCGAAGTGGACGGCGTTCCTCGCCGAGGTGGGCGTGCATGGCGCCGACGGCATCAGCGACGACTCGCGCGCGATGCTCTCGCCGGCTTCCCGCCGCGAGATGCAGGAGATTCATCGCATCCAAGAGTGGCCGGTTCTCGAGGATGGAAACGGTTTCGGTCGCGTTCGCGGCTACGGTTACGGGCTCGTCGTCGAGAAATTCCCGAAGCTCGGCGATGTCATCTCCCACTCCGGTGGATACCCGGGCTACGGCTCGTACATGGTGTGGCTGCGCGGCACGGGCCTGACCGTGATCGCCCTCGCGAACTCCAAGTACGCGCCCGCGATCCCCTGCTCCCTCGACGCGCTCGAGGCGATCCGCACCCACCAGGCCGAACTCGTCGACGCTCCCAAGCGTGAACTCGCGCCCACCACGCGCGACGCCCTCGAGAAGGCTCTCGCGTGGCTGCGCGACGTCGAGCTCGAAGGCCAGCCGACGACCCTCGTGCCGAGTGGCTCGGCGCGCACCGTCCTCGCGAACCGCGCCGAGCAGGGAGTGAGCGAGGAAAGCGACCCGCTTCTCGCGCTGTTTGCGACCAACATGGATCAGGACGTCTCGCGCGCTGAACGCGTGCGTCTGCGTGACGCGGCCCTGCGGATCGCCGGTCTCGGCCGCGCCGACCTCACGCTCGAGAAGGCTGCAAGCCTGAAGGTTCTTTCACCGTTCCAAGCGGTGTGCACGTTCGAGGGCGAAAGCGGGAAGGTCCTCATCGACCTGCTCATGGATCCGCGCAAGAACTCCCAGATCCAGGCGCTCAACATCAAGGGCGAATCGAAGGACAAGGGCGAGGCCTCGGGCGCCGCACCCATCGGAATCTGAGCCTCATGCCGCACATCCACCTCGAGGTGAGCGACCTCGATGCCGCCCTGGTCGACGACCTCGACTGGGGCGGCACGATCCTCACGATCGGCGGGCACGAGCAGTCTCACGTCAATCCCGCCGATCCGCGAGAGATCCGCTACGAGTACTTGAGGCGCATCGCGAACGTTCTCGACGAAGGATTCGAGACGGGCGCGCCGATCAGCATTCTCCACCTCGGCGCGGGTGCGCTCACACTCGCGCGGTACGTGCAGGCCACGCGCCCGGGAAGCATGCAGCTCGCGGTCGACATCGAACCCCGCCTCGTCACGTTCGTGCTCGAGAACCTGCCTCTTCCAGCGGGCACGCGCCTCGAGCACCGCGTGGGCGATGCCCTCGCACAGGTGCGCGTACTCTCGCAGGATCACGCGGGCTCCGCCTCCGCCTCCAGCGGCGAGGTCCGACGGTTCCACGCCGCCGTCCTCGATGTATTCAGCGGGAAGGAGACCGCGCCTCACCTCGCAACGGCAACCTTTTATGGCGCCGCGCTCGACGTGCTCGACGCGGAAGCTGAGGATCCGGGAGTGCTCCTCGTCAATATCGGCGACGACGAGCCCCAACGCTTCCTCGACGCGCAGGCGCGAGAGCTTCACGCCGCGTGCGCTGAGCGGGATTACCCCGAGCCGTGGATCCTCACTGATGCTCACGTCGCGCACTCCCGTGCGACGGGCAACTCGATTCTCGTGGCAGGCCCCCTCACGGCTCGCGAGGATTTTATGCAGATTGCCTCGCGCGTGCGGGCGTTGGGGCCCCATCCCGCCGTCGTGGAGCCGTGGCGCGACGTCCTCGGCGGTTAGCTCCGCCGCGCTTTACAGGAAGCCAATGAGCGTGAGCGATGCGAAGGCACCCGCGCCGATCGCGATCGTCATGCCCGCGATGATCGCGGCCCACCCCACGAGAGTCATCCGGTCATAGCTGCGCGCACGCTCCCCCAGACCGCGCTTTCCGGTGCGAATATCGACATCGTGCTCATCCGGGCTCGACGGCACGAGCGAAACCGCGGGAGGCAACCGTCGTTCGGGCGGATCGAACGGCGCCTCGACGTCATCCACTTCTTCGATAATCGCGGCGCTTGGGGGACGCTGCGGCACGGGCGACGGCACCGGCTCAACGGAGGGCGGTTCCCCCTCGTACGGATCGAAATCCTCCGGAATATCCGGCATGAGGTCCACAATTTCAAGCCGGGAACCGTCGGAAAGAAATGCCGGGGAACCGGGCTCCACGCTCGGGAGCTGCGCGAGGGCCTCCCGCGCGCTCGGGCGCTCGGCGGGGTCGCTCGCAAGCATTGCGGCGAGGACCCGGGCGAATTCGGGCGAGAGACCTTCGGGAATTGTCGTATCGCTTAGCGCGGCGGGGCCGGCGAGCGTGAACAGCACAGACGCACCAAGCGCGTAGACGTCGGCCGCGGGTGTAGCGACGGCACCGGCGGCGACCTCGGGCGCGAAGAAAGCTTCCACGGTCGCGGTGTCCACGACCGGGAAATCTGGCGCTTCGACCTCCGGCATCGCTGCGCTCACGCCCGCGAGCACAGCGAATACGGGTGGGCGATCTTCCCGGCACATGATCGTCGTGGCACTCACGCGGCGATGCACCCACCCCGCCTCATGCATCGTTGCGAGCGCCTCGAGGATTTGCCTCGCGATCATGAGTGCCGCTGATTCGCCGAGCGTCCCCCTGAGGCTCACAACTTCGGCGAGGGTGCCACCTGACACGAGCGGCATTGCCACGAGCGCCTCGGACTCGTCCAACGCATACGGGGAAAGAAGATGCGGGTGGGCGAAGGCACCGTCGGAATCTTCGAGTATCCGCCTCGCCGAGACCAACTGCCCGTCATCGAGAATCTTGAGCGCGCACTGATCCTCGCGTTCGCAGTCCCACGCGCGCCAGACCTCGCCCGTGCGTGAACGCTCGATCAGGTCGATCCGCACGAAACGCTTGCCGCGGGCGTTCATAGGCCGCCCTGCCCACGCGTGCGCACACGTCCAATGAGGGTCTGGAGATCCTCGAGTCGGCGTTCCCACCACGACTCAGGCTTCACGCGCTCGAGGAGTTCATCGAGCTCGGGCACGAGATGCCACACGTGAAAATCCGCGCCCGAATCCGCGGGTGGGCGCGCGGCGCTGGCGAAAACCCGCGCGAGAGCCTCGCCAGTGCGATCGAATTGAAACTCGACGCCCGTGACCGCCGGAAATTGAGCCTCGCGGGCCGCCTCGAGCGCGTGCTCCCACGCGGGTGCGATGTGTTCCTCAAGTCCCTGCACCGAGGCGAGTGGGGCAGGTAAGCCTCGATGAGCGACCCACACTCCACGAATGTCGAGCACCGCATCCACACGGCACAGCCGCTCACCGTCGGCCCCGGCCGCGCTCACGTACACGAGGTTGCGCAGTGCATCCGCGGGCGTCAGGGGGGACACGAACCGGGCGAGCGGTTCCGCGATTGTCGCAGGCAAAGATCGGCGAAGCGGCGCATGCTCAGCGCCCGCCAGCTCATTCCCGCTCAGCGACACGTCCTCACCTCCGAGTTCCTCCATCAGTGTCGGCATGGCTCGCTACTGCGCCATGTCCTTGAAACGCGAGTAATGTCCCTCGAACGCCACGGGAATGGTCTTCGTTGCGCCATTGCGGTGCTTCGCGACGATGAGGTCCGCCTCGCCCGCGCGGGCCGATTCCTTCTCGTAGTAGTCCTCGCGGTGGATGAGCACGATGAGGTCCGCGTCCTGCT
>OBJZ01000210.1_pt1 | contig 24896 bp, 25 predicted proteins | sample 1481641 | NCBI WGS metagenome assembly OBJZ01 (sample SAMN02364493, study PRJEB22542) | human gut metagenome | isolation source: fecal sample | host: premature infant | place: USA: Chicago, IL | collected 2012-01
AAGAAGAACATAAGGTTTATTCCTATCCAATGCCAACGGAGAAACCGTTATCCCTGGTTGCCGATAATATAGGGAAGTAAGATTGATATGAAATTTTTAAGCCAACAAAGTGCTAACTTTGTTGGCTTTTTGTAAGTAGATTGTAGTAGTGTAAAGATTTAAATATAAAAGTATGAGGGATTGGAAGTATTTATTAATTATTAGAATTGATAATAGAGGAGAACTGCATTTATTTGTAGAAAATATTAATAGAAAGGTTATATAATTTAACGATTAATTCTGAGAAGGGGGAGATTTTTACAGGATGTATGAGTAGTTACTAGAGCCGTTAATTTCTATTGTTATATTGTCATTTACATAAGATATTTTGTTCTAATATATATTAAGGGGAAAATAAAATGGAGAAAATTATTTTTTATAAGATGAATTGCAATAAGTAATGTGACAAAATTAAATCAATTTTTTAATCTCATGTTTAAACATGTCAAATGGTGTTTTAAACCCAAGGCATTTTCTAGGTCGATTATTAATCAGCACTAGTGCTTCTGTTAGTTTATCTAGTGTTACTTTAGCTAAATCGGTTTTCTTAGGAAAAAATTCTCGAAGTAAACTATTACTATTTTCATTAGAGCCACGTTGCCATGCTGCATAGGCATCAGCAAAATACATTGGTATCCCAAACTCGTTTTCAACCTGTTCAAAGCACGCAAATTTTTTACCACGGTCTACTGTAAAGGTTTTAAGTAATTTACTTGTTAATGTGTTGTATAGGGAACTAATAGCTAAAAACATAGAATCCTTAGTTCGGTCATCCATTTTTATTGCTACATAAAATCGAGTTTTACGTTCAACAAATGTAGCTAAACAACCTTTACTTTGACCTCTGGAAGACACCATTGTATCTAGTTCCCAATGACCAAAAGTCTTACGGTTTTCAACTTCTTGAGGTCGGTCCTTAATGGTCCTTTTCACATTGAACCGTCCACGCTTTTCTTGTGTACCAGGTTTTTTGCCTTTCCGGCGAAGTACTTTTTCTGTTACAGCAAGAAAACCACGATGAATCCAAGAATAAATTGTTTTAAAGCTTAGAACTCCAACTAATTCAGCACCAACTATTTCTTCTGGAGACCAAGTTTGTTGTAACCTGGATTCAATTAAAGCCGCTAATTGAGGTGTTAACTTTGTTGGTCTGCCTTTGTTAGCAGACTTACTAATTGCTAATTGTTGTGCTTTAATCGCAGAATATTCACCTTCAATGCGATTTAATTCTCTTGCTACAGTAGAATGGTGAACCCCGATTAAGCTAGCAATCCTACGAACAGAGTATCCTTCTCTTCGTAAAACTTCTATTTGACTTCGTTTTTCTATGGTAAGATGTATATAGCTCATATTAGAGACCTCCGTGTCATGTATTTGTGGTTATTTACATTTTACACGAGATCTCCAATATGAGTCTTTTTATTTGTCGCAATATATTTTACAATTCATCATATAAAGAAATATTTCCGTTGATACAGGAAAATAAAATATGGCTGGGTTGCAAGTTTGGAGATATGGCTTTTAGAGTTCCTGACCATTATGAACCGCGAGCTACAAGATTTTGGATAGATGAATCTGGACAGAAATGGCGTAGTTTGGGAACTATTTGTTGGTATACAAACTTAGACCATGAAAAAAGACATGAAGAATTGATATTGTATAAGAACTATTATGGGAATGAAGAGGACTATCCTAAATATGATAATTATGATGCAGTCAATGTAAATAAAGTTACAGATATTCCGAAAGATTATTTTGAGAATATGGCAGTCCCTATCACATATGTTGATAAACATAATCCGGATCAATTTGAAATAGTTAATGCCAACGATATTAGAACTAATCATGATGCTCCGCAAAAGAGTCATGGATTGATAAAGGATAAAGATGCGGTAATTACCACAAAAAAATCCTTGACAACAAAAGATGAAGAAAATTACGCTCTAACAGACAGACAGACAGACAGACAGACAGACAGACAGACAGACAGACAGACAGACAGACGCATTACTTATGCGAGAATTGTTATCAGACGCAAGATGTAACGGAATTATGGGAGTGCCAATCACATTCCTTGATAAGTACAACCCAGACCAATTCATCATCGTTGGGCTTGACAGATATGTCCCAGACAATCCAAAGTGTGGACATAGACTTAAGGTCGGTGGACGAGAAACTTATGCAAGAATACTTATTAAGAGAAAAGTGTAGTGGAGTTATAGGCGTACACAGTACCTTTCTTGATAAATATAATCCAGAATAATTTGAAATACTTGGGTTAGCAAATAGTGCAAGATATTTAGGCGATTATCCATGTTATACAGTAATTGATGGTAAGAAAATTTATAACAGAATTTTAATTAGAAGGAGAAAAAGGCAATGAAAATAGAGCCTAAATCAATAAAAGTTAGTGATATATTCGAAAGCTATTCGGATAATGGAGATGATGGGGTTTTTGCTTATGGTGGTAAATTAGCGATAAGACCTGCATATTAGCGAGAGTTTGTTTATAGCACAGAACAAGCTGAAGCTGTTATGCATACGATATTAAAAGGCGTTCCATTAAATGTTATGTATTGGGTAAAGGTCAGAAACGAAAAATATGAAGTGTTAGATGGTCAACAAAGGACGCTTTCTGTAATGCAATATCTTAAACATCAATTTCCGATTACAATTGACGGCAAAAAGTATTACTGGGACGCATTGCCAGATGATAAATTCAATTCGATTATGAATTATGAGTTTATGATTTATATTTGCGAGGGCAATGAGTCGGAAAAATTAGATTGGTTTAAGGTTGTAAATATCGCCGGTGAAAAGCTAATAGAACAAGAACTACGCAACTCTGTTTATATAGGCGAATGGCTATCAGATGCAAAGAAGTATTTCTCCAAGTGAAATTGTGCAGCTAAAGGTTTGTCAGATAAATATATTACAGGAGATCCAAATAGACAGGAGCTTCTTGAAAAGGCTTTGAAAGGCATCAGTGAATTTCAAGGAATAAGAGATATCACGGAATATATGGCTGCACATAAATTGGATAATGATGCAGATGAATTATGGCAATATTTTCAAGATGTCATCAGTTGGGTGCAAAAGATATTTCCTAAATACTATTCAGATATGAAAGGATTGGATTGGTGTCATTTTTACAATTAATACCATTCAAACTCCTACAACTCATCAACGATGAATGCTGAAGTTAAAAGGCTTCACGAAGATGAAGATATTCAAAAAACAAAAGGGATTTATGAATATCTTTTGTGCAAAGACAAAGATCCTTTTGCCGGAAGATTGCTTAATTTACGAGTACTTGATAAGCGAGATAAAATGGCTGCTCTTAGTAAACAAGAGGGGAATTGTCCAATTTGTAAGCAACATTTTGAGTTTGAAGAAATGGAGGGCGATCATATTAAGCCTTGGGGCAAAGGCGGTCATACAATTCCAGATAACTGTCAAATGCTGTGTAGAGATTGCAATGGAAAGAAAACGGATAAGTATTAGGTATTAAATATTAACTTAGGAATTGTCTCTTCATATTGAGTACGATATTATTCTTTGGGACAAATTTGTGTTTGCGAACTTGAAAAACTGTATGTCATTTGCTTTAAAGGAATATCAATCTTAATTAAATAACAATAATTCAATAAAGCAAATGGTACATGAAGAAAATTTAAAGAAATATCTTTAGGAGATTGATTATGGAAGTAGAAAACCCTTTATCTGAATTTAAAATTACAAAACTATTTACTCCAAGTAAAAATAATGAGAACTACATAAAAGCAAGGGAAAGTACGACCATCGAATATAAAGAATCATATAATCATGGTTCAATGGCTCAGTACTTTAAAACTATGGCAGCTTTTGCCAATACAGATGGCGGTTATATTATTTTTGGGATAACTGACAGTCCGAGGACATTCAAAGGCTTATCAGATAAAGGTAAACACCAGTTTGAAAATATCAAAATTGAAGAATTTACAAACAACTTAAATGAGTATTTTCAACCAAGTATTAAATGGGCTAATGTAATTTTTGAATATAGGGATAAAACCTACGGAATAATATATACCTATCCTTTGGATAATAAACCTTGTATATGTTCGAAAATGTATGACGATAGAGGGAAGAAAAACAGCTTAGAAGAGGGTGATATATACTATAGATATAGGGGCAGAAGTCAAAAAATTAAATATGCAGAATTACAAATGATTTTTGATGAAAACAAAGAAAAAGAGGCAAAAAAATGGATTAAGTTGATAGAAAATACAGCTAAAATAGGTATATCTAATGCCTCATTATTAAATCTAAGTAATGGAGAGTTTCAATTGGATAATTCTACAATTGTTATGGATAAGGCGTTAGTTGATAGTATAAATTTTGTAAAAGAAGGTAGCTTTGTTGAAAACGGTGGAACTCCAGCTTTGAAGTTAATGGGTAGTATAAAAGATATTCGGACTTTTGACGGTATTGTTGTAACAACTCCAAAGTTAAAGGCAATAGAGCCTTCAGATATAATCATCGAATTTTTAAGAAGTTCGGCCGTAGATTCACCTATTGAATTTATAAAGGTTATCATGAATTGTAATAGTGGATTTCAACCAATTTATTACTATATAAAGCAAAGTGAACGAGATATAGACTGGATAAAAAAATTTATTAATGATAGTGGGAAAGATACTCAAACTATAACATTATTGATTAGTAGATTAAATGGAAGATTAGAAAAAAAACAAGAATTGAAATCAAACGAGTCTGAAGCTAATTATTTTAAAAGGAGATATTTCAATTGCTTTAAAGATAAAAAAATAACAAATGATTTGAGTGAATTTTTAGAAGAAAAACATCAAATATGGTTGCTACAGTCTTTTATGTATTTAGATGATATGAAAATAATTGAAAACGAAGCATACTACAAATCTATATTATTGGAGTTATATGAAAAGCTTTTAAAAAATAAGCGAGGAAATGTGGCTACTTGCTTTAGAAAAGCTATTTGTAGATTAGATGAAGTGCTGTTTTTTAATAAATAGTTACGAATATATAATTCAAATGAGTAATAGGAGTCAGTTATGGCAAAAGGGGTAATATATTTAATGACTACAGTCGTTTCCGGTCTTATCAAGATTGGCAAGACGGGAAATGACCAATTTGAAAATAGAATGAGATTTTTAGAGAGCAATGGATATGCCAATATTACAGGATTAAAAAGGGAGTTTGCTATAGAAGTAGATGGATATGATGAGAAAGAAAAATTAATTCATGATATTTTTAGCAAAAGTAGAATTGTCGGTACTGAACTATTTGCGTTAGATATAGAGGTGGCAAAATCCTTATTATCTTCTTTAGATGGTAAACAAATTTATCCTAAAGATAAAAGCAAAAAAGAAGTATTCAAAGAATCTACAGAAGAAATAAAACTTAAAACTGAGGGTGGATTTATTCCAGATGGAGAGTATGTATTAAATCGTAACATAAAAGGTTTTGGAAAAGTGAAGGGGAAAGCTATAGTTAAAGATGGAGTCTTTACAGTGTTGAAAGGAAGTTTTTGTGGTAACACCGGCAAAGGTTATGTACCTTCTATTAGAAGAAATGCGAAGATAAAAGATAATATATTACAAGAAGATATTGTATGTATGAATCCATCAAGTGCCGGGTGGATAGTTATTGGCAAATCTAATAATGGATGGGTAGAATGGAAAGACTTACAAGGGAATCTTATCGAAAAATATAGAGATAAAGAAAAGTAGCTGATACATAAATTGGCTATCATAAAATATAACGAGAGGTAAGCTTATGTCAAATTTAAAAGCAAAAGAATATAGGCAATTTGAAAATATTAAATATGTTAGACAAGACGGGAGCGAATATTGGAGTGCAAGAGAACTTGCTGATGTACTTGATTATTCTCAATGGCGAAACTTTCAAAAGGTCATTGATAGAGCGATGATTGCCTGTGAGAACAGCGGACATGAGGTCACATACGATTTTGCTGAGGTCAGCAAAATCGTAGAGGCTGGAGCTACAAGGAAGTCTATAAAAGATTATGAACTTACGAGATATGCTTGCTATTTGATTGTGCAAAACGGCGATCCGAGAAAAGAGGTTATTGCACTTGGACAAACCTATTTTGCCATACAAACATATCGTCAAGAAATAGCAGATCATTTTAATCAGCTTGATGAAGATAGAAGAAGGCTTGTTGTTCGTGGAGATATTAAACAATGGAATCAGCTTTTGGTAGAAACTGCACACGATGCGGGAGTTATCACAAACGAAGAATTTGCTATATTTCAGAATGCAGGATATATGGGATTGTATGGCGGATTAGATGTTGAAGACATACATGATAGAAAAGGCTTAACCGCGAGACAAAAAATTCTGGATTATATGGGGAGTACCGAACTGATTGCTAATTTATTTAGAATATCACAGACAGAAGAAAAGCTAAGGAAGGACAAGATTGAAGGTGCAGAAGCTGCAACAAAGGTTCATTACTCAGTAGGAAAAGAAGTGAGAAGTGCTATTGAAAAAATTGGTGGCACTATGCCGGAAGATTTGCCTGTTCCGGAGAAAAGCATTCAACAAATAGAAAAAGAACAAATGAAACGTCTAAAAGATAAAGCGAAAAAGGGCAAATTGATGTTGGATGAATAATATTTGTCCAAAGAAAATCATTCATATTGTAGTATCACCATTGATACTGTTTTGATACTAAAAAACTCTAAAACCACAAATAATAGGTATAGAAATAGCTAAAAACAAAAGCTAAAAAGATACTGATATAAAATTAATGAAACAAATATGCCATGGTAATTATTGAGTGGGAGTAATAAGTAAATATAGAATTTAAAGCCTTATAAATATTAAATTTATAAGGCTTTAGGTTTATTTGACTGAGTTAATTATGTCTTGTATGTTGTGATTTTTACTTAAGTAAATAAATTTAAATATTTTAATAGGGATACTTATTAATAACAGAATTGTTGCGTTATTAGAAAAAAGTAATAAAATGTATGTATAAGGGTGATTACTCGAAGTTTCTTTATTTAGATAGTGTGTTTGTATGATTATATATGAGGGCTGAAATGGGGACAAAGATTGAAATTGAGAAAAATCTTCCACTAAAAAGTAACGATTTGGAAGAGCTGTTTAATAAGCATATTGCGGCATATGGTTGGAAAAATGAGATAAAAGAAAAGGTCGTACAAGAAGAGGGAGTAGAAGACGATGCTGGTGATGAAGAAACTTATCGAACCTCTCTAAGAAGACAAAGAGATAAAATTTTGTATACTGGAGGCTTTCGTAGATTACAAGATAAAACTCAAGTAATTTCTGCTACTAGCTCAGGAGATCATAGAACGAGATTAACCCATACATTGGAGGTTGAACAGATTGCAGTAAGTATTGCAAATGCTCTTAAACTAAACGTAGATTTAGTATCTGCAATAGCATTAGGACATGATGTTGGACACACACCATTTGGACATGCTGCTGAAAGGAAATTAAGTAAGTTATTAGAAAAAGAAGGGCAGTTTCATCACCCGATTCAGAGTATAAGATATTTATGGGAAAAATATGGTTCCAAAATTGACCCTGAAATTTATGAAGGAATATTATTGCATGATTCAGATATGTTTAAAATTGACAAAAAGAAAGTTCAAAACCAGTTTAATTACTTGAAGAAAAGTGATAATGAATCAGTAGAATTTGAAGAATGGGTCAAAGTTGATGAGTGGATTAATTCATTTCCAAGCACTTTAGAAGCACAAGTAGTAATTTGGGCAGATAAGATTGCTTATATTACACATGACTTGGAAGACTTTTTGGGGTGCTCTGCATATGCTAATTTGGAAAATAGTGACGCTACTATTGAAAAACAGTTATGTTCCATTTTAAATGACTTAATATTTAAGAAGAATATAGACTCTTTAAAGGATTTTGAATCGAGAGATTTAATTCGAAGTATTATCAGAAATTTAATTGTTTCTAGTGTTGAGACGATTAATAAGATTAATAATTTACAACAAGTTAATGTTAAGCGAGAGACTGAAAATAGACAGTCTTCTTCGAATTCTAATAGTAAAAATAAGGTGTACTTAGATAGTCTTATTATTAATTTTAGTAAAGAATATCGTGATAAGTATTATGATTTAAGAAAATTTCTAGATGATTATTATATTTTAAGTCCAGAAGTTCAAAAGAATGATGCTAAGGCTGAAGTTATAGTAGAATGGCTTTTCAATAAATTAAGAGACAAGCATAAGCTTTTGCCTTTGAAAATTAGAAATGAAATTGACAACGCTATTATAGAAGCTGCCTATGAAGATAAATATTTAAGTAAAATAGTGAATGATATTTATAAAGAGAAAACTAAAGAACAAAGGCGTATATCTCAATTAATTTCTAAAATTAATGATATTAAAGAAGAATCAATAAAAGCGAAAACAAAGAAGTCGCAAACAAAGCAACAGCAAATAAGCGAAGAGAAATCGTATGATAATCTAGAAAAGAAAGTTGTATCTAGAAAAGTTGCTTGTTATATAGCTACGATGTCAGATACATATGCTGAAAATATGTATAGAGATTTGATTGGAAGTAGTGTAGATTTTAACTTATAAGAGTGTATTATGGTAGAACTATTAAAAGATGATAAGTTATCATTTATGCATGATCATATGGGATGTAATATAGCTAGGTATATTAGCATTTCTCCTGATATGAGTATTCGGTATATAAATATCGACAAAGATTATGTGTATAAAGGTGATTTAAAAGAATGTATTCTTGACCTGATTAAAGTTTCTAATTCTAAGTCTGTTAATATTAGAAGTTTTAGCATAGAGTCAATGAAAGGTCATAGTCTTGTTTATGGAAAACAAGCAAACGAGATAGATGAAATACTCAATATAATTCAAAAGAATTGCAATGAAAACAAATATTCTATAATTAATGAGACCATAGATGTAAATGATGGTGGTGTTTCTGGGGTTATTTTAGGGAATATTATTGAATTTGCTCCAAATGATACGCCTAAGTGTGTCGAAAAGCCTGATATTTGTTTCTTAGAAAGAAATATGGGAATGCATCTATTGAAAACAGTATATGGTTTTGCACCGGTGTGTGATTTTGACGAAAGCTATAGAGTTGAATTTAGCTTACATCCCCATAGAGAAGGGCTTAATAAAAGTCATACGATTATTTGGGAATACGAAAAATTTGAAGAGTATGAGTTTGATATAAAAATAAAATGGCCAAATAAGTTTTCACGCTTTATTGGTGATAAGCCTTTTGGTTTGATTATAGCGGATTATTTAGGATTTAATGTTCCATATACAACGGTTATTTCTAGAAATGTTCCTCCATTTTCTTTTGGACAAGAAACTGGACTAAGAGAAAAGTGGATACGTACTGCTCCAATCGTTAAAGAACCAGGCAAGTATTATACTGGAGATAAGTGGACTGATCCATTTATTTTAATGCAGAAAGAAGAGCTTAAAGGGGACAATAAAATTAATATTGCTTCTGTTTTAAGTCAAAGTGCAGTTGAAGCAGTTTACTCAGGTGGAGCTATTGTAAGTGAGAATCAGGTTAATGATGTTATAGAAGGGGTTGCTGGAAAAGGCGATAACTTCATGGTTGGTGCAGAGTATTTAGATTCTTTACCTGATAATGTGTTAGTAAAATTAAAAGCACTACTAAATGAAATTCGTAACTATCATTATCTTTTAGGTGATGTCTCGATTGAGTGGGTATTTGATGGTACTAAAATTTGGTTAGTACAGTTGAATCAGATTAAAGAAAAGGGACTTGGAACTACAATTGTTACAGGTAAACCAGCTAAGTATGAAAAGTTTTATGTAGAAGATGGTTTAGAGCAATTGAGGACTAAAATTAAAGCTATTAAAGATAGTAATATTGGTATTGAATTAATTGGGGATGTAGGTCTTACTAGCCATTTTGGTGATGTTCTTAGGCATGCCAATATACCATCATTTATTAGCAAAATAAGTAAAAAGTAATATATGTTTAGGCTTATAATGAGTCAAAGTTATTAGGCTTTGATAAAATGAAGCACATGATTATAAACGTGTAAAAGCGTTTTATCATGTGCTTTTTATTTGCATTTTAATATTTAATCATTAATCGAAAAATAATCATTTATCATTATGATACACATGATACAATAGTAGATGAAAAGTATTATTAATGAATAAAATAGGCTCAAATTAATTGAGTTTTAGATTATAGTATTGTTAATTGTGTAATGAGGTCCTATGAAAACAACAAAATCTTTTGGCGAGTATTCCAAGTATTCTCTCCATGATGCGCGGGTACAGAAAATAGAATACGTAGACGATAATTTGATCCTTACATTTGATTACATTTTCTCTTATGAGAACGGTGTTGAACAGACTCATAAAGCCAAGGTTGTGTTTGAGACGTGCGATATAGATTTTTTTGAAATTCTCGTATTTAATAATACAATACTAGATACTTTCACAGGTAAAAGAATTGAGTTATCTCAGTATCAGCAGGATTATAGTGAAAGTGAATTTGAGGTCATTACAGAGACCTATAATTGGGGTCACGCTGTATTCCAGGGTTGGTTATGGACCGAAGGAAATCCCGTACATTGTATAATGAACATATACTTTAAAGGTGATATGGTATATGTAATCGATGAGGTCTAATATGAGCAATTTAGATTTTACTATTAGCTGTACCGTTACATTCTTCAGTAAGAAGAGAAGAACTCCACCTAATTTAAATAATGGAATGTACTATCCTCATATCGTTATAAAAGGTACTGAGGAATATCTTGGTATCAACTTTATTGATGGTGAAGCTGTCATCTTTGATAAACCGATTCAAGCGAATGCTTTACCAGTATATGAAACCGTAGATTATTCTGCTATACAAGCAGGGGCAGAGTTCCTTATCATGGAAGGTGGCAATATTGTTGGTGAAGGGATTGTAAAATCTATCTTTCAGCATAAACCATATGGGAGTAAATAGTTATGGGTTATAAAAATGTATGTGTAAACTGCCGGATCTCCTTGTCGGAGGGCACAAACTACGAGTTATTTAACAGGAATAAAACCTGCCCTACCTGTAAAGGTAAAATGTACTTTGTGAACGAGAAGTTCAAGGCTCCTAAAAAATCTAATGATAAAGAATGGAAGATTATCGAGTATTTGTTGTTGAACGGCTATGACTTCCGAAATCCTTATTGTGGTCATGAAAGCTGCATTTATTTTGAGTTTCCTAAGAACTTATAAGAGGCAGAGGCGTTTATCCGTGAGATGCGAAAGTTAAAGTAATCACTATTATTGGAGTTTAAATGATTAAGATTGTTGATGGAAAACCTTATTTAGATCAGGTAAAAGCGTTAATTATAGAATATACAGAATGGCTTGGCCGCGATTTATCCTTTCAAAATTTAGATAAAGAATTGGCGGATATTACTGAGAAATATACGGCGCCCAATGGTGAATTATTGGTAGCCATTGATGAAAATGAGATAGTGCTAGGTATGGTGGCCTATTACCAGCATAGTGATACGCGCTGTGAAATGAAACGCCTCTATGTACGCCCTGAGGGACGTGGATATGCTTTGGGTGATCGTCTTATTGAAAGTATTATGGATCATGCTAAGGCTTCTGGATATACGGAAATGGTGCTAGATACAATAGAACCATTGAAGGCAGCTATTCATCTGTATAAGAAGCATGGTTTTACTGAATGTGAACCATACTATCATAATCCTATGGATGATGTTATTTATATGAGTAAGGAACTCGTTTAATAGAAACTATTTAGTTCAATAGAGACTATTTAGTTTTATAGTTTATCTAAAAGATAGCTACCATCTATTTGATAGTGAGTATTTAGAGATTTCTTAGAGGAGCTTTTATGGCGATTACGTATACCGAAGAAAGGAATTTTACGCCCCAGCAGGTAGCAGAGTTATTTCTGTCTGTTCGTTGGGTAGTGGGCAAGTATCCAGACCGATTGCATAAGGCTTTGATGAATTCGTCGCGCGTGATTTCTGCTTGGGACGGTAATCGTTTAGTAGGTCTCATCCGTGTCATGGACGATAGCGAACTAGTGTGCTTTATCAATTATGTGTTGGTTCATCCTGATTATCAAGGTCAAGGTATTGCTAGGCATTTGCTAGAAATGGTAAAAGACGCATACAAGTCGTATTTGTATATTAATGTTATGATTGGAGATTGTGCAAATGCTCCATTTTACAAGAAACATGGCTTTAAGGTAAAAGAGAATTCTTTACCAATGCAGTATCGCAATGTGCCTAAGTATACGAAAAAGTAAATTTAGTAAATTTAAGATTCAAAAAAAGGCTACACGTAAGATTTCTACGTGTAGCCTTTATGGCGTAAAGCGTTTATACTGCATAAGGCTTATATGAGAAGTAGATTATACTAAAAATAATATGTATGATAAGTTCATACACATATAGAAGGATATTGAGAGGTACAGAAGTATGTTAATAAGAAAAGCTACAGTTGATGATTTAGATCTAGTAACGAATATCGAAGCAACTTGTTTCCCTCCTGCCGAGGCTGCGCCTCGTGAGGCGTTTAAGGAACGGTTAAAGTATTACGCAGATCATTTTTTGATTGCCTTTGATGGAGACACACCTATTGGTTTTATCGATGGTTTTGTGTCTGATGATGAAATCTTAACGGATGAGATGTTTGCTGATGCTTCGTTACATAACCCTAACGGCGCATGGCAGATGATATTTGGCTTAAATACAATGCCAGAATATCGAAATCGCGGTGTAGGTGGTCAGTTAATTGGGGCGTTTATCGACCTTGCGAGAGAGGAAAACCGAAAGGGTGTAATTCTAACCTGTAAGGAAGAAAAGATTCCTTTTTATGCCAAGTTTGGTTTTGTGAATGAAGGGGAGTCAACGTCGGATCATGGCGGTGCTAAATGGTATCAAATGCGCCTTGAATTGCAGAGGAAAAGTTATTAATCGATAAAAATAAATTATAGAATTTGACGGACATTTTTACCAATTGTCCTAATGAGAAGCTAAGACTCCGCTTAGTGGTTGAGTTTTAGCTTCTTTTTTGCTGAAAAGTGTAGATTTTACAAGGATAGCAGTACCCCTATACGTTTATTGACACTGTATATCCCTCATGCTACGATGAGGAAAATCACATATGATTGGGTTAGGTGTCTATTGACTTAATAGAGAATTTGGTACAAGCCAAAGCGGTCACGCCACTGTAACAGCGAGGTACTTTGCATAGAGGGTGAAATGCTCTCGGTCACTGAAGTTTTTGGGAAGGCGCAAAGTAACGTTAAACTGGAGCCAGGAGAACTGCCTAATTAACAATTGCCAATTGACCTGCGAGAGACAGGGATGGGGATTGATATAGATGAATTTATACTAGCTATGCATAGTTGAAAGCTCATACTATATGCTAGCTTATTAGGCGTGGTAGTTAGTCTAACTGAGATGACAGCCCGTTTCCTCTTCGTGGGGAAACGGGCTTTTTATGTGCACTTATAGTGATAGTTTTGGTTGAGAGAAGAGAGGTACTTATGTTCAAACAAAAGAAGTTCATAGCGTATTTAGCCACGGTTTTCCTCCTAATTGTTAGTATGCTTATCGCTGCATGTGGAGGTCCTAGTGAGACGAAGAAAGATTCGTCTCAGATGAATAAGCCTATCGAGATTACTGACGTAACAGGACGTACGGTAACGCTTAAAAAGCCAGCAGAGAGAGTTGTTTTGCAATGGAGTGGTGCCGGTGGTCCATTCTTTACGATTTCCGCACTTATGGGTAAGGATACGCCAAAGGTTATTGCCGGCATGGATACATCTTTGCAGGATTATAGGGCGGATATGTGGAAACACTTTACTACCGAAATGCCTGAGTTAGCTAAGATTCCAGTAGTTGGTACTATCGGTGATAAAACATTTAATGCTGAGCAAGTTGTGGCATTAAATCCAGATGTTATTTTTATTCCTGTAGATTTGAAAGATCAGTACGAGTCTGATGCAAAAGCAAAAATGGATGCTGCTGGTATCCAGACTATTTATATAGATTACCATGCTGAAAAACTTGAAAGTCATCAAAAATCTATCGAAGCCATAGGTAAGGCTTTGGGTAAAGAGGAACGTGCCGCAGAAATCAGCAAGTTCTATACGGATCGCGTGACAAGAGTTCTCGATCGTGTTAGTAAAATTAACAAACCAAAACCAACAGTTTACCTTGAAGTTGGTATGAATGGTCCGGAAGAATTTGGTAATTCCTTTAGTAGTAATTACTCTTGGGGGGCATTAGCTACTATGGCTGGTGCTGATGTCATCACTAAGGATGTTATTAAGAAAACGTCTCCTATTAATCCAGAGTTTATACTTGAGAAAAATCCAGATATTATCATGATCATGGGTTCTTACTGGCCTAAAAAACCGACTTCTATGCGTTTAGGTTTTGAAGCAACCGAAGCATCTTCTCAAGAGTTATTGAAAGCTTTCACCACAGAACGTCAAGGTTGGAGCGAATTAAAAGCTGTTGAAAATAAACAAGTTTACTCTGCGCACCACGGTCTTCCACGTGAAGTCTTTGATGCAGCCGTATTCGAATATTTAGCAAAAACCTTCTATCCTGAAGAGTTTGCGGATGTAGATCCTGAAGCTACACTTAAAGAGTTCTATGACAAATTCTTGCCATTCTCTTATAGTGGCATCTGGTTTATGCATATGAATTAGGGTTGTGTTGTGTGTGAAGGAGCTGATGATGTAAAACCCAAATAAATGCTGTTATATATTGTGTTTATTAGAACTTATTAAGTTTGGAATCGAGGTATTCTATGGTTAAGAAAAAGAAATTTATGGCTTATTTAGCCACAGTTTTTCTACTGATTGTTAGCATGCTCCTGACTGCATGTGGTGGCCCTGGGGATGCAAAAAAGGATGCAGCTCAGACTGGTAAATCTATTGAGATTACAGACGTAACAGGTCAAAAAGTTACGTTGAAAAAACCAGCAGAACGCGTAGTAGTTCAATTGAGTGCCTCTGGCGGTGCGTTCTTGACTATGGCTGCATTGCAAGGTAAAGATGTAGCTAAGACTATTGTTGGTATGGACCCTTATTTGAGCAAATTGCGTACAGATATGTGGGATCGCTACAAATCTGAAGTGCCAGAGTTGGAAAAAATTCCTCTCATCGGTAACGTAAATGATAAAACATTTGATGTGGAAAAAGTAATTTCCTTAAACCCAGATGTTATTTTCATGCCTTTATACTTTAAAGATCAATATGAATCTGATTACAAACCTAAAATCGATGCAGCTGGTATCCCAACTATCTATATCGATTACCATGCTGAAAAGCTTGAAAATCACCAAAAATCTATTGAAGCTATCGGTAAAGCATTGGGGAAAGAGGAGCGTGCGGCAGAAATCAACAAGTTCTATACTGAACGTTTAACAAGAGTCATGGATCGCATTAGCAAAATTAACAAACCAAAACCAACTGTTTACATTGAAACCGGTAATGAAGGTCCAGAAGGTTTAGGTTTTGCTTATAGTGCAAACGTAGCATGGGGCGCATTAGCAACGCAAGTTGGTGGCGACCTTATTACTAAGGATGTAGTTCAAAAAGCAGGTCCTGTTAATCCAGAATTTATTTTGGAAAGAAATCCAGATATCATCATGATTATTGGTTCTTACTGGCCTAAGAAACCGACATCCATGCGTTTAGGTTTTGATACAAATGAAGCTAAATCTCAAGAATTGTTGAAAGCTTTCACTACAGAACGTCAAGGCTGGCCTGAATTGAAAGCAGTTCAATCTAAAAATGTTTTCTCTACTCACCATGGTTTACCTCGTGAAGTATATGACGTTGCAGTATTTGAATACTTAGCTAAAACATTCTATCCTGAGGAATTCAAGGATGTAGATCCTGAAGGCACACTTAAGGAATTCTATGACAAATTCCTTCCATTCTCTTACGGTGGCGTTTGGTTTATGCAGTTGAACTAAAAAGGGGTTTTGTATAGTGACGGAAACTAACAATCAGTACGATTATAAAAAACAGAGCTATAAAAAGCTCATGTTTATTATTATTGGTCTGATCATTTGTGCGGTAAGTTTTGTTACCGATATTATTGTAGGTCCTGCATCACTTACGTTAAGTGATGTATGGCTCGCATTAATAGACCCAGCAGAGGTTTCCAAAAACGCATATGTTATCATTTGGTCGATTCGTCTTCCGACGGCCATTATGGCGTTGCTCGTAGGTGCTTCTTTGGGCATTGCTGGTGCTGGCATGCAGACTATTCTTGATAATCCGTTATCTAGCCCATATACACTAGGTATATCCGCAGGGGCTGGCTTCGGTGCATCTCTTATGGTTGTTGTAGGCGCTAGTGCATTAGAGTTTTTAGGTGTCTTTATGGTTCCATTTGGCGCCTTTGTATTTGCTAGTTTGACGAGTTTCTTTATCTATTCCATTAATAAGATTAAGAACTTCTCCTCTGAAACGATGATTCTCGCCGGTATCGGCATGATGTTCTTGTTCCAAGCGCTTCAATCCTTGATGCAATATATGGCATCTCCTGAGGCCCTTCAAAACATCGTGTTCTGGACGATGGGGAGTTTAGCTAAGGCAAATTGGGTGAACATCTCTATTGTTCTTATCGTGCTAGCAATCATGCTTCCGCTTATGATGCGTGAATCTTGGCGTTTAACAGCATTAAAATTAGGCGATGAAAAGGCTTCTGGTCTTGGTGTTAATGTTGAAAGCTTACGGGTAAAAGTGTTTGCTTTCATCTCCATCATTACAGCCGTTGCCGTTTCTTTCGTTGGAACCATTGGTTTTATCGGTATTGTAGGACCACATATTGCACGTATGCTTGTGGGTGAGGATCAACGGTATTTCTTACCGTTATCTGCAGTGTGTGGCATGGCGATTTTGTCTCTCGCATCTATTGCGAGTAAGATGCTCGTTCCTGGGGCGATGTTCCCAATCGGTATTGTGACGGCAATCATCGGCGTACCTTTCTTCTTCTCGTTGGTATTAACTAGGAAAAGGAGCTATTTCAAATGATTGAAGTTCATAATCTAACCTTTGGTTATTCCGCTACGGAAGACGGACAAATCTTAAAGGGCGTTGATTTTGCTGCTAAAACAGGTAAATTGACTGCGCTCATCGGTACTAACGGTGCTGGTAAATCTACACTTTTAAAAACAATTATGGGTATTTTGAAAGGCAAGGGCGAGATTTCCGTTAATGGTAAACCTGTATCTCAATATTCTACAAAGGATTTTAGTAGTACAGTGAGCTATTTGTCTCAAGATAATGACTGTAAAGTCAATCTATCTGTTTTTGAAGTCGTTATGCTAGGGCGCATGGGATCCATGTCCTTCCGTGTAAGTGATGAGGATATTGCAGCCACACAAGAGGTATTGGAACGGTTGAACTTACAGCGCTTTGCATCGCGCAGCATCATGGAGCTCAGCGGTGGTCAACGCCAACTTGTGTTCATGGCGCAAGCCCTTGTAAAAGAACCTAAAATCCTAATTCTTGATGAACCGACAAGTGCTTTAGATTTGCATAAGCAATTTGACTTGTTAACATTGCTAAAAAACCTAACTCAAGAAAATGATTTTACAACACTCGTAACATTGCATCATCTTGATCTGGCGGCTATGTTCGCAGATGAAATCATCGTGCTTAAAGAGGGTACAGTATATGCTCAAGGCGCGCCGAAAGACATCTTTACAGAAGCCATGATGGAAGATGTATACCGTGTTAGAACGAAAATTTATATCGATGACAATGGGCTACCTCATGTAATTCCATTAGAAGCAATAAAATAAAAGGCTATTGATTCAAAATAAAAGAAGCTGAAATCTTTATGATATGTACCCCCTTTACTGTTTGTCCAGTAAAGGGGGTACATATTCATTGCAGAGCATTGATTTCAGCTTTTTTATTGGGAAAATATTTATCTTTTGTTGGGAAAAGTGTTTATCTTTAGAGATATATGATTGAGAGTAATTAAATAATTTCTTTTACCTGTGCTATACCCTTATCAGTAAGCACGTAGTGTCCATTTGTCACATATAATAGACCTTGTTTCTTTAGTTGTGAAGCAGCTTGATGAGTATAATCAGGTCTCCAGTTTAAATGCTCATGAATGGTACCGATGCCGTTTTCAACGTGCGCGATAGGTGTATCCATATGTGTATAAATATGGCATAGCATCATCGTTTCCCGATAGTGGCGACGTAAGTGACGTTGACGACGGTATGTGGCGATATAGCCTGTCTTCGGTGTTGCGATAACAGCGATAATCAGTGCGATACCGATGGTGGTTGCAATGGAACCCGCGATGGATACGTCCATGGTGAAAGCTACTTCCGTACCGACGACGGCACAGATAATACCGATGATGATACTGCTAGTAAGCATGGCTTTCACAGAGTCCGTCCATAAATAAGCGATGACCGCAGGCCCAATCATGAGGCCGATGACGAGAATGGCGCCTACCGCTTGGAACGAGGCCACAACGGTGAGGGATACCATGGTCATGAGTACATAGTGGATGAGGACTGGCATAAAGCCGAAGAGCCCCGCTAGTAGCGGATCAAAGGTGGAGAGTTGCAATTCCTTGTAGAACAGCATGACTAAAATTAAATTGATGAGCGCCACGCCTAGGGAAATCCATAGCGATATAGGCCCCAAGTCGGTGCCGTTCACAATCCATCGATCAAAGGGGGCAAAGGCTATTTCGCCGAGTAATGCGGTATCTACATCGAGATGAGCGTTACCACTGTATAGGCTGACTAGAATGATGGCGATAGAGAATAGAAGCGGGAAGATGATGCCGATAGACGCATCTTCGTTGACAAGCCCCGTATTGTGTATCATTTCCGTAAGCCATACGGTGCCTACGCCAACCAAGGTAGCCCCGACGAGTAGAAATGGAGAGTTTAAATCTTCCGTCATAAAGAAAGCGAGCACGATGCCGAGGAATACGGTGTGCGTAATGGCATCGGCCATCATGGACATGCGACGCAATACGAGGAAGACCCCAGGGATGGCACATGCGATGGATACCGCAATGGCAATGAGCAATATCTCTGTATGAACTGTCATGGGGCACCTCCTATGCGAGGTTGTGCGTCCTCTGCTACGTAAATACTTTGCTGTGCCTTCGATTTGGGCGCCCTTGTGGTTTCTAATAATAATGCGTGCTTTGACTGTCTGTTTTTGCGGAACTGCCAGAGCATACCTCTGTTAGGAGCAAAGATGAGGCTCAATAATACGAGAATCGATAAAATGACGATGATAGCTGGACCTGTCGGTAATTTTGGGACCGATGTACTCCAGATAGTACCGCCGATGGCGGATATCATGCCGAAAAATCCTGCTAATATACACATGGTGCCCAGTTTATTCGTCCACTGTCTTGCCCCAACGGCGGGTGCAATGAGGAGAGAGCTAATCAAGATAGCCCCTACCGATTGAATGCCGATAATGATGGTCATGATCAATAATGAACGATATAAAATAAGGGTGAAAGTGACGGGAATTTGTAGTGTTTTGGCGTATTCCACATCGAAGGAGATAAGCTTTAACTCCTTCCAGAATAATGCGGTTAACACTATGATGATGAGCGCCGCAGCAGATGTGATGTACACGTCGCGCGCTAATATGGTGGCTGCCTGTCCAAATATAAATTTTGAAAGTCCCGCTTGACCAGCATCGTTTAAGCTTTGTACATAGGTGAGCAATACCATACCGAGCCCAAAGAAGGCGGAGAGTATGGTGGCTAAAGCGCCATCAAATTTGATTTTGCTGTTTTCTACGGTGATGGTAATGAGCCAAGCCGCAGTTATCGATGAAAGTGCGGCACCGGCGATGAGAACCTCGATGTCCTTGATGCCTGTCAGCAAGAAGGCAATGACCACACCGGGCAGTGCCGCATGCGATAGGCCGTCACCGATGAGGCTTTCCTTGCGAAGTACCGCAAAGGTGCCAGCGATACCGCTAGCGAGGCCTAATAACGCCGTGCCGAGCAGTACCATCTGCGTCGTATAGGATTGGAATATGGTCATACAATCCTCCCCTTGCCGTAGGTGCGCTCAATAGCTTCGTCCGTAAATGTATCTGCTACGGGGCCATAGGCGACAGTTTGTTTGTTTACCATCGTTACCCAATCGAAATATTGGGGCACCGTATTCAAGTCGTGGTGGACGACGATAACCGTTTTGCCTCGAGCTTTCATTTCTTGTAAAAGCGAAATAATAGCATGCTCTGTGGTTTTATCGACGCCCTTGAAGGGTTCGTCCATGAGGTAAATATCTGCCTCTTGGACGAGAGCTCTTGCGAGGAAGACGCGTTGTTGTTGTCCCCCTGAAAGCTGGCGAATTTGTCTGTCCACATAGTCGCTCATGCCCATTTTTTCAATCATGGAGAGGGCGAGTTCCTTATCCTTTTTGCTAGGTCGCTTGAACCAACCTAGATGACCATAACGACCCATGAGTACTACATCTAGTACGGTAGTGGGAAAGTCCCAGTCTACGCTACCACTTTGAGGGACGTAGGCGATTTTCTTGTAATCGTTTTTGTCCATCGCTAAGTGGTGATCTATATAAAATTTTACACTTCCTGAGATAACTGTTAGTAGGCCGAGCATGGCCTTTAATAATGTAGATTTACCGGCACCATTAGGGCCGACAATGGCCGCTAAGGAACCGATGGGTACCTTCATATCTACGTCCCATAATACGGGTTTTGTCGTATATGCTACGGTCATATCTTCAACTTCAACGGCCCATTCCATGGAAACCTCCTTGTATTAATGAGTGCTGCTAGCTGTGAATTGCTAGTAGCATATGTACTTACATAGGGAACATAAATTTTATGTCACCCTCGTTTTAAAAATGGTATATATTATTTTAATGCCTTAGCGATGGTATCTATATTTGCTTTCACCATACCGATATATGTACCGCCTTCAGTGCCTTCGGAGCCGAGAGAGTCGGAATATAATTCGCCACCGATGGCAACATTCCAGCCTTTAGCCTTAGCTGCTTCTTGAACGGCTTCAATTGTTTTATGTGGTACAGAAGACTCTACGAAAATCGCTTTAATTTTGTGGTCTACGATATATTGAACCAGTTCATTCACATCTTGTGTGCCTGCTTCTGTAGCAGTACTTACACCTTGCAAACCTTTTACTTCAAAGCCGTACGCGCGAGCGAAGTATTGGAATGCATCATGAGCTGTTACAAGTACGCGAGATTCTTTCGGAATAGATTCTGCTTGAGCTTTAACGTACGCATCGGTTTCATCTAACTTAGTAAGATATGCGTCATAGCGTTTTTTGTAATCTTCTTTATGAGCCGGATCGGCTTTAGCAAGACCTTCGTATACTGCTTTTGCTGCCAGCTTCCAGTTAGCAACGTCAAACCAAATATGAGGGTCTTTTGTTTTTACACCATCTTCTTCGTCAAAGTCGAGCAATGTAGCTGGATCAATGGCATCAGATACGCGGATGGTCGCTTTATTTTGCTTTGTTAGGTTATCGAAAATGGAGCCCATTTTACCTTCCAAGTGAATGCCGTTGTATACTACAACATCCGCCTTAGACATAGCAGTTACATCGCCTGCACTCGCTTGATATAGGTGAGGGTCTACACCAGGTCCCATGAGACCTTGTACGGTTACATGATCACCGCCGATTTCTTTTACTAAATCCGTTAACATCGTTGTAGTAGCTACGACATTAAGTTTTTTCTGACTATCTTGGGCTGTGTCTTTTCCGCAGCCTGCAAGGGCAAATACTATAAGTGCTAAAGATACGACGACTAATAAAATTCGATTAAATTTCATAATAAGCCTCCTTTTTTATAGATACTAAATTTAAAAACATTAATGACTTTGTTTGAGGGAAATATTTTGTTCTAATAATGAAATAATTTGAAGAAGGAAAATATCTCTCTGAATTTAAACGGAAAAATAGCCGCTACTAACGTAGCGGCTAGTGACAGTTATACAGTCTTCTGCTAAGGTCAAAATAATCTAGGGAATAAGTGCTTGTAGATGGCTAGGCCCAATGAGGGCAACGATACCAAGTACCATCATGACCTTCATTTGAATACGCTTTCTACGTCTCATGATGAACCTCCTTTGTGTAGTTTTTTGTCATATCAACTAGATATGTGAGTCCGGACAGTTATCTTGAATTCAATATATCATAAATGAGAAAATTTATCAATAAGAATTTATTCTTTTAATATTCATCTTTATTTAGTATGATATTATGCATAGGTAAAAGGTTAATAAGGAGGCTTCTTATGAATAAATTATTCCGATACGCTGCTGCAGCAGTACTCGTTGCATCTTTTGGCATGTTAAGTGATTATACAGCTGATGCAGCGAAGTTTTTAGAATCTCCAAGAGAGGTTACTATTGTAAAACCTGAGTTACCTGAGATCCCTCAAACCGCTATGGTAGCGCCTGATATGCGCGTACGCTTCTTGATTGATAAAAAAGGTAATGTTAAAAATGTTTTCGTAGAGCGCTCTTCTGGATATGCTCCTGTTGATGAAGCAGTAAAAAAAGCAATTTTGCAGTGGAAGTTTACCCCTGCTATTGGCACAGATCAAAAGGCACACGAATCCATTATTGGGATGACAATTACTCTGCCTAAGCAAGCTGTGAAAGCTAAATAAGGAGAAAACGATGAATAAAGTGTTGCGTTGTATTATATTAAGCTCATTGTTTGTAATGAGTATGGTAGCTTCTGTGTTGGCAGCTCCATACGACCCACCAGTAGCTATAGCTACACCACCTATTGACCGAGCACTGCTCGCTGCCTATGGTGAAGCAGCTCATGGTGCGGATATACGTTTTACCATCAAGGAAGATGGTTCTGTAGGGGACGTTGAAGTTGTCTCATCTAGTGGCTCTAGTGCTCTTGATGCGGCTATTGTTGATACTATTTCTAAATGGAGATTTAGTCCTGCTACAGATTCCAATGGTAAACCTGTAGCATCTTCTAAAACTGAATATATTGATTTTAAAAACTAATCAAAGGCACTCATACAGAACTGCACTCCAAAAATTGGACACAATTTTTGAAGTGCAGTTTTTGTATGCCAAAATATTCTAAAAAATAAAGTAAGGTTATTCATGTTCATAATATTGGATTCGTAAATCTTAAAAATTAATCAAAATTGTATCTGTAGCAACTGAAAATTACTTTCAAAATGATATAATAAAACTATAATTATAGATTAGCCCGTGGAGGTATAAGCATATGAATCCATTAAAACAAAAGCTAGATATTAACAATGAACGTTACAGAATTATTGTGTCCATTAAAGAAGATTATTTAGATGGTAAATTGTCCTTAGAAGAGGGCAATCGCATTTTAAAAGAGAAACTAGGTACTTGTACGCCTGATGAATTTGCTTACGCAGAGCAAAGCTTGAAAGGTGTTTACAAGGACGAAGAAATCCTAGAGAAAATGGATGATCTCTTAGAATTATTTGATGGCGTTTTGGTACGTGCCGAAAATGAGTACCCTGAAAATCATCCGTTGTGGGCATACTTGGAAGAAATTAACGCTGTTGAGAAGGTAGCTCTAGAAGCGGATGAATTATTAAAGCAAGAGAAGTTTATCAAAAATCCGTGGCTCGGTGTTTTTGATTCCTTAGCAGAGTGGAGAACACATCTGTCTCGTAAGCAAAATCAATTGTATCCAATGCTTGAGGACCACGGCTTTGACCGTCCAACGCGCATTATGTGGACCTTTGATGATGCTGTGCGCGATGCTATCTCTGCATCCTATGCATTGCTTCGGGAAGATAAATACGAAGAATTCCTAGCGTCTGTGCCAGAAACCTTGGCAAAATTACGTGATTTGAATTCTAAAGAGTTAGAAGTCTTATTGCCAACTTCTTATAAATTGTTGAGCGACGAAGAGTTTGTTCGCATGAGCAAAAATGATCATGAAATTGGTTATGCTATCATCCAAGCACCAGGTTTATATGTAGTGCCAGGTATCAATGATTCTGCGGCGCAATTGAATGGTAATAATTCAGCCCAAGGTGGTGCTGCTGTATCTAATGAATTCTTAAATGATTTAGCAGGCTTGCTATCTAAATATGTAGGCCCTGTTGGTGGTGCACCCGTTGGTAAGGACGCAGTTCTCGATGTAGCCACAGGTAAATTGACATTAGAGCAAATTAATTTGGTGTTCCGTCATTTACCAGTAGATTTATCCTATGTAGATGAAAATGAACTAGTTAAGTTCTATAGTGATACACCACATCGTATTTTCCCTCGCAGTGCAAACGTTATCGGTCGTGAGGTGAAGAATTGTCACCCAGCGAAATCTGTTCATATAGTAGAGGAAATTGTAGAGAAGTTCCGTTCTGGCGAGCAAAGCCAAGCAGAATTCTGGATCAATAAACCAGGCTTGTTCATCTATGTTATTTACACAGCCGTACGCGATGAAAATGGTAAATTCCGCGGCGTATTGGAAATGATGCAAGACTGCACTCATATTCGTGAGCTAGAAGGTTCCCGTACATTGTTGACTTGGGATAAAACTGATTTTGTAGACGATGGTGGTAAGGAAAAATCCTTGGCTCAAGAGGCTGCAGAAGAGGTAGAAGAAGAGCCGTTAACAACTGATGCGGATGGTCGATTCCATATCGATGCGAAAACGACATTATCTAATCTAATTAAACAATGCCCAGAAATTGTAGATCATTTGATTTCTTTAAATCCTAAGTTTGAGAAATTAAAAACACCTATGGTAAAAGTAATGGCTAAGGTGGCAACAATCA
>OBJZ01000211.1_pt1 | contig 24876 bp, 22 predicted proteins | sample 1481641 | NCBI WGS metagenome assembly OBJZ01 (sample SAMN02364493, study PRJEB22542) | human gut metagenome | isolation source: fecal sample | host: premature infant | place: USA: Chicago, IL | collected 2012-01
CCTACGCAAACCACACACCCCAACTCGTGGCCCACACCATAAAACAACCCAAAAAAGCTGCCGTCTCTTTCCGCTCTTGCACGAAAAGAGACGAGGTATTTGCGCGAGACGTCGCTAAGGGGTTCCGGGCTGCGTACTGCAGATAGAGACGGTTCAAAGACGCGAAGTCACCGCGACATCGCGGGCCGACCTAGGCGTGCGGGACGTAGCCCCTGTGTAGCGCGACGATGCCGCCGCTGAGGTTGCGATACTGCGCTCGTTCGAGCCCGAGCTCAAGGAACCACTCGCGTAGGCCCTCCTGATCGGGCCAGGCAAGAATTGACTCGGCGAGGTAGCTGTAGGCAGCACCATTCGCCGATACCTGCGATGCCACGTGCGGCAGCATCCCCATGATGTAGCGCGAGTAGACGTGGCGGAACGCGCGATTGTTCGGGGTCGAAAACTCGCACACGACGACGGTTCCGCCCGGCTTCACTACGCGCGCCATTTCGGAGAGAGCTTTTCGTGGTTCAACGACATTGCGCAGACCGAAGCTAATGACGGCTGCATCGAATGAATCTGACGTGAACGGGAGGTTGGTAGCGTCGGCCCCCACGAAGGGGATGTGCGGTTGCCTCTTGCGCCCCTCCGCCATCATGCCAGCCGAAAAGTCAGAAGCGAGCACCAGGTGCCCCGCACGCGCGATCGCCGCGCTCGAGGTACCGGTGCCGGCCGCGACATCAAGTACGCGAGCCCCGCTCCCCTGCGGCAGATCGAGCGCTTCCACCATCGCCGTTCGCCACCCTCGATCCTGGCCAAAGGCAAGGACGGTGTTGAGGAGGTCGTAGCGCCCCGCGACGCCGTCAAACATAGTCGAGACATCGTCGGGGTTCTTGGTGAGATCAGCTCGCGTCATGGGGTCTATTGTGCCTGATCGAGGCCGCGGTGCGGGCAACGCGGGGTACGGGCGCGTCAGAGCCCGATGAGCCCCGTGAGTGCATCACGGAGGAAGTACATCACGAACAGTGCGCTCACGACATACATGAGCCAATGCACCTTTTTCGCGTTGCCCACGACAATTTGGATGACCACGTACAGGATGAAGCCCGCCCCCATGCCCACGGTGATCGAGTACGCGAACGGCATGAGGATGATCGTGAGGAAGGCGGGAATAGCCTTCGTGAGGTCGCTGAAATCGATGTCCACGACCTGGCTCATCATGAGGAATCCGACGAGGACGAGGGCCGGGGTCGCAGCCTCGTACGGCACGAGAGCGACGATCGGCGATAGGAACATCGCGACGACGAAACACAGGCCAGTGACGACGGTCGCGAGGCCCGTCCGGGCGCCTTCACCGACGCCGGTCGCGCTTTCGACGAAGCTCGTGTTGGAGGAGACTCCACCGACGCCACCCATGATCGCCCCAACAGAGTCGGCGATGAGGATCCGCTGGCTGTTCTCAACATCGCTGTTGTCGTCGACGAGCCCTGCCTCGGTGCCAACCGCAACCATGGTGCCCATCGTGTCGAAAAAGTCTGCGAGGAGGAGGGAGAACACGACGATGATGGCGCCGACGACACCGATGGCGCGCAGTCCACCGACCGGATCGACCTGGAACAGGGTGCTGAAATCGGGCAGCGCGAACGCGCTTCCGCTCAGGGCGGGCACGTTCATGGACCAGCCGTAAGGGTTACCTGCATCGGTGTCGGTTGCGGGGGCAAACTGACCGATTCCGACGGTGTTCTCGATGACAATGGCGAGCACTGTCGCAGCGATAATCGCGATGAGAATCGCGCCGGGGACCTTCCTCACCCACAGCACGATCATGAGGATGAGCCCGAAGACGAACACGGCTGTAGGCCAGCCAATGAGCGAGCCTGAGTTACCGAGCTGCACGGGGGTGCCACCACCGGTGGTCACGAAGCGGGCGTTGATGAGCCCAATAAACGCAATGAACAAGCCCATGCCGACAGCGATAGCGGTCTTGAGAAACTGCGGGACCGCGAGGAATACCGCCTTGCGAAAGCCCGTGAGAACGAGCAAAAGAATAATGATGCCTTCCACGAGCACGAGCCCCATCGCACCGGCCCAGGTCATGCCGGGCAGTGACACGACGCCGTAGGCGAGGTACGCGTTGAGCCCGAGACCCGCCGCCATTGCGAGCGGGAAATTCGCCCACGCTCCCATGAAGATCGAACACACGGCAGCAATCAGCGCCGTTCCCGCGGCAACAGCGGGCATATTCGGCTCGGTTCCACCGCCGAGGTACATGCCGGTCGAATCCGGCACGGTGCCGATAATGAGCGGGTTCAGTACGACGATGTAGCACATCGCAAAGAACGTGACCATGCCGCCACGCACTTCGCGGCCGACCGTCGAGCCGCGTTTAGAGATCGAGAAAAACGAATCGAGGCGCGAGAAAGCCGCACCCTTTGAGGGAGCACTGTGGGTTTGGGACATGGCTCCCATTGTAGGAAAAGGCCCGGCCAAAGCAACGCTTTGGGCCGGGCCAGCGAGACAAAGAACTCGAGTTTTACTTCTTTTCGGGGCGATTAGCGTCGATAAAGCGGTAGTAGTCGAGGTAGTCGAGCTTTGAGGCCGCGGAGCTATCCACAACGATGGTGGCGTCCTCGTGAAGCTGGAGCGCGGTCGATGTCCAGCGGGCGCTCACCCCTCCCTCGATTGTCTGGCGAACGGCTTCAGCCTTGTTCTCCCCCGTTGCAATGAGGAGAAGTTTCCTCGCCTCGCGAATTGTGCCGACTCCCTGGCTGATGGCGTGGATGGGAACGTCATCTTTCGAATCGAAGAAACGCGAGTTGTCAGCGATCGTCTTGGGGGTGAGCGTCACCAGGTGCGTGCGCGAAGCGAGCGACGTGCCCGGTTCGTTGAAGCCGATGTGACCGGTAGCACCGACCCCGAGGAGCTGGAGATCAACGCCGCCTGCGTCCTTGATCGCGGCGTCATACCGGGCTGCTTCGGCAACCGGATCCCCCGTGTCACCGCGAGGGCAAAACACCTTCGCAGGGTCGAGATCGACCTTTTCAACAAGGTGCTCGCGAATAAAACGCGCGTAGCTTTGGGGGTGCTCGGGCGAAAGCCCCACGTACTCGTCGAGCATGAAGACAGTGACATTCGCAAAGCTCAAGCCCTCGTCACGGTGGCGCCGCGCGAGTTCGTCATAAGCCGCGATCGGCGAGGACCCCGTCGCGAGGCCGAGAGTGACGGGGCCACCATCTGCTTCGCGAATAGCAGCCTCGATGTGATCGGCAACGACCACGCTCGCGTCGTCGGCGGTGGGGCGAATGTAGATTTCCATGGCATCTCCGGCTTCGTTCTGGGGCGCGGGAGGGCCGACGCTGGCCGGCCTCCGCTTACGCCCATGGTGGGCTCGCTCATATGCTCCTGCAAGCATACGTACTTCGAGAAGAGACCAGCAAGGCCCGGCACCTCGAGGTGCCGGGCCTTGCGTTTTTGGCGCGAAAGCTCCGCGCCGTTTCCCCAAACGGGGCTTACTTCTTCTTCGGCGTCGATGCCGCCGCAAGCTCAAAGGCCTTGCGGGGTTCTGTCGCCTGGGCGATACCGAGAATTTCGCGGTTGCCGAGCAGCGAGCTCACCCAACCCGCGACGACACCGGCCTTACGGCCGAGTGTAGGCATGGCATAGACGTGGTAGGCGCGAGCGCCGAGCCATGCGGGAATACCCTTGAGCTCGACCTTCTTGTCGCCGATGAACAGCGTTCCGACGCCCTTGAACATGCCGAGGGTTGCCATCGTGCCGAGGTTCTTGTGGTAGTAGTCCACGAGCGGGCGCGAGTCGATCGCGCGCGCAACGTTGTCGGCGAGGCACTTCGCCTGGCGCACGGCGTGCTGAGCATTCGGCGGGCACACCTTGCCCTCGCCCGAGGCGAGATCCGGAACGGTCGTGCAGTCGCCGGCCGCAAAGACGCCCTCGAGTGGGCCGTCCTCGCCCTTGACGCGGAGGTCGGCGAGGCAGTCAAGGCGGCCGGTCTGGTTGAGCGGCAGATCCGAGTTCTCGAGGACGGGGTTCGGCTTGATGCCGGCACACCACACGATGAGGTCCGAGGCGAACTCGTCACCGTCGGAGGTCTTGACGATGCCGTCCTCGCACGAATTGAGGAAGGTCTCGAGCTTGACCTCGATGCCGCGCTCACGGAACTGCTTGAGAGCATACTTACCGAGCTCTTCGCCAACCTCGGGAAGAATTCGACCCATCGCTTCGATCATGACGAAGCGGACATCCGAGGGATGAAGATCGGGGTAGTAACGCAGAGCTGCGGAGACCATGTCTTCAGCTTCGGCAATGGCTTCCGAGCCAGCGAAGCCACCGCCAACGAAGGTGAAGGTCAACAGACGCTTGCGGGTTTCGGGATCCTTGGTCGAAGCTGCCTCGGCGAGGTTGCTGAGGATGCGGTCGCGCACGGCCACGGCTTCCTCGACCCACTTGAACCCAATAGCGTTTTCAGCAAGGCCCGGGATCGGGAGCGTGCGCGGAACAGAACCGAGCCCCACGACGAGGTAGTCGTAGCTGATCTCGATCGTTTCATCGCCCTCGAGAGCGACCGTCACGACGCGATCCGCGTGCGAGATGGTCTCGACCGATCCGGTGACGACCTTGGTGCCCTGCAGGACCTTGCGCAACGGCGCGAGCACGTTGCGCGGGTCAATCGCACCGGCGCCAACCTCCGGGAGGAAGGGCTGATAGGTGAGGTAGGGACGAGTGTCGACGACCGTGATGGCAACGTTGTTGCCGGCCTTCTTGCGCAGCTCAGCTGCGACGTTCATACCAACGCTTCCGCCGCCGAGAACGAGAACGTGCGGCTTGTTTCCTGAATTGATGTTCATGTGTGTGAACTTGCCTTTCCACATCGCTAACGATGCAATTCAACCACGTTGAGGCGCTTCCAAACTGAGTGAATCGAGCACGCTCATCGCGAGTCCATCGAGAATGTCGTGTTCGCTCGTCGTGACGCGCTCGAGTGTGCCTTCGTTCGCAACCCGTTCGAGGATCCGCGCCCAAATAAGCGCGCCAGCGCCGATCACGTCTATCCGTCCCGGGTGGATCGCCGGGAGCGCTGAGAGCTCCGTCGCGCTCGATCGAAGAATTCGATAGCTAAGAGCCGTGAATTCCTCGGCATCAATGCTTGCGCCGTGGCTCAGTTCGGGCGTGTATTCCTCGAGGCCGAGGGCAACGGCGGTCAAAGTCGTGACGGTTCCCGCGACTCCCACGATGCCGCGAACTGCGGAAAAATCGATCGTCTGAGAAGCCTCGTCCATAAGTGCGTCGATATCGCGTACAGCGGCCTCAATGTCGCTCTCGCTCACGCGGTCGGCGCTCAAGTGGCGCTCCGTGAGGCGAACAGACCCCATGTCGAGGCTGATCTCGGCTCGCGGCGCATCCTCGCCGTAGACCAGTTCGGTTGAACCGCCACCGATATCAACGATCAGGCGAGGCGAGGGCCCGGGATCGGGAAGAGTCGCCACGGCACCGCGATAGCTCAGCACCGCCTCTTCGGTCCCTTCGATGACCTCTGGTTCAATGCCGAGAATCTCCCGAACACCGTCGATGAACTCCGCTCGGTTCTCAGCGTCGCGGCTTGCACTCGTCGCTGCAAAGCGCACGCCTTCGACCGCGTTCTGCTCGATCACGCGTGCATACTGCCGAGTGGCCTCAAGAGTGCGCTCGATCGCTTCCGGGTCGAGGCGCCCCGTGCGGTCCACCCCGTGACCGAGACGCACAATTTTCATCTCCCGCGCGATATCCCGCAAGGAGCCGTCGGGCGCTTCTTCCGCGACGAGAAGACGAATCGAATTCGTGCCGCAGTCGATCGCGGCGACCCTGCGGCTCATGCGCCTTCCTCCTCAAGCATTGCGGGGGTGAGGTCGCATCGGCATCGATCGATCGTCGTGTCATCAGAGGTCAACTCAAGGGCGCGATCACCAAACGGGTTCACGCCTGGCCCCTCGGCAAGGGCCTGGCCGACAACGGCATGGAGGCACTTCACGCGGTGCGGCATTCCCCCTGCACTGATGCCATCGATCTCTTCGGCACTACCGAGCTCGGAGCGCCGCTCCAGGTACCGCTCGTGGGCGCGCGCATAGCTCTGCTGAAGCTCACTGTTCTCTTCCAGCTCGGCGGTCCACTCAGCAAGCAACCCCCGCGCCTCAAGTCGCGAGCAGGCCTCGACCATCGACGGAAGCGTGAGGTAAAGGCTCGTGGGAAACGGCGATCCATCGCTCAGACGCGGCACCGTGCGCACAACGGCGGGAGCCCCGCACGCGCAGCGACGGGCGATCGAATGCACGCCACGCATCGTTCGACCAAGCTGGCGAGCCATGAGGGCGAGATCCGCCTCGGTTGCCTCGCTCTCGAACGGAAGTGGATCAAGCGGTGTTGGCATAGAGCACTACAACCTTTCGGGCGACTATCGGCCTCACGGGCCTTGCTTATCGGCGGGGTCCTCGGGAGGAGCGGCCTGACTCGCGGCTACGAGCGAATCCCACATCGTGCCAAACCACGCAGTTTTCGTGCGCTGCTCCGCCTGCGCGGCCCGGGTCGTTTGAGGAACCTCGGCACCACTTGAATCTGTCAGGCGATACTGCGTTTCCCCGGGGTAGGCAAAGAGCAAACGTTCGCGCGCTTGCGCGGAGACAAACGTCGGATCTTCCCACCGCGCGACCTGCGCCTCGAGTCCTTCGACCTCGCGTTCTTGCTGGGCAACCTGCGCACGAAGGGTGCTGAGGCGCTGTTGCTGCATGACGTACCCATTCACGGTCGGAACGAGCGCCACGAGCGCGAGAAGCGTAATCGCCAGCAGCACGAGCGAGCGCCCCGTGAGCCCCGCGATAGGGGCCAGAACCTTGCGTGCACCCGCACTTATCGAAGTTGCCGTGCGCGCAGATGCGGTGTGCCCAGCCTTCGTGCGGCGACGACTCGCGCGACCGGTAGGCGTGGAGGGGGCGGCTGCGGAAGTTCGCCGCCGCGACGCCGAGGAGCGCCCCGCCGGTCTCGACGGGGCGCCCCTTCGGTGCTTTAACGAATCAGGCATGAGCCCTATCGTAAACCGCTCAGGCCTTGAAGCGCGGGAACGCCGAAGCGCCCGCGTAGACGGCCGAGTCGCCGAGCTCATCCTCGATACGGATGAGCTGGTTGTACTTGTTGACGCGCTCACCGCGAGCGGGAGCACCGGTCTTGATCTGGCCCGTACCGAGCGCAACAGCGAGGTCGGCGATCGTGGTGTCCTCGGTCTCGCCCGAACGGTGCGACATCATCGACGAGAAACCATTGCGGGTGGCAAGATCCACGGCGTCAAAGGTCTCGGTGAGGGTGCCAATCTGGTTCACCTTCACGAGAAGAGCGTTGGCAGCGCCATTCTCAATGCCGCGGCCGAGACGCACGGGGTTCGTCACGAAGAGGTCGTCGCCAACGAGCTGAACCTTCTCGCCGAGCTTCTCGGTGATGGCAACCCAGCCGTCCCAGTCTTCCTCGTCGAGCGGGTCCTCAATCGAGACGAGCGGGTAGGACTCAACGAGCTCGCCGTAGTAGGCGATCATGTCCTCGGCAGACTTCTTTTCACCTTCGAAGAGGTAGGAGCCGTCCTCGAAGAACTCCGACGCAGCAACGTCGAGAGCGAGTGCGACGTCCTTGCCCGGGGTGTAGCCAGCCTTCTCGATGGCCTCGATGATGAGGTCGAGAGCGGCGCGGTTCGACTCGAGGTTCGGCGCGAAGCCACCCTCGTCACCGAGACCCGTCGCGAGACCACGGTCGTGGAGAACCTTCTTGAGGTTGTGGTAAACCTCGGCACCCATACGGACGGCCTCGACGAAGGTCGGGGCACCGATCGGGGCGATCATGAACTCCTGGATGTCCACGTTCGAATCCGCGTGCGACCCACCGTTGAGGATGTTCATCATGGGGACGGGAAGCACGTGTGCGTTCGGACCGCCCACGTAGCGGTAGAGGGGCAGCTCTGCTTCCGCAGCGGCAGCCTTCGCGACAGCGATCGACACGCCGAGAATGGCGTTCGCGCCGATCTTGCCCTTGTTGTCGGTGCCGTCCGCGTCAATCATCGCGAGGTCGATCGCGCGCTGGTCGGTCACGTCCATGCCCTCGATCTTTTCGGAGAGCTCTTCGGCAACCGCGGCGGCAGCCTGCGAAACGCCCTTGCCGAGGTAACGGCCCTTGTCACCATCGCGGCGCTCAACGGCCTCAAATGCACCGGTCGAGGCGCCCGAAGGAACCTGGCCGAGGAACTGGTAGCCCTCGTCGGTCGTAAGAACGACCTCAACGGTGGGGTTGCCGCGCGAATCAAGAATCTCGCGACCGCGAACGTCGAAGATGAATGCCATGAGATGGCCTCCTTAGTCAGGATTTTCAAGTGGCGGGTCGCCTTTGACCTTCGCCCTCAAGTCTAGTGCGGATCGTGTGATCTACCTGAAGGGTTTTGCGCATCCCCGGCGCGGCGAATGCGACCCAGGTCACGGAGTGGGACCTCAGTCGCGAGCCAATTGCGCCTCGACCCTCGCCACGAGTGCGCGAAGAGCCGATTCGGGATCCTCATCACGCGCTGCAGCCTCGAGCACGATCGCCATTATTCGAGAGGCGATACTCCCATTCGACGCGCTGTTCTCAACGACAGCCCTGAGCTCTTCCTCCCGCCCCGCAGCTTGCGCACGCGCGGCGATCTTGAACGCCCGCTGGAGTGCGGGAAGGGCGAGTGGAATCCCCTCGGCGAGTGCACGGCGCGGCTTCTCCTGCGACTTGATGCGGTCCCACCGCGCCGTAATCTCCTCAATGCTCAAATCCTCGCGCTCGGGTCCAAACACATGCGGGTTTCGGCGATACATTTTCGCGTTGAGAGACCGGGCAACCGAATCCAGCGTCCACGGCTCAGCTTCCTCCATGCCGATTCGGGCATGAAACACGAGCTGAAACAGCAGGTCCCCGAACTCGTCAACGAGCTCCGACGTACGAATCGGCTCGCGCTCAAGTTCAGCAAGAACTTCGTGGGTTTCCTCGAGCAAGTATCGCGAAAGAGAACCGTGTGTCTGGGCAGCGCTCCACGGATCACCCCCCGGGCTGCGAAGCTCGTGCATAATCCTCACCGACTCGACGACCGCAGCGCCGGGAGCGACGGGGGACGCGAAAACATAATCCGCATCGATGGGCCCACCGGAGGCCTCTTCGAGCGCGCCAATCGTCTCGATAGGCGACGGAAGGTGGGGGTGCTCGGAATCGCAGAGCCAGGCGAGATACCCGCCCGGGCAGCCGTCGGAATCCTCGAGCCACGCGCCGACCGAGCGCGCAAGCTCGTGCGCACTTGCGCTTTCAAGCCGCAGGCACTCGATCCCGGCCTCGCGCACGTGTGCCTCCCACGCCGGGTGCGCGCACGACAGGGCAACGCTCGCGGCGCCCCTGAGTGCGTCCCAGCCGCGCGCCGTCATAAGCCCTGGCGCATTCAGGGGCGAAACGGGAACAACCTTGAGCTCACCCGAAAAAGACCCGTTCATCACGCATGCCCCTTTCGTCCAAGACCCGCCTGGCGCGTCCCTTGCGGCGCGTCACGACGTGAGTTTTCGAGCCTACTTGCGCGCGGTGATCGCGAACCGAACGAACGCGCGCGGGAGGGTTCCGACGGCTGCTCGGCAAGCTCGATACCCCGTTCTTTCGCCCATGCGGGCTTCAGCTGTGCAATCACGCCGCGGCAGAACTCGAGCAGGGCCTCGTCGGTGAGGGGAATACCACCGACACGCTGAGTGCGCGGATGCGGGACGAGAACCTGGCGAAGGGCAGGCTTGAGCACCGTTCCCGGGTACAACCTGCGGAGTTTGAGCTGCACGCTGTCCGTGACGTCCACGTGCGCGAAGCGGATCATCTTGCCCTGCACCTGCACCTCGTCGATCCCAGCTTCGGAGGCATCCAGGCGGAAGCGCGCGACGTGAAAGAGACGCTCGACCTCCGCGGGTGGCGCGCCATAACGGTCCTCGAGCTCGGAGTGCACGCTCTCGAGTTCGTCGGCACTCTTCGACGCCGAAATTTTCGAGTACGCCTCGAGGCGAAGGCGCTCAGAATCGATGTACTCGACGGGAATGTGCGCGTTAAGGGGCAGTTCGACCTTCGTGTCCTTCGCCGTGTGGTCGAATTCGCCCTTGAACGCTGCGACTGCCTCGCCGACCATGCGCACGTACAAGTCAAAGCCCACACCGGCAATGTGCCCGGACTGCTCGCCGCCGAGCAAGTTCCCTGCGCCGCGGATCTCGAGGTCCTTCATCGCGACTTGCATGCCTGCACCGAGCTCCGAGTGCGTCGCAAGCGTCGTGAGGCGGTCGTGCGCTGTTTCCGTGAGCGGCTTCGTCGCTGGATACAGGAAGTACGCGTAGGCGCGATCGCGCGAGCGCCCCACCCTTCCGCGAAGCTGGTGTAGCTGCGAGAGACCAAATCTGTCCGCATTCTCCACGATCAGGGTATTTGCGTTCGAAATGTCGAGACCCGTTTCCACAATCGTCGTGCACACGAGGACGTCGAAGCGCTTCTCCCAAAAATCGAGGATGACTCGCTCGAGTTGGGCCTCGTTAAGCTTGCCGTGGGCAACCTCCACTCGCGCATCGGGCACGAGCTCACGCAAGTGCACGGCGGTGCGCTCAATATCCTCGACGCGGTTGTGGATGTAGAACACCTGCCCCTCACGCAAGAGTTCGCGGCGGATCGCGGCCTTGACCTGAGCATCCTCGTGCGTGCCAACGTAGGTGAGCACGGGATGGCGTTCCTCGGGTGCCGTCGCGAGAGTGGAAAGCTCGCGGATACCCGTGACGGCCATCTCGAGAGTCCTGGGAATCGGGGTCGCCGACATCGACAGCACATCGACGTTGGTGCGCAGTGCTTTGAGAGTCTCCTTGTGCTCGACACCGAAGCGTTGCTCCTCGTCCACGATGATGAGCCCCAGGTCCTTGAAACGCACCTGCCCCGTAAGCAAGCGGTGTGTCCCGATCACCACGTCGACCGAACCGTCCTTGAGTCCCTCGATCACCGCGTCCGATTCAGCCTTGGTTTGGAAGCGCGAAAGCCCACGCACGTTGACGGGAAAGCCCGCGTACCGTTCTGTGAAGGTGTCGACGTGCTGCTGGGCGAGCAGGGTCGTCGGGCATAGGACCGCCACCTGTTTGCCATCCTGCACAGCCTTGAAGGCCGCGCGTACCGCAACTTCGGTCTTGCCGTAGCCGACGTCACCGCACACGAGGCGATCCATGGGAAGTGGCTTTTCCATGTCCCGTTTGATGTCGTCGATCGTCGAGAGCTGATCGGGAGTTTCCGTGTACTCGAAGGCGTCCTCGAGTTCATGTTGCCACGGCGTATCTGGCGAAAAGGCAAAGCCCGAACTGCGCTGGCGCTCGCTATAGAGCCTCACGAGTTCATCGGCAATCTCCCGGATGGCCTTGCGCGCACGCGACTTGGTCTTCGACCAGTCGCTCCCGCCCATCTTGTTCACGCTCGGGGCCTCGCCGCCGACGTACTTCGTCACCTGGTCGAGCTGGTCGCTCGGGACGTAGAGGCGATCACCCGGCTGGCCCTTCTTCGAACTTGCGTACTCGATGACGAGGTACTCGCGGGTCGCGCGCTTATCGCCCGTGCCTACGGTGCGGCTCGTCATCTCCACGAACCGCCCGACTCCGTGGTGATTGTGAACGACATAGTCTCCGGGCGACAGCTGGAGCGGATCGACCATCGCGCGGCGACGTGCGGCAAGTTTCTTGCCACCAGATCGGCGAGCGGCCGATTTCCCCGTCATGTCTCGCTCACACAAGAGCATGAGTTTGATGTCCTCGAGGAGGATCCCCTCGGTGATCGGCCCCGTCGTGATGCTCACGTGCGAGCGGGAAAGCTCCTCGTCGAGATCAGCGCTGAACCGCGCCGCGACACCCGCCTCAGTGAGCGACTCGGCGATGTGGCGCCCGGTACCCGCTCCCGCGGTCGTGAGGACGATTCGCCATCCGTCACTAACGTGCTGCGCGAGGTCCCGCGCCGCATTCGCGATCGAGCCGCCGTATCCCGGGTGCGGTTTCGCCTGAGACGTGAGGTCGGCATCGAGCCCGAACGGGGCAAGCGTGGAGACCGGGAGGTGTCGGGCCTCAAGCTCGCCGAGTGTCTCCTCGAGCGACGAGAAGCTTGCCTGCGACACATCGATCGGCACGGCACCGCCCTGTGCTGCACTCGACCACGCCGCCTCAAGGAACTCTTCCGTTGTGCGCACGAGCTCATCGACACGCGTGCGAATACGTTCAGGCTCGACGAACACGAGGCTCGAATGCTCGGGAAGTAGATCCGCGAGGCTCACCATCTCCCCCACCAGAAGCGGAGTCAGCGACTCCATGCCCTCGACGGCAATGCCCTCCGCAAGCCGCGAGAGGATGTCAGCGGCGCCGGGCAGCTGCGCGATCGCGGCGCGTGCTCTCGCGCGCACGTCCTCCGTCAGAAGAATCTCACGGCACGCGGGTGCATCGAACGCTTCGAGAGTATCCTCCATCGAGCGCTGATCCGCGACGGAAAAGAAACGGATCTCTTCAAGCTCGTCGCCGAAAAAATCGAGGCGGACGGGATGCGAGAGCGTCGGCGGGAACACGTCCACAATGCCGCCACGCACCGCAAACTCACCGCGCGAGGAGACCATGTCCACGCGCGAATACGCCGCACCGACGAGCTTCTCCACAAGCTCGTCGATCGCAATGAAGTCGCCGCGCTCGAGATGAACCGGCGCTAGATTCTCAAGTCCGCGTGCCATCGGCTGCACGAGTGCACGCACAGGAACCATGAGCACCTCGACCCCACCCGTTTTGTCCGGATGCGCCAGTGAATAGAGCGTGGAAAGCCTGCGCGCGACCGTGTCGCTACGGGGCGAAAGCCTCTCGTGCGGAAGGGTCTCCCAGGCGGGGAACAGCGCGACCTTCGCGGCCGGAACGAGAGCTTCGATCTGGGCCGCAAGATCTTCTGCTTCGCGCGTCGTTGCGGTCACCACGACGAGCGGGTCCGACGGCCCCCTGCGCGAAGCGGCCTCGGCAAGATAAAGCGGGTGCATGCCGCTCGGGGCGATGATCGATACGCCCTCGGCGGTGGAACGCGCTTCGACGAAGCGTGCGAGATCAGCAGAGTGCGCCGCGGCGGCGAGAACGGGGGCGATGCTCACGGGCGGATCGCCTCGCGCGAATGAAACTCTTGCTGCGTCGCCACGAGGCCCTGCTCCACGAGCATCTCCACGCACTGTCCCGCCGAGGTCACGAGGTCATCAAGTACCTTGCGCTCCGACGAGGAAAAAGGAGCGAGGACGAAATCCGCGGTATCGCGCCCCTGCGGGGGACGCCCCACGCCGACGCGCACGCGCAAATAGTCTTTGGTGCCGAGTGCACGCGAAATATCACGAAGGCCGTTGTGACCGCCTTCTCCCCCGCCGATCTTCGCTTTAATCGCACCGAACTGCGCATCGATCTCATCGTGCACGACGATGAGATTCTCAGGCTCGATCCCGTAGTACTGCGCGAGCGCAGACACGGGCCCACCCGAAGTGTTCATGTAGCACCCAAGTTTCGCCAGAATCACTCGGCGGCCGGTACCCGGCGCCCCCATGTGCCCCTCAATAACTGAAGCATTGGCCTTCTTGTGCCGTTTGAACGAGGCGCCGGCCCACTCGGCAAGTCGATCGAGCACCATGTGCCCGACATTGTGTCTCGTCGCTTCATACTTGGGACCAGGGTTCCCGAGGCCCACAATCAGCATCGTCTCGCTCACAACTCTACTTTCCGCACTAATCCAGGGGAAAACCTGGTCACCGCCGGCTGGCCGGCGACCGTCGCCCCCCCGAAAAGGCTACAGGGGCGCCGCACCTGTGTGCGACGCCCCTGCATTAGATTTCACGATCCGCGAAGTCGCGGATCAGAACTCACTCGTCGTCGCCCTCCGACGACTCCTCGGCAGCATCCTCTGCCGCTTCCTCGTCGTCCTCGGAGCCAGGCGTCTCGAGGTCGGCCTCGTCGACCTGCGGGACCTGGATCGACACCACGAGGAACTCGGGATCGGTAACGAGCTCGGCGTCTCCAAGGTCGAGGTCCCCGGCGTAGATCGCATCGCCTTCGACCTTGCCCTCAACGTTGACGACGATGTGTTCGGGAAGGCTGAGTGCATCGGCGAGGAGGGTGATCTCCTGAATGTCAACCACGGCAACGGCGGGCGACTGGGGCTCGCCTTCGACGGTCACGGGGATGTCAACCTCAACCTTCTCGCCGCGCTTCACGATGAGGAGGTCGATGTGGAGAATGTCGCGCGAGAGCGGGTGGCGCTGAATGTCCTTGATGATCGCGAGCTCGTTTTCAGCGTTCGGGATCTCAAGCTCGAGAAGAGCGTTCGAGTGACGCGCGGCAAGAGCCGTCGCGTGATACGGAAGCGCGAGGTGAACCGGCTCGGTGCCGTGGCCGTACAGGACCGCGGGGATCTTGCTTTCGGCGCGCATGCGGCGCGCAAAGCCCTTGCCGAAGTCGGAACGGATGTCGACCTTGATGTTCTCGGCCATGTGAAACTCCTTGGGTGTGAAGCGGGGCGAGACGGCGCGCCCCGAGCACGTGGGAGCACGAGCCCAAGGATTCAACCGCGTCGATAACGGAGTAGGCCGAAGCCTCTCCCTCGCCGAAGTACCGTCCAATCATACGGCACGGCCGCGCAGTCACTCGACAAAGTGCGACGTGAAGCGAGGCACGTCACGCCGAGCAGACTGCGCGACCGGTGACAGACGAGGAGATTAGGCGTCGCCGTCGAACAGCGAGGTCACAGAGCCGTCATCGAAGACGGCACGGATCGCACGTGCGAGAAGCGGCGCGATCGAGAGGATCGTGAGCTTCTCGAAATTCTTTTCCTCGGGGATGGGCAGCGTGTTGGTCGCGATGACCTCGCGCACCGCCGAATTCTTGAGGCGCTCAACGGCCGGATCCGAGAAGATCGGGTGCGTCGTGGCTACCACCACGGAGCTCGCGCCGTTCTTCGTGAGGGCTTCGACGGCCTGGACGATCGTTCCTGCGGTATCGATCATGTCGTCGACGAGGATGCAGGTCTTTCCTTGCACGTCGCCGATGATGCGCTTCGCAACGGCCTGGTTGGGGCGACGCGGGTCGCGCGATTTGTGCACGAAGGCAAGGTTCACGCCGCCAAGGCGCTTCGCCCACTTCTCGGCTACGCCGATGCGGCCGGCGTCTGGCGAGACAACGCACAGATCCTCGTCGCCGTAGGTCGACTCGACGTACTTCGCAAGGATGGGCATGGCCATGAGGTGGTCGACGGGACCATCGAAGTAGCCCTGAACCTGCGGCGCATGCAGGTCAACCGAGATGAGGCGGTCGATTCCGGCGGTCTTATACAGATCGGCGACCAGGCGGGCCGAGATCGGCTCGCGGCCACGGTGCTTTTTATCCTGGCGGGCGTACGGGTAGCTCGGGGCGATCGCCGTGATGCGCTTCGCGGACGCGCGCTTGAGGGCGTCCACCATGATGAGGTGCTCCATGAGCCAGTTATTGATGGGAGCCGGATGCGACTGGAGAACGAAGACGTCCGCCCCGCGCACACTCTCGCCGTAGCGCACGTAGATCTCGCCGTTGGCGAAATCCCACGCGTCCGTCGGGAGAAGGTCAACACCGAGTTCCTTGGCGACTTCCTCGGCGAGCACGGGGTGGGCGCGCCCCGAAACGAGAACGAGGTGCTTTTCTCCGCTGGTGATGATGCCGCTCATCGTTTTACTTCTCCTCGGTGGTTGCGGTTCGAGAGTCGTGGTCAAGCGCTTTTTCGGCGGCTTCGGCCGCGGCGGTGCCCGTGCGCTTGGTGAGCGTCCACCCCTCGGTAATGCGAGGCTTCGTAGCATTCACGGCAAGGGCGCCGGGCGGGACGTCTTTAAGGACGATCGTTCCAGCTCCCGTTGCCGCACCGTCGCCGATTGTCACAGGCGCGACGAGGACGCTGTCGCTTCCAACGCGCACGTGTTTGCCGACGACACTCCTGTGCTTGTTCACCCCATCGTAGTTCGCAAAGATCGTTGCCGCACCAATGTTCGTCCCCTCGCCGATCTCGGCGTCACCCACGTAAGAAAGGTGGGGAACCTTTGCGCCATCGCCAATCTCCGCATTCTTGGTTTCGCAGAAGCCACCGATCTTGCCGCGGGCGCCGAGAACGGTCCCCGGTCGCAAGTAGGTGAAGGGCCCCACGGTCGCCCCTTCCCCGATGACCGCGCCGAAGCCGTGAGTGCGCACAACCTCGGCTCGGTCGTGAATGGTGACGTCGGTCAGGGTCGTGTCCGGTCCGACGGTTACGTCGCCGCCAATGACACAGTGCCCGTGCAGCTGCACGCCGGGGAGGATTGTCGTGTCCTGGCCAATCTCGACTTCGGGGTCGATGAACGTCGAGGAGGGGTCGATGATGCTCACGCCGGCGCGCATGTGGCGCACGAGGGTCCGACGGTTCATTTCGGCACCGAGCTCGCTGAGTTGGACCCGATCGTTGGCGCCTTCCACCTGGATTGCGTCATTAATGACGTACGCGGTGACTTTTTGCCCCTCGGCACGAGCGATGCCGGGAACATCGGTGAGGTACATCTCGCCTTGGGCGTTATCGGTGCCAACCTTCGTGAGGGCTTCGCGCAAGAATGCGAGGTCGAATGCGCAGATTCCCGAGTTGACTTCGGTGATCGAACGCTGCTCGTCGCTCGCGTCCTTATGCTCGACGATCGCTTCGACCTGGGAGCCGTCGGCGCTGCGCACGATGCGGCCGTATCCGGTCGGGTCGTCGAGGCGAGCGGTGAGGATCGACACGCACGATTCGGACTCCTCGTGGGCCTGGACGAAGGCGCGAAGCGTTTCTGACTGGAGCAGGGGAACGTCCCCGTAGGTCACGAGTACGGTTCCGACGGTCGCCTCGACCTTGTCGAGACCGCATTGAACGGCGCGGCCAGTGCCGGGGATGTCATCCTGATCGGCGGTGACGACCTCGGGAGCGTTCTGCGCGAGGTGAGAGAGAACCTGTTCACGTTCGTGGCGGACGACCGCGACGATCTCGCCGGCGCCCGTTCCGCGCGCCGCGTTGATCGCGTGCATGAGCATCGAGGTGCCACAGACAGGGTGGAGAACCTTGGGAAGAGCGGATTTCATGCGAGTGCCTGCGCCGGCTGCGAGGACGACGACAGCTGCGGGCGAATAATGTGCCACGGAAAGGTGCTCCTTGTGTCCGGTGCGATGAATCCGGTGCTGGATCGTTCCGCGACCAGGACTCGAACCTGGAATACCAGAACCAAAAACTGGGGTGTTGCCGATTACACCATCGCGGATGGGCCCAAGGGCGCCGGGGACAAGCCTAGCCCCTCAAGCCGCGAGAGCGAAAACGGTACGCGCCTAGGCGTGCGAAAATGTTGCACATGTCTGATTCACGCCCCCCTCGAGCTCGCTCTCCCCGGATGACGGGCCGTCAGCGACGCGAGCAGCTTGTCGTCGTCGGCCGCTCACTTTTTGCGCAGAAGGGCTACAACGCGACGAGTGTCGAGGAAGTTGCAGCCAAGGCAGGAGTGTCAAAGCCGATCGTCTATGAGCATTTTGGAGGCAAGGAGGGTCTTTATGCCGTGATCGTCGATCGCGAAACGGATCACCTCCTGCGCGTCCTTGAAGATGCGCTCCACGATGTTCACCAGCACCCCCGCGTACTCGTGGAGAAGGCTGCGCTCGCGTTCTTGACCTATATCGAGGAAAACGAGGACGGTTTCCAAATTCTCGTGCGCGACTCCCCGGCTTCGCAAACGTCGGGCACGTATTCGGCGCTTCTCGTGGACGTCGCGAGCCAGGTCGAAGATCTTCTCGTGAGGCACATGCGTGCACAGAAGTACACGTCGCTGCACGCGGCGATGTACGCGCAGATGCTCGTTGGAATCGTTTCCTACACCGGTCAGTGGTGGCTTGAGACGAGTCGCCCTTCGAAAGAGGTTGTCGCGAGCCACATTGTGAACCTCGCGTGGAACGGGCTTCGCGGCCTCGAATCTGAACCGAGGCTTCTCACGACCGACCAGCACTCGAAGAAGAAATAAACCCACAGATAACGCCGTTTGTCTGTGACCTAGATACTCTATACTCGGGCCGTCGGCTCTAACAGAGGAGATTTCGTGGGTTTCATCCAGGCTTTCAAGGACGCGCTGGGCGGTACTTTTGCCGATCAGTGGAAGGACTTTCTGACCGTCCCCTCCAACCTCCCGCCCACCGCGGCCCTTTTCCCCGCGGTTCCGCGAGGAACCAACGCGGGGCGCGGCTCGAACACTCGCGGCAGCGAAAACATCATTAGCAACGGTTCGCGGATTGTCGTGCCGGCAGGCTACGCTCTCGTCACGCTCCAGGACGGCCGCGTCACCGGCCTCATTACCGAGGCGGGCGGCTACGAGTGGCATTCGGGAGACCCGAATTCCCGCACCGTGTTCGCGAACAACGGCATTCTTGCGTCAACGCTCGAGACGTCGTGGGAGCGTTTCAAGTTTGGCGGCCAACCAGGCTCGCAGCAGCTCGCGTTCTTTGTGAGCCTCAAGGAGCTCCCGAACAACCGCTTCGGCACTCAATCCGAAATCTACTGGGACGATCAGTACATGAACGCCCAGGTGGGTGCTGTCGCACGCGGCACTTACACGATCCGCATCGTGGATCCGCTCCTGTTCATCCACAACTGGGTTCCCGCCGTATATATCTCGGCGAATGCGCCAATCTTCGACTTCACCGATACCGAAAACGACGCGGCGAACCAGCTCTTCCAGGAAGTCGTCTCCTCGCTCGCACCGGCGTTCTCGCGCTACACGAATGACCCGGATAAGAACAACCGCATCACAAAAATCCAGTCGGATTCGTTCGGGCTCGCGGCCTCCCTCTCGAGCGTGGTCGAAGAAAACTACCGCTGGACGACCGATCGCGGCCTCGTCATCGAAAAAGTCGCGATCGCGTCGATCGAGTACGACGAGAACACGCGAAAGCTCCTCAAGGATGTTCAGGCTGCCGATGCGCTTTCGGGCAACCGCAACCAGAGCTTCGTCAACCAGGCTGTCGCGCGCGGCGTGCAGTCCGCCGGTGAGAACGGAGGCGGCACGGGCCTCGCGATGATGGGCATGGGAGCCGGTGCCGTTGGAGGCCTCGTGCAGCCTGCGCAAGCGTCGGGTCCGTTCGCCGGCCAGGGCCAGAGCCCGCAGGGCCAGCAGAGCCAGCAGGCGCAGTCCAACCAAGGCGGCGCCGAGCCGAACCCCGCGGAGAAACTCGCCCAGTTCAAGCAAATGCTCGACCAGGGTCTCATCACCGAGGCTGACTACGAGGCGGCAAAGAAGAAGGCGCTCGGCCTTTGACCTACGCACCCGGCCCGCAACCGGCCCCCATGCCTTCCGAAGGCCCGGGGGCCGGTTCGATGCGCCCCACGCCCGAGGGAGCGCCGAACGTGAGTGGCCCCGACATGAGTGATGCGAATGTCGTCAGGGGCCGGACCGCGTCGCAAGACGTTGTTGATGCGCTCGTTGACCCCACCCCCGAGCACGTCGTCAACACGGCAAGTGGGAAGGCTGACGGCTTCGATAAATGCCCCAGGTGCGGCTCGACCGACATCGGCTACTCGCTCCAGCACCAGGCGCTCGTGTGCCGGTATTGCCGTTTCGAATTCAACGAAAAGGTCGTGGAAACGGCCTTCGGTCTCGACTCCCCCATCGAACAGCTACGGGGCGTTGTTCGCGGCTCGGGTACGCATGACATCGCCGTCGACACCACTGTCGTTACCCTCAAGTGCCAGGGCTGCGGTGCCGAGGTCGTTATCAAAGCGAACGAATCGCTCCAGGCGCGCTGCCACTGGTGCCGCCAGGTGCTATCGATTAACCAGCAGATCCCGAATGGCGCCGTTCCCGATGCCGTGTTGCCCTTCGCCCTCACGCATGAACAAGGTGTCGAAAAGGTACGCGAATTCGCAGGGGATCGTCGATTCTTCGCCACGAGCCAGTTCAAGGCAAACTTCACGCCCGAGAACGTCGTAGGCGTGTATGTGCCGTACATGACAGTCGACGGCAACCTCACCGCAACCATCGAGGGGCGAGGCGAGGTCACGCTCCGCCGCTACACGCGCCACATCGGCAACGACCAGGACGAACGAGTCTCGGATATTCGCGAATACACGCTCGGGCGCAAGTTCGATTTCACGGTCGACGACCTCATTGCGGAAACGAACAGTTCGCGCGCGAACATGAACACGAGCATCAACACCAACAATGTGCTCAACGCGATCCTCCCGTTCGATACGAAAAACGCCGTCGCCTACAACTCGAACTACCTTGCGGGCTTCACCTCAGAGCGCCGCGACCTCGATATCGACGACATCGACGACACGGTCGAAAGCAACTTCCTCTCGATCGCTCGCTCACGTGCAGACCTCATGATCCGCGACTACGACCGCGGCGTTCGCTGGGAAAGCGAAGGGCTCGAGATCCACGGCACGCGCTGGGTTGCGCTCTACCTTCCGATCTGGCTGTACAGCTACCAGGACGATCGCACCGGCATGATCCACTACATCGCGGTGAACGGCCGAAACGGCCGCACGATGGGCTCGGTTCCGGTCGACAAGATCAAGCTGTTCGGCTGTGCCGCGCTCGCCGCGATCGCCACCTTCGCCATCACATTCCCCCTCGCGATTGGAGCGGTCGTCCTATGAGCCCCATTCTCACGGCCAGCGGTTCGATCCTCGTCGCCGGCCAGATCCTCGCGGAATCTAGCTCGAGTAGCGGCGACGATGTGAGCGTTGCGGTCATCGCCGCGCCCTTCGTTCTCGCGTTCATCGTCTTCACGTCGATCTACTCGTTCTTCTTCCTGCGCTACCGCAACACCGATAAGAAATATCGATTCGAAAGCGAGACCCTTATCGGCGTGTCGAACGTCCAGGCCTTCGATACTCCTGGCAGGCGCCGAAACGGCGTCAAAAGCACGGTCATGGCAGGGCGCAATAATGACAATCCCCGTGAGCGGGTGCGCCGCATCTCCCTCTAGCGCCGCGTTTCAGCCTTCTTCGATCTGCTCGAGGATCTCGAGCCAGCGCTCCTCGATCTCGGCGATCTCCCTCTCGCGCTCGCGCACTTTTTGACCGAGCGCGGTCAAGCCTTCGAAGTCCGTGGGGTCGTGCTCGGTGAGTTCCGCGTGGATTTTCTCGATTTGCGAGCGGAGCTTATCGATGCGTCGCTCAATCGCACTGGCTTCCTTCTCGGCGGCCCTGCGCTCCGCGCCAGAAAGACCGCTGACCGGGGCCGAGGCCGAGGTAGCGTCGGATTTTGCACTGCCTTCGCCCCCACCCGTGCGTTCGCGTTCTTCCTGTGCGCGCAGCTGTAGGTATTCGTCCACCCCGCCGGGAAGATGACGGAGAGTCCCTCCCATGACCGCATACTGCTGATCGCTCACGCGCTCAAGGAGGTAGCGATCGTGCGAGACGACAATGAGAGTTCCGGGCCACGAATCGAGCATGTCCTCGAGAGCCGTGAGCATGTCGGTATCGACGTCGTTCGTGGGTTCGTCCAGAATGAGAACATTCGGCTCGCTCAAGAGCACGAGGAGGAGCTGGAGGCGCCGACGCTGGCCACCCGAGAGATCCTCGACGCGCGTAGAAAGGTGATCCTTGGCAAAGCCGAGGCGCTCGAGCAATTTCGCGGGAGTGAAGTCTTTGCCGTCGATCGTGAAGGTCGTCTTCGTGCGCGCGAGCACGTCGCGCACGCGCTCGCCAGCGATGTCCTGAAGCTCGCGGAATTGCTGATCGAGGACGGCAATCTCAACGGTCTTGCCGCGCTTAACTCGGCCCTTCGTAGGCTCAAGGGTGCCCGCAATCAAACTGAGGAGCGTGGACTTACCGGCGCCGTTGGCGCCGAGGATACCGGTACGCTCACCCGGAGCGATGCGCCACGTGACGTCAGAAAAGATCACGTGATCGCCGTAGCTCACGCCCACGTCAAGGAGGTCAACGACGTCCTTGCCGAGCCGGGCAGTCGCGAGGCGCTTGAGCTCCAATGGGTTCCGCACCTCAGGGACATCCGCGATCAGGGCGTTCGCCGCCTCGATACGGAAGCGGGGCTTCGACGTTCGCGCCGGAGCGCCACGGCGAAGCCAGGCAAGCTCCTTCCGGGCCAGGTTCTGGCGCTTTTGCTCGGTCGCCGCGGCAATACGGTCGCGTTCGACGCGCTGAAGAACATAGGCCGCATAGCCGCCCTCGAATGGCTCGACGATGCCGTCGTGCACCTCCCACGTCGACGTGCAGACCTCATCGAGGAACCAACGATCGTGGGTGATGACGATGAAAGCGCCCTGCCCGGCTCCCCAACGCCCTTTGATGTGGCGTGCAAGCCAGTGAATGCCCTCGAGATCGAGGTGGTTTGTGGGCTCGTCGAGACCGATCACGTCCCAATCTCCCACGAGCAGCTTGGCAAGCGCCACGCGGCGGCGCTGGCCACCGGAAAGCGCACCAATGCTGCGCTCGAACGGGATGTCGCTCAGCAGCCCCGCGATAATGTCGCGGATCTTTGGGTCTGAGGCCCACTCGTGCTCGGGGGCATCCCCGACGATTTCCTGCCCGACAGTCGAGGTCTCGTCCAAGTTGTCGGACTGCGACAAAAGCCCCATGCGCACGCCGTTCCTCGGCGTCACGCGCCCGCTGTACGGTTCGAGTTCGCCAAACAGGAGTCGAATGAGAGAACTCTTGCCATCGCCATTACGCCCCACGATCCCAATGCGATCGCCCTCGAAAATGCCGAGGGTGACAGAATCGAGCACGACTCGATTCGGGTACTGAAGATGCAGCTGTTCGGCGCCGACAAGAAGAAGACTCACGCCACGAGCCTACGTCCCTGCCGCCCGACCGACGAAACGGCGGGGCCGCTGATGTGATGCTCTAGCTGTACTGACCGGGGACGTTAGTCAAGCGTGAGAACGGCGGCTGGTTGCCGCAAGCGGTGTGGGGCCGGTGGTGGTTGTACTGGTGGAGCCAGCCGGCGAGGTAGCGGTCAATCCACCGCTTGACCGTCGGCCAACCACCTGGAACCGAGTAGCGACCTCGCTGATCGACCAGCCCTGGTCGACGACGAGTTGGGCGACCTTGAGCCGGTGGCGGGGCGTGAGAGCGGCATTGGCGTGGGACATGTCAGGCCTCCCGTGTGGCGGCGCGCTGGTCCGGAGTTGCTGCCACGACGATGCCGGCCGCTGCGGTGAGGGCGATTCCCACCAGCACCGTGCCGGTCAAGCCTCCGCTGGTGGCAATGGCGCGGCTACCCAGCGCGGTGGCTGCAGCGACCCCGAGCGTGATGCACGCTGTATGCACCGTGTTGCTTAGTGCGTGGGAGCCGGCGACAGTGACGACCCGATTGACGAGCAATGGGTTCAAAGCCATACCGGTAGCGCCCAAGCCGATCACCGCGACGACCACGATCAGAGGTGTGGTGGGCAGCAGACCCAGCGCGATCAACGCCACTAATTGAATTCCCAGACCGATCAAGAGCCAACCACGGGCGCGGCCCGGCGCTGCTCGGCCGGACAGACGGTTGCCCACGAGCGCCGCAACACCGAAGGCGACCATGGTTCCGGTTGCCTGGGCGGGTGACAGTCCTCCACGTTTCAAGATGGGGTCGATGAGCGCAAACGCCGCGAAGGCACCGCCGATCGTGAGGAAGCTCGCTGCGAAGCGACTCCACAGGGCCCAGCTCGCTAGACCCCCGTGATCTGAACCATCAGGCGCAGGAGCCCTGTCAGGTTGATGGATCAGCACGGCGACCCCCGCAGCCATCACAGCCGCTGCCCCGCCCAGGAGCAGGAAAGATGTCCGCCACCCCGACCACATTCCCAGTAGGTGGCTGAGGGGCAGGCCAAGGAGCGTGCCCGCCACTAGGCCGGACAAGATCGACGCGGACACCCGTGGGCGGTCGCGCTCATTGGTCAGGGCCATCCCCAACGTGAGAGCCAACCCGAAGGTCGCGCCCGACAGGCAGCCGGTGACGAAGCGGAAGACCGCGAGAATCGTGAAGTTGGGGGCAAAGCCCGCTGCGACCTCGGCAACGGCATACGCGAGCACGACCGCGATCAGGGACGTCTTAGTGCGCAGGTGTCGTAGTGGCCATGTCAGCATCGGGCCGCCGAGGGCGCTACCGAGGGAGTAGATGGTGACCAGCAAAGCCAGGCCTTCGATTGGCTGATGTAGACCATCGGCCATATCGGTCAGCATCGCGGCGACCTGGAACTCGCTGGTGGTGACGACGAACAAGGTGCTAGCCAGCGTGAGCGCTGGCCAACGCAGGTGTGTTAAGGACATGCCATTATCCTCAACCTTCATACTAGTGTGAAGGTCAAATCCATCGACAAGACCAGGAGGCGTCATGCGCATCACTGAAGCGGCCCGCCAGGTGGGTGTGCCCGCCCACCGGCTACGACACTACGAGGCAGTCGCCCTCGTCGTGCCGGACCGCACCCCGGCCGGATACCGGGATTACACGCCACGCCACATCGAGCGCGCGAAGAAGGTCAAGGCACTCTTGGACACCGGATTCACCGCGCGCGACATCACTCTCATGCTCCCGTGCATGCAGCCGGAACCCGCACCCGGCCTGTGCTGCGACGTGACACGAGCCCGCTTGGTCGATCGCCTCCACGAGATCAGCGAACGCCGCCGACAACTTCAAGCGACAGAGACCGCCCTGGCAGCCTGGCTCAGCCGCGAAGCCACGACCTCATAGCGATACCGAGGACAACGTCATACCACAATCCGTTCGATCAACCTGCCCGGTCAGTACATCTAGCCCTCTTCGGCGCGCGCGCTATTGGCGATGGCGATGAACTCCTCGATCGC
>OBJZ01000217.1_pt1 | contig 24215 bp, 18 predicted proteins | sample 1481641 | NCBI WGS metagenome assembly OBJZ01 (sample SAMN02364493, study PRJEB22542) | human gut metagenome | isolation source: fecal sample | host: premature infant | place: USA: Chicago, IL | collected 2012-01
ACTTGCCACGATATAACGAGTTGATTTCTGACTTTAAAAATAGTGCGCTATATCCTTTCTTAACTGTATGGCCTCGCTTGTTTGGTACGGTTCAAGATATAAAAGATGAGCTTAATCAGATTATCTTGCCTGCAGCGGCGCAGCGCATTTTAGATAATCTCGTAGATATGGCAAATCAAGTGGAAGCAACGGGGCAACAGGTTCGCATCGATGTATCTACGGAACCGCTTCAATCCTATTACACAGGCCTTACGTTTAGAGGCTATGTGGATGGCGTGTCTCAATACATCGTTAGCGGCGGTCGCTATGATGGCTTGCTATCTAGCTTTGATGGTACGCCGATGCCGGCAGTAGGGATGGCTTTCAATATCGACGTCTTGACTGATGTTACCTTGCAGGGTGAAAGTAAAGCTCAAGATAACGATACATTGCGTATCGCTCTTACGAAGGGGCGCGTAGAAAAGGATTTTATTCCACTCCTAGAAGCATGTGGCATTGATTGCGAGCCATTACATAATAAGGCGCGTAAGCTCATTATCTCTTTAGGTGATTCTATGGAGGTCATCCTTGCAAAGGGGCCAGATGTAACGACGTATTTGAAAAATGGCGTGGTTGATCTTGGCATCGTCGGTAGCGATGTGCTCGATGAACAAGACGATACGAGCTATGAAATGTTAGATTTACAAACGGGTAAATGCCAATTTATCTTGGCGTCCTTAGCGGGCTATGATCCTAAAGAAGGTCGCCGCCAACGAATTGGTACGAAATATCCAACCGTTACAAAACAGTACTTTGGCGCTCAAGACGTGGAAATCATCAAGATTGAAGGCTCTGTTGAGCTGGCCCCACTTGTAGGACTAGCAGATGCTATCGTAGATATTACGGAAACGGGTACCACTTTGCGTGAAAACAATCTAGAAATCTTCGATTGGCTACAGCCCATATCTACACGCTTAGTAGCAAATCCATTAGCATTAAAACAAAAGCGAAACACCATTTTTAAACTCATAGATCAGCTTTCAGAAGCAATTAATAAGTAAGATGTAGAGTGAATCATATATTTAACTAGCAATACGGATAGCTCAAGTAGGAAGAAGGACGACAGATGAAAATATATAAGGAATCATTAGATACGATGCTTGCCATCGTACGGAATTACACACAGCAAACCACAGATATGGAAATCGAGCGTCGGGTGTACGATATCATTGCTGATGTCCGCACTAACGGTGATGCGGCGCTCAAAGCGTATTCTGAAAAATTTGACGGCGTTTCCATTGAAGATTTCAAGGTGCCTCAAGAGGAAATCAACGCAGCTTATGAGTCTTTATCTGATGATTTGAAAGCCGCATTATTAAAGGCAAAGGCAAACATTACAGAATTCCACAGCCGTGAAATCGAGCAGGGCTTTGTGGACATGGATACACCGGGTATCATCCGCGGTCAAAAGGTGATTCCCTTGGCTCGCGTTGGTCTCTACGTCCCTGGAGGTACAGCCGCGTACCCTTCGACCATTATCATGACTGCTTTGCCTGCAAAAATCGCAGGGGTGAGAGAAATCGTTATGGTTACGCCCCCTCAAAAGGATGGCATTAATCCTGCCGTATTAGGTGCTGCAAAGCTTGCCGGCGTTGATGCGGTATATCAAGTGGGCGGTGCCCAAGGTGTGGCGGCCCTTGCTTATGGTACGGAAACGATTCCAAAGGTAGATAAAATCGTAGGTCCTGGCAATATTTATGTGGCAACGGCGAAACGTCAAGTATTTGGCCAAGTCGATATCGACATGATTGCGGGTCCAAGTGAAATCGGTGTTATCGCCGATGACAGCGCAAATCCAGTTCACCTCGCAGCAGATCTCTTATCTCAAGCTGAACATGATCCTCGTGCGCGCGCTATTATGGTGACTACTAGTGAAAGTTTAGCAAATGCCGTATCCGATGAGGTGGAACGTCAACTTAAACTGTTACCTCGTGAAAGTATCGCTCGTCCAGCTATTGAAAACAACAGTTACATTGCTATTATGGACAGCATTGAAGACATGTTCACGGTGATGAACGAAGTGGCGCCAGAGCATTTGGAAATCCAATTGCCAGATCCAATGAATTACATGAGCCTCGTTCAAAATGCAGGCTCCGTATTCCTCGGCGCTTATGCGTCTGAACCATTGGGCGATTATGTAGGTGGTACGAACCACGTATTGCCTACTAGTGGTACGGCGCGATTCTCATCTCCGTTAGGCGTATATGACTTTGTGAAACGTACATCTTTCACACAATTTACAAAAGAACGTTTAGAAGAAGTGGCAAAACACATTACTACATTGGCTCGTACGGAAGGTCTCGAAGCGCATGCTCGTGCCATCGAAGTACGATTTGAAAAATAGCTTATAAAAAATATTAGAAAATAGATTTGGCATCTATATTTATATATGTATTTAAAATATACAGTGAAAATATAGATTAGAAATATAGATTATAAAAATAGATTTGAAGTATAGAGGTCGCTATGATACGCACAGGTACGGTGCAACGCACCACTCAAGAAACAGATATTACAGTAGAAATTACCCTTGATGGGGCACAAACAAGCTCCATATCCACAGGGATTGGCTTCTTTGACCATATGTTGACGCTATTGGCGAAGCACGGCCGTTTTGGCCTTGTGGTAGAGGCAAAGGGAGATACATATGTGGATGCTCATCATACGGTTGAGGACGTTGGACTTGCTTTAGGGCAGGTCTTGGTGAAAGCCCTTGGCGATAAGTCTGGAATCGAGCGCTATGGCGATGCTTGGGTTCCTATGGATGAAGCATTGACGCAAGTTGTAATCGACTTGAGCGGTCGTCCGTACCTAGTTTTCCAAGGAGAATGGAGTACGCCGGTTCTAGGTGGCAACTTTGAAACAGAGCTAGTGGAGGACTTCTTCCAAGCTTTTGCGATGAGCGCTGCTATGAACTTGCATGTGCGCAATCTATATGGTCGTAATACACATCACATTATTGAAAGCATGTTTAAGGCAACGGGCCGTGCGTTGCGCAAAGCAGTTACTATTAACCCAGATATTCAAGGCGTAAATTCTACAAAGGGCATTATTTAATACAGTCATTTAATAAAGGAGAACCTATGATTTTTCCAGCTATAGATTTACAAGATGGGCGCAGTGTTCGCCTCTATAAAGGTGACTTCGCACAGGAAACGGTCATCAATCCTGATCCAGTAAATCAAGCGAAACAATATGAAGCAGCTAAGGTGGGAGCCTTGCACCTCGTCGATTTAGATGGCGCCAAGGCGGGCAAGCCTGTAAATGTAGATATTGTAAAAGCAGTGCGTGCAGCTTTCACCGGCATCCTTGAAATTGGAGGCGGCATTCGAGATAAAAAGGCCGTTGACCTCTATTTAGGCTTGGGCGTAGATCGGGTTATCTTAGGATCTGTAGCGCTTAAGAATTCGGAGCTTACAAAGCAGGTTATCGCTGAATACGGTGCGGAGCGCATCGTTATCGGTGTAGATGGAAAAAATGGCAAGGTCGCCGCTGAAGGTTGGCTCGACCAATCCGACGTGCCGATGACCGATTTAATCGGTGCCATGGTTGAAGGTGGGGCAAAGTATTTCATCGTTACCGATGTAGACAGAGACGGTACGATGCAGGGCGCCAATGAAGAGTTACTTGGAAATTTGCAAAACGAATTTCCTACAGCTCGCATCGTTGCTTCTGGGGGTGTTCGTAATCTAGGGGATGTTAAATCCCTTGAACAAAAAGGTGTTATGGATAGCATCGTTGGTAAGGCTCTGTACGAGGGCACTATTACGCTAGAGGAAATCGCCGAGTACAATCAGCAGAAATAATAGAAATGATTGTGATGCTCTCAAATTAATTATTGACCGCAACCGATGGAATATTGTGCATAGTCAATGAAATATGTTGAGTATAACTGTTGAAATGTATTGGGCGTAACAGCTGAATTATATTGAGTAATACTCGATTGAAAGGAGCTTTATGTTAGCGAAACGGATTATTCCCTGCCTAGATGTAGATGATGGGCGCGTAAAAAAAGGGGTTAACTTTGTTAATCTCGTAGACGTAGGCAGTCCCGTAGACATTGCGGCCTCCTATGAGCAGCAACAAGCAGATGAGCTCGTATTTTTAGACATTACGGCCACCGTTGATGCGCGGACTACTATGCGCGATGTGGTACAAGAAATCTCCACACAAGTATTTATGCCACTCACTGTGGGTGGTGGTATCAAGAGTATTGAAGATATGACGGCTTTATTGAAAGCTGGTGCGGACAAGGTATCTTTGAACTCCGCGGCTCTCGCTAACCCTGAGCTCATCACAGAAGGGGCTCAAAAGTTTGGTAATCAATGCATGGTTGTAGCCATCGACGTGAAAACCGATGAAAAAACTGGTGAATGGTATGCTTACACTCATGGTGGGCGCAACCGTACAGAATGGAAAGCTCTCGACTGGGCTAAAGAGGCCGTAACTCGTGGAGCAGGAGAGTTGCTAGTGACAAGTATGGACAAAGATGGTACAAAATCCGGCTTTGATATTGAACTATATAAGGCTCTAGAGTCCGTCGTAAATGTACCTATCATCGCCTCTGGAGGGGCAGGTAAGGTTGAGGATTTTATAGATCTCTTTAAGCAAACCAGCGTTACCGGTGCACTGGCGGCATATATATTCCACTTTGGAGAAGTTAAAATTCCTGAACTTAAACAAGAACTACGAGCTCACGGAATTACAGTGCGCTAAAACATATCTAAAAAATTAATATCTCTCGTAAACTCTTTGCTAGTCTATATGTTCAGAGTTAGTTAAATAGTTTGTTTATAGATAAATAGAAAATAGAAATAGCAATAGATAGAGATACAAGCTAAGATAGGATAACAGATTGGTGATTACTTTTAATAAAGGATAGAATATGAAACCGGATTTTGAAAAAGGAAATGGCTTGTTGACAACGGTTGTGCAGGATGCGGAGACTAAAAATGTCCTCATGGTGGCGTGGATGAACGAGGAAAGCTTTCACAAGACACTAGAAACAAGGGAAACGTGGTTTTGGTCTCGATCTCGTGAAGAGTTATGGCATAAGGGTAGCACTAGTGGTAATGTGCAGCACGTGGTGAGCATGGCCCTAGATTGTGATGGCGACACCTTGCTCATTCAAGTTAAGCCTGAAGGTCCTGCCTGTCACACTGGGCGTACAAGCTGTTTCTTTAATGAAGTAGAACGGAGTTAAACATGGCACAGCAAACACTGAACGAATTATACGAAATTATTAAAAATCGCAAGGTACAGCCAAAGGAAGGTTCTTATACGAATTATTTATTCGACAAAGGGCTCGATAAAATCTTGAAAAAAGTTGGGGAAGAGGCAACGGAAGTCGTTATCGCCGCAAAAAATGAAGATCCACAGGAACTGATTTACGAAACGGCAGACGTGTTATATCACTTGCTCGTATTATTAGCGGAGAAAAATATTCCTTACGAAGCCATTGAAGCAGAGCTTGCGAGCCGTGAAGGGGTTGTTAGCAAGACTACGGATCGCCCAGAAATTACAAACTTATAATGTATATCCTATTATGAGCTCAGACATATGAGCTCTGGTGTAGTTCATATGTGTTTTTTATGTGTTATATGAGTTATATGCGTTAAGGAATAGATAGAAAGGATAGCCTATGAAAGAGATAATTCGCACATTGAAACCTTATATACCTGAGGAGCCGGCTGAAGCGGTGAAAGAGCGCCTTGGTGTAGAGCGATTGGTGCGCTTGTCGGCAAATGAAAATCCCTACGGTACATCGCCATTGGTACGGGAGGCTATTCTTAGCTATGTAACTCATAATGATGCTAACTACTATCCAGATGGCAACGCCTCCGATTTACGTATGAAACTCGCTGACTACTGGCAGGTACAACCTGAGCAACTCATCATCGGCGTAGGTCTCGATGAAGTCATCGCCATGGTCAATAAAACATTGATTACTACGGGTGACTCTATCGTAGTAAGCGTGCCAGCCTTCTCGGAATATGCCTTGAATGGCCTCGTGGAAGGTGCTGAGATCCGCGAGGTGCCAGCTGATTTTGAAACAGGACAGTATGATTTTTCTGCTCTCGTGAAAGCTGTAGATGAAACGACACGCCTCGTGTGGATTTGTAATCCTAATAATCCAACGGGTACCTATGAGTCTGTTGAAGATATCCGCAAATTTGTAGCAGCTATACCAAAGGAAACCTTGGTCATCATAGACGAGGCGTATATCGATTTTGTTACCTCTGTAGCAGTTCCTACGGCACGTGCGCTCTTGGATGAGTTCCCTAATGTGGCTATCATGCGTACCTTTTCGAAGGCTTATGGCCTTGCTAACTACCGTGTAGGTTACATGATGACACCTTTAGAATTGGCAAATTATATGCAAACCATTCGCTTGCCGTACAATTTGAATACCTTATCTCAAGTGGCTGCAGAAGCCGCTTTCGGTGATCAAGAATTCGTGGCGAGAACGGTCTCTCAAAATGCAGAGGAACGGGCAAAATGGGAAAGCCTCTTTGATGAGCTAGGTATTCACTACTATAAGAGTGAGGCTAATTTTATTTTCTTTGCAGCGCCTGATGCAGAAGGTCTTGCAGATGCTTGGCTCAAATCAGGTTACCAAGTACGCCGAGGTCAACGTGAAGGGTGGTTGCGCCTTACGATTCCCATGTCTCAAGATGGGGATGTTATGCGCAAGATATTAAGAGACTTCATGAATTAATTTGTACAGAATAACGTACAATTTATTATACGTTTTACTTTATCTTATCGTGTTTTACCCTATAGAATGGAGTTTATTATGATTGCCATTATAGATTATGATGCAGGGAATACCTTCAATGTCCAGAAAGCCTTAGCTTACATTGGTCTTGAGACAGTGCTAACGGCGGATTCGGCGACTATATTAAATGCTGATGGCGTTCTCTTGCCAGGTGTAGGCGCATATGCGCCGGCGATGGCAGTTTTAAAAGAGCGTGGTTTAGTCGATGTTATCTATGAAGTAGTAAAACGGGATATACCTTTATTAGGTATTTGTTTAGGGATGCAACTTTTATTTGAAGAATCTGAAGAATACGGCCCAACGCCCGGTTTAGGCCTTATTCCCGGTAAGGTAAAAGAAATTCCTCGCAACCTTGGCCTTAGCGTGCCTCATATGGGTTGGAATAAAAATGTAGTACACCAACCTCATAGTGCTTTTAGCAATGTAGATGATCAATATACATATTTCGTTCATTCCTATTATGTGGATACAGATCCTGAATATATCACATCTACTGCAAATTATGGTATCGATGTACCTGGCATTGTAGAACGAGGTAGAGTATATGGAATGCAATTCCATCCTGAAAAAAGCGGTGTCGTAGGTCTAAATTTGTTGCGCACATTTGGGACTATTACAAAAACTTATAGGAAAGCAGGAGAATAGGGATATAGCTATCTTTCATTACAGATAGGAATAAGTCATTCAGTAACCAATATATCTAGGATAATAATGGCATCTCATAGGTAGAGAATGCCGTTATTATGCTTTATAGTTATACTTAACTTTCAAAATGAGAAATTAATAATTGACACCTTGTTGATTAGTTATACAATAATGTTGTAAGTACTAACATTTTAGGAAGCCATTGTGGCATGGATACATAAGTTTTATCAGTAATATTCATATACTCCATGTCACGTGATTATTGGAGGTGTTTATATGGTTATGAATGGTATTTACTTAGTTATTGCCTCCGCGTGTATTCTAATTTTAGCGTACCGCTTTTATGGGGCTTTTATAGCGGCTAAGGTACTGACATTGGATCAATATCGTCCAACGCCAGCTATGGTTCACAATGATGGTCACGATTACGTGCCAACCAACAAATGGGTAACCTTTGGTCATCACTTTGCAGCAATTGCTGGTGCAGGGCCACTTGTAGGTCCTGTTATCGCAGCACAGTTTGGATATTTGCCTGGGGCATTATGGATCCTAATTGGTTCCGTATTAGCCGGTGCTGTACATGATATGGTTATCTTGTTTGCTTCCGTTCGTTACGATGGTAAATCGATTGCGGATATTGCTCGCGAAGAAATCAGTAAACTTGCTGGTTTTGGTGCTATGCTCGCTACCTTATTCCTATTGATCATTACCCTTGCTGGTATGGCTGTAGTAGTAGCTAATGCATTGCATAACTCTCCTTGGGGATTCTTCTCCGTATTTGCTACCATTCCAATCGCTATTTTTATTGGTATTTATTTGAAATGGTTGCGTCCTGGTAAAATCCAAGAGGCGACTATTATTGGGGTAGCCTTAATCTTCGCAGCTATCATCTACGGTCCAAATGTAGCGGCTAGCGAATATGCATCTTGGTTTACATACGACTTGCAAACTATTGAAATTATGCTTGCTGTGTATGGTTTCTTTGCAGCTGCATTGCCAGTATGGTTGTTACTTGCTCCTCGTGACTATTTGTCCACATACCTTAAAATCGGTACAATCGGTGCATTGGCGCTTGGTATTATCATTGTAATGCCTGAAATTCAAATGCCAGCTGTAACTCCTTACATCTGGGGCGGCGGACCTGTATTGAAAGGTTCCGTATTCCCTTACATCTTCATTACTATCGCATGTGGTGCGTTATCTGGCTTCCATACTGTTATTGCTACAGGTACAACACCTAAAATGCTTACTAATGAAAAAGAAATTTTACCTATCGGTTATGGTGCGATGTTAACAGAAGGCTTCATCGCTATGATGGCGTTGATTGCTGCCACTGCATTGCATCCAGATGATTACTTTGCGATTAACTCCACAGTTGAGTCTTTCAAAGCTTTAGGCCTTAAAGTTCATGAATTACCAGCATTGTCTGCAATGGTTGGTGAAGACTTGATGCACCGTCCTGGTGGTGCCGTATCCCTTGCAGTAGGTATGGCTCATATATTCTCCAGATTGCCTAATATGGATCACTTGATGGGTTACTGGTATCACTTCTGTATCATGTTCGAAGCATTGTTCATCATGACATTGATCGATGCTGGTACTCGTGTAGGTCGTTACTTACTTCAAGAATTATTAGGTCATTTCCATCCTAAATTCAACGACCAACACTGGGCTCCTGGTGTGTATGGTTGTGCCGCTTTAATTTGTATCTTGTGGGGCTACCTAGTTCTACAAGGTAACATCGGTATTATCTGGCCTCTATTCGGTGTATCTAACCAATTATTAGGTACTATGACATTGGCTGTAGGTACTACAGTTATCATGAGACTTGGCCGCAAACGCTATGCATGGGTAACAGGTATTCCTTGTATCTTAATGGCTATCGTGGCTATCGCTGCAGACTATGAAAATGTATTCTACAGCTATATTCCTGCTGGTAAATGGATTCTAGTAGCATTTAGTGCTGCTATGTTCCTCATGATCCTTATCGTATTAATTGAAGCTGTACGTAGCTGGATTCGCTTGTCCAATATTCCTCAAGACTATCGGACTCAAGCTGAAATCGAAGCTGAAAGCCTTGTAAAATACGGTAAAGAAGTAAAAGCATAATATTGATTATTGCAATATATACAGTGCACTCACATTTGTGGGTGCACTTTTACTCTATAAATTTGCTGCCTTTTTTATAAAATAGTTAGGTAACGGCGCCTTGCATGCAGAGTTTTCTGTGAGCAAGGCGCTTTTTGTATGGAAAAGAGTTTCTTATGGTCAATATGATTGATACAGGCAACACCACATGGGTATTGTGATTTGAACATGTTATAATAGGGCTATGAAACATTATATACGTTCTTATTGGACAAAATATAAACAATTGTATAAGAAAGGCCTAAAAGGCATTGCTGCCTTTCTTGCCATTGGAGCGATTATAGTCTTTGTACTAGCAACCATTGCTAGTCGTGGAATGGGCGTTATTTTTAATGAGGTTATGGCTCGACAAACTATGATGCGCGGTACGGTTACTGTTGAAAGTTTATCTGCTACACCATGGGGAACTTTGACTTTTACCGGGCTAGTTTGGAAGGATCCAGAAGGGCATGAGTTGTTCAATGCACCAAGCGGGAAAGTCCGCGTCAATATGTGGGATGTGGTGACACGTAATTTTAAGTCCTCCGCTATCAAGGGCATTGAATTAGATGATGCGGTTATAGTCATTGATTTGGACGATAATAATCGGTTGGATTTCGCGCCCATATCTCCAGATGTAAATAAACCAATTAATGAGGTAGAGCCTCGTCCAAAAGCACCTAAAAAGACCACACAAGAACGGCAAGAGGAACTAGGTAAGAAAGTACGTAACTTTAATTGGCAAGGTCAACATTTAGATCTTAAGATTACACTTAGAAATAGTCAGTTAGAGGTTTTTAATAGAAATCGCCATTATGTGATAAAGAATGTAAACTCAAAAATTGATCTTGATAGTAAGCGAGCCATTCGTATCGATATGGAGACGGGCAAATTTGGTGGCACCGCCATAGGGGATGGTCTCGTATTAAGAGGTCGTGTAGATTTAAAGGATGTTTTAAAGCATCGCATGCCTCAACTGGATCTACAATTTGATGTGAAAGGGGTGGATCCATCATCACTAGGCTTTGGTGAAAATATTCATGATGCCATGACCTTGCTTACAAAGGTAACAGGTGATTTTAACCGTCCTTTTGCTAAAGGGCGTGTGACGATGCCTATTTTACGCATTCCTGCACTTACTTTTGAGAATGTAGTAGGAGATGTGACGTACCAAGATGGTATTTTGAATTTTGAAAACGTTAGTGCCAATGTATACAGCGGTAAATTGGAGGCTAAGGGTGTATATAATTTGGACACTCGAGCCTATACGATTACTGGTGTAGCAAAGGATTTAGACAGTAGTGTAGCCCTCAAGGCTCCTGAGTTTCTCGTGCCCGTATCGGCAAATTTGAACTTTAAAAGTGAAGGCCAACCTCGAGACATGGAGGTATGGGGGAACTTCTGGTCTGGTGAAGGGCACTATATGCTGATTCCGATTCAAAGCATTACGGGAAACTTTCACAATAAAGGGCGACATTTATCCTTTAGCGATGTGAAAGTACATACGAAAATCACCACTATCACTACGGATGCTCTGCGTATCGATGATGGACAGCTCACGATGGGGCCGCTTAATATTACTTCTCACGGAGGCAGTAATTTCATTCTGTATGATGAGTCATTTGATGAAATTGATGAAAATATGACTCGCATTAAAGACGATATGAAACAAGCTAGGGAAAATAGTAGGCGTGCCTCTGACTCTGCAAAGGGTATCGACAAATCTGGCCTTACAGCGCCGGACATAAAAGAATCCATGAAGGATCTGAAGCGGAGTATGGACTCGGCAAAAGATAGCTTAGATAATCTGTCAAAAAATAGTAAGCAATAAACTGTATTGAGACGTAAAGGGTAAGAAGAAACAATAAAGTAACAATATAAAATAACAAGAATAATAAACTAGCAAAAATCATAAAAAAAGGCAATTCATCATGGTGATGAGTTGCCTTCTTTAAGTTATAAGGTGCTAAATTGTATGTAGCTATATGAAAGATTTTATTATCTGTTTAATCCGTTAGAGCGTACATATTCGGTATTCTCTGTGTCTTTGGTATCTGTTTTGGTGTTAGTTCGTTTTACCGTAATAAGAGGTTTCTTTTCTTTGGTTTCCTCTTCTTCGTATGGAATTACTTTATCTCCTTGATCCGGTAAAAATGTTTCGATACCGTTTCGTTTGCCTTTTTGCGTGTTTGAATCAGTGGCCAATTGACTTTGTTGTGGAACGATATAGATTTCGTCTTTATTGATGGTTACATCATTTAGCAAGAGTTTGAATGCGTTTGGACTTACATATAGAATTCCGTCTACCATACGTGCTGCAGGCAGTAAAGATTCGGATGTATCAAGGTTGATGATTTGTAATTTACCCTTGCGCACGACTTGTTTAGAGTCCGGTTGTACCGCTAATGTAGCAATGTTCATGTCGATCAATGCTGTTTTAGTAGGGGCATCCCAAGATACTTTGTAACCTAATGCTTCTGATACTTGACGTAAAGCTACGAGTGGCTGACCGTCAACATAGATGACATTTGGCTTTTTATCGATTGGCTCCAATAATAGGCCATCTACATTGATGTAATGCTGTGTCGTTACTGATGCAGGTCTTTTTAAACTCTGCGTCGGTGCAGCTGTATTCATACCGACAGCTGCCTGTGCAGGCTGTACCACTCCGCTTGTGAAAGCAAGCGCCCCTAAGGCTATACCGGATACAATAAGTTGTTTTAATTTCATGGTAACCTCCATTGTGTGTAAAATGTCACGATAAATCATAATTGGTACTATAACATGGATATATGAATATTATATTATAAATTTTAATTTTATAAAACTAATAAAGGAGAAGGAGTAAATTTATCGATTTTATACCTAGGTTTGATTTAAAAATATATTTATACTTTACAACAAAACTTTAATTATGCTATTCTGATGATACGTATTTCATGAATTTGTCATGATTGGTGTTATTTGAGTATGTTTATAGGAGAGTTTTGTGAATATAAAACGCTTAGTTCTTCTGAGTTTAGGTGTATATAGTCTATCTATGCCTTTAATGGTTCAGGCGGCTGATCCGATTATACCTATAGCTCAACAAGAGCAATTACAACAAGACCGGGCTACTCAACGAGAACGCAGTCTACGCTTAGATGAGGATCGGGTAGATACTGTTGTTAGTGAGCCGGCAATTATAGACGTACCTTCTGATAAGAATGGTGCGTCTTTTTATATTAAGCAAATACAGTTAGATGGTGTGCCTAAAGAATTATCGTTTCTAAATAAAATTGCTCGTAAGCATGAGCAAAAACATGTGACTGTATCAGATATTACTAATATTCGTAATGCCTTTCAACGTAAATTACTAGACAAAGGCTTTGTTACCTCTCAGGTATATATTCCAGAACAAAATTTAAATGCTGGGACTTTACAATTTATGGTTATACCTGGTCGAGTAGAAGATATTCGTTATAGTGAGCCTTCGGTTCATGGACCTTGGCGAACTGCCTTAGTTGTACGACCTGGAGATATACTTAATATCCGTGATATTGAGCAAGGCCTGGAGCAGATGAAACGTGTATCATCTCAATCGGTAACAATGAAGTTACTTCCAGGTACATCTGTCGGTACTTCTATTATTGAACTATCGATTAAACAAGATAAACCGGTACATGGATCAATTAGTTTCGATAATAGTGGTCTAGAGTCTACAGGGGTGTATCAAGGTAGTTTTACATCATCTTTTGACCAAGTTTTTAGAGCTAATGATACCTTTACTATGTCGCTGTCAGGTGACCTTAGCGGTTCGGGTAGTATAAAAGGAACTCGTGCAGCCAGTCTTAATTATATTATTCCTCATGGAAAGGATACATTTAGTTTTAGTTTCTCTAAATCACGATATCATCAAATGATACAGTCCAATCCATATGACTTCACATATAGCGGTAAATCAACCACTATGAAGGCAAAATGGAACCATGTTTGGTCTCGTACACAGCGTGAGAAACGTGCATTTGATATTTCTATCAGTACACGTCATAACCATCGCTTTGTTAATGATATGGAAATTCCGGTGCAAGCATTACGTACTACCTCAATGGAGTTTGGTGTTTCTAATCGTAAATATATTGGTAATGCTACCTTGTATTCTCGTTTAGGATTTCAATGGGGCATTGGTGCATTTGGTGCACAACCTGAACATACCGCATCTGTTGCAATGGGTGGGCCTACATCTAGATATCATATGTGGCTTGTTGATGTTGATTATCGCAAACCATTTGTTATGGGCCATCGACCAGCATCCTTTACATCTTCATTCCATGGACAATGGGTGCAAGGTGGTAAAAGACTATATAGTGTAGACACTATAAATATTGGTAACCGATATAGTATTTATGGCTTTGATGGTGAATATACGCTTATGGGCGATAGTGGTTGGTATGTACGTAATGAAGTATCATCTGTTATTCCTCGCCTTAATACAGAAGTATATCTTGGCCTTGATGTAGGCGCTGTATATGGTAAAAGTACGGAAGCCCTAGTCGGCAAAACTATTGCAGGTACTGCAATCGGTATAAGAGGTAATTATGCATCAGGTTTATTATTTGATGCATTTATCAGCACGTCTTTATATAAACCACAAGGATATCATACGAAGAAGTTTTATAGCGGTTTTACCGTAGGATATAGATTTTAATCTAAATATGATTAAGACTAAATATGTGTTGAACTATTATTTATATAATTGGAGAGTTATATGTGTAAAACGAATCAAGAGCGACGTACACTAGGACGTAAGATCGTATCCTGGCTGAGTTTTGGTGTGTTTGTAGCATCTCAATCGATGGTACTGGCTGCACCAATTATGCCGGATAATAATGCTGTTATTACTGAACGACCGTTAGTTCAGGAAACAGCTAATCAGATTCCACTAGTGAACGTGACGGCACCTACTAATGGTGGTGTTTCTATGAATAAATATGATCGATTTAATGTAGAGAAACAAGGGGCTATTTTAAATAACTCATATGTAACGAGTAAAACAGAACTTGCTGGCTATGTGCAAGGCAATAGTAACATGATGAATGGTACTGCAAAGGTTATCGTAAACCAAGTTACATCAGATACACCGACATCTATGAATGGTTATTTAGAAGTGGCGGGGCAAAAAGCCTCCGTTGTAGTTGCTAACCCTAATGGCATTACAGTTAATAGTGGGGGCTTCCTTAATACGGAGCATGCTGTGTTAACTACAGGTAGACCAGAATTAGATGGTGCTGGAAATTTACAAAATTACCGTGTAGAACAAGGCAAAGTCTCTATTGAAGGTAAAGGCCTTGATGGGAAAAGTACAGATTCTGTGTCTATTTTGGCACGAACTATTGATGTAAATGCAGGTGTTTGGGCAAACAAACTTAATACTCGTACTGGACAAAATAATATTGACGCCAAGAATTTAAAGGCTACAGCTTTAGATTTGTCGTCTACTGAAACAAAGCCAACTATTGGCTTAGATGTGGCTGCAGTTGGTGGGATGTATGCAAATCATATTACTATGGTTGGTGCCGAAGCTGGTGTAGGTGTTAATCTTAATGGCGTAGTTGCAGGGGTTCAGTCTGTTTCAGTGGATGCTAATGGTCATTTATCTGTTAATGGTACACTTCAATCCGATACAAGTCTCGTGGCCAAAGCAAACTCTATACAGAATACAAAGACAATTGCTTCTGGTGGAGAGTTAGGTTTAGAAACAAAAGAGTTAACTAATACAGGGTATATTACATCCGTTAAAAATGGACATATTAAGGTAGAAGAAGCTTTAACTAACAAAAATACAATGGCAGCTGGTGCTAATACTCAGGGCGCTGTGACAGGTAATGGTTCCTTGTCTATTGTGGCAGGTACTGTTCGTAATACTGACGCAGTGATTGTATCCGGTGGTACTACAACAATTAATAGTAAAGAAATACATAATACAGAGAACGGTCGTATTTATGGTGGTAAGGTTGCGATACAAAGTAAGGTACTCGAAAACCGTAAGAATGTAGCGTTAGAATCTAAATTAGATGCTGCTATGGTAGATATGAAAGTGGCAGAGGATAAACTTGAAGAAGCCTATGCTGTAGATACTACAGCTTTTACATCAAAAACTGAACAAGATGAATATTTGAACCGAATCAAAGAACTGTCCCAAGTATATGATGAAAAACTTAAGGCTGTTAAGTTAGTACAACAGGAATTATCTGCTCATAAAGGAAGTACTATTGCAGGTCGAGAAGATGTAACTATTGAGGCGGATTCTATCTTGAATAGAGAAAAATCTCTTATATATAGTGATGGCACTATGACATTGGATGGTCGTGACACATTGCACAATATCGGTGGTACTATTGAGGGATTAGGAAAAGGTGTCATCCGAAGTAAAGACTATCAGAATAAGAACTCTTCCTTTACAGCAAAACGAGTTAGTCCTGAAATTGAAAAAGGTCTTTCTGGGGCAAGTAATGATGCTATGCTTACAGAGCAAGAAGATCAGATTTTAATTACAGATAAAAACCATAGTGAGCATGGTCAAGTTTTTAAAAAGTCTGAATTTACTTCTTTAAATAGTGGCTATGGCGCACTCCATAGTTACGGAAAATCCCCAATGCCAATATATGAGGCTGCAGAATATGTTACGGTAGAACAAATTACGCCAGAAGAGCAAGCGGCAGGTGAAGAGTTAATTCCAGCAGAATATATTGGTACACAAGTACCTTCATACGCTTATGATGATCCTATTTTTAAAGAGTTTGGCATTACATCTATGACAACAGAGCGCCCACTAACGTCAGGTCCTGAACAAGAAGCGTGGGATGCACAATTTAAGCCAATTTTAGCTTCATTAAATGAAAAAATTAAAGCTCATAACAAAAAGGCCGAAGTATTTAATCAACAAGTCTCTAGTGTAGCTAAAGAACCAATAGATACTTATACTATTGTTCGAAGTAAAAAATTATCATCCCATGAAGAGGTTAAAAACAGCACACCTGGTATTGTGCGCTTTGGTGGAGATATGTCATTCGCCGGAAATGGAACTAATGAAAATAGTCAAATGGTTGTAGGCGGTACATTAACTACTATGGGTGCTATTAATCAAGTAGCAAAAGAAAATCAAGAAGTGACTAATACATTTGGTACCACAGAAGCATCGTATACCTATAAACGAAAATGGCCACATAAATCTAGACGAAGAGGTTATAAGGGCCAAGTATTTATGACACCACAAGTGGATAAAGAAAATTTTACATCTCTTGGGGTGGCTAAGAAAGAAGATAAAAATGGAAAAGCTAAAGGTGAAGTAGGTGCTAATCACCGTAAAGAGGTACAAGACTTCTTAAATCCATTTGCACAAGATAGCAGTAATGATGCATCTAAACCAACAGCAGGAACTAATATTTTGGCATTGCCTACAGAATCTTTGTATAGAATACATCCTGAAAGCACTGCTAACTATGTAGTTGAAACAGATCCACAATTTACGAATAAAAAAGCCTTTTTATCATCCGATTATATGTATCAAGAGATGAAAACAAAGCCTGAGAATATTGAAAAATGACTTGGTGATGGTTTGTATGAGCAAACCTTGGTTAGAAATCAAATTGTATCTGGAACAGGATATAGATTCCTTGATGGGTATATAGATGATGAAAGTCAATTTAAAGCTTTAATGGATGCAGGTATTGCCTATGCTAAACAACATGGTATTGCTCTAGGTGTAACGCTGACGGCAGAACAAGCAGCTAGTCTCACTAGTGATATGGTCTGGCTTGTAAAAGATGTTGTTATGGTAGAGGGTAAACCTGTTGAGGTAATCTATCCTAAAGTCTACCTTAAACAAAGTGATAGATTGCAGTTACATACTGATGGAACCTTAATGAGTGCTAATGCATTAGTTATGAATGCAAAGGAAAGTATCCGTAATGAAGGTGTGATTCAAGGTAAAACAGTAATCCTTGCTACCGATAAAGATATCATTAATAGTGGTCACATTAATGCAGAAAAAGTTGGGTTGCAATCGGACACAACTATTTACCAACAAGGTCAAGTTGTAGGGCGTGATGCTGTAGAATTACAAGCAAAAGAGAATGTCACTGTTAACAATTCTATTGAACATTTAACAAACCAAGATGTTTTACATAAAACAGCAGGTATTGCTGTAACTGGTGATACAGGCGTTATGATTGTCTCTGCTGGCAATGATGTAAACCTAGGTGGTGCAACTATCGAAGCATTGGGTAAAGAAGGTGCTATTACTATTACAGCTGGACGTAATATTAATAGTACTACAGATACTCTTACAGCAAAAAAAGATATGACTCAAGATGGGGATAATTATTTACGAACCTATCGTCAAACTGAGTTGGGAACGACAATAGAAGCTGGTGGAGATATATCTATTGGTGCTAAACATGATATTAAGGCACGTAATTTGACCGTTAGCAGTGATACTGGGGCGGTAAAAGTAATTGGTGAACATGATGTATCCATTGAAAATGGCTATAGTGAATCTAAGGATGCATTTGCTTTAAAGTATAAAGAAAAAGGTCTTCTTAATAAAAAAGAAACTAAGATCAAAACGAATGATGAATCTACAAATGCATTAATGAGTACACTTAGTGGTCATACTGTAGTGGTGGGTGCTAATAATGATGTGACACTTACATCTTCTAATATAGTGAGTACCGCAGGAACAACTGTATTAGCAGGTCATAATGTAATAACCGATGCCGCAGCAGAACATACACTAAGTACAGCGTCTAAAGATGTAAAAAAATCTGGTATTATGGGTGCTGGCATGGGTATCATGATTGGTAAAAAGCAATCTAAAGATAACTACTATATTGATGAAACAACTCATAAAGCCACTACTTTAGGCTCTACCGATGGTGAGGTTACTGTACAAGCTGGTGATACAGTTCACTTGACTACTACAGATATTATAGCGGATAAAGGAATTAGACTTAGTGGACAAGATATAGTATTAGATGGCAAGGAAGATCATTACCTTTCTAAAGAAAGTCATGAATATAAGTCTTCTGGCCTTACGGTTAGTCTTGGAGGCTCTGTTGCGAATGCTATTAATACAGCTTATGGGCTACAACAAAAAGCTAAAGGCCGTGAAGATAAACGTTTAGCTGCACTAGAATATATGGAAGCCGGTAAAGAGCTTAAAACAGCAGCTGCGAACATTCATGATTACACAAGCTATACTGTTGGTTCTGTGTTAAAGAAGGGAACTGAATTAAAAGAGCTAGGACAAGCCCAACTAACATCTGCACAAGAGCTGAAAAATGCTTCTCTTATGAATCGATATGCGAATACAGCAACAGCAAATGTTGCTGATTATAAAACTAAAGTAGGCGAAGCCAATATAAGTAAAGGGAATGCAGAATTAGCTGATTTAGAAAATGATAAAGCTGGATATAAAGCTAAGAAACGTGCTAAAGCAGATAATCTTGTAAATATTCGTGTAAGTATTGGCTCAAGCAGTAGCCGAAGTGAGTCCTCCTATGAAGCAAATACATTTGATGGGGGCTCTATTGAAAGTAATGGAGATATTACTATTGAGGCTAATAGTGCAGACTCTATCAAAGGAAATATTAAAGCTATTGGGAAAACAATTTCAGGTAAAACAGTCAAATTAGTGGCTTCTAATGATGTATCTTTGCAAGCGGCAACAAATACAAGTGAAAAGCTTGAAAACGCTAAGAGTAAAGGTTGGTCTGTTGGGGCTAATATTAGTGTTACTGGCGGCGGCATACTAGGTTTTGATGCAAGTGCTAATGCGGCAAAACAAAAGAGTAATACAAAGGTAACAACACATACTGGCACTACTGTTGTAGGCTCGGATGCTGTTGCTATTATATCTGGAAAGGACACCCATATCAGTGGTTCCAAGGTAATTGGTAAATCTGTAACAGCAGACGTAGGTGGGAACCTTTCTATTGAAAGCTTACAAGATATAAAGACATATGTAGGTGAAAGCTCTAATAAAGGGTTTAGTGTATCTACAAATGCGGGTTCTCTAAGTAATGTATCTATGAGCTCAAGCAATGGTAAAATGGAAAGTGATTATGCAAGTGTTACTGATCAAGCGGGTATATATGCAGGTGATGGTGGATTTGTAATTAACACGGCCGAAACAACATCATTAACAGGGGCTGTTATAGATAGTACAGCAGACTCTAATAAAAATAAATTATCCACTAAATCATTGGATGTTAAAGATGTTGAAAATACGGCAGAATATACGTCTCGTAATTTAGGTATGAGTTATAATCACGTAGGTAATTTTAAGAATCTTAGTAAAGCAGGAAAAGATGCTGTGTGGAACACATTGGGCACATTACCTAATCTGTTACCAGATTCTAGTAAATCTAGTTCTTCCACTACAAAATCTGCTATTTCAAATGGTACAATAGAAGTACGAGACGCTAACTTTAATATGCAAACACTGTCTCGAGATACAAATACTAGTTTAAATAAGCTTGATGAAATCTTTGATAAAAAGAAAATTGAAGAACGTCAAGAATTATCTAAGGTATTTGCAAAAGAAGCCTTTGGTCAATTACATAATTGGAATCCGACCTCAAAAGAAGGTAAAGCGGCAAAAGCAATAGCCCATGGTGTAGTGGCGGAAATATCTGCTCGTATGGCAGGAAATAAACCGGGTAGTGGTTTTTATGCGGGTGCCACCAATGAGGCATTAATTGGAGAAATTCAAAAAATTGCTAAAGAAAAACCTGATGTAGCTCAAACATTAAGTGCTTTACTCGGTGCTGCTGTAAATGGTAGCTTAGGCTATTCCTCTGTAACAGGTGCAGCTGAAGCACAATATGGGACTAAATGGAATCAATATTTAACAACAAATCCAGATACAATATATTTGGCAAAAAAATATTTAAAGAAAAAGAACGGAGAAAGTTTAAGTGAGAGTGAAGTAATATTCCTTTTGGGGGTTTTAAGGAATATAGCTGAAAAAGATAGTGATAAAGCTAAATCCTGGAAGATAATGTCAGAATCATATTGGGATTTATCTCATTGGGAGAATTTTCTTATTTCATATGGCAATTTATCCTATCAAAGTATCTCTGACTTTGAACATCATTATAGTTTATTGAAGAATGAGAAAATTAGACTACAAAAAGAGTTAGTCAAACAAGGATATGAGTTTACTGATGTTGTAACGGCTAAAGATATTTATGTTGATGAAGATAGAAGAGCCTTGGATGAAGCAATAAGATTAGAGAAGGAAAAGGCTATTGATGTTAATAAAGAAAGAGATGTTAATAAACGTCAGAATATAATTCACTACACAGCAAAGGAAGCTGGTATGGCTTTTGAACGTAATGTACTTAAATCTGAATTCCCTGTGTTAACAGTTTTTTTTGAAAAAATGAGAACTGGGAATGGCAGTATGGAAAAGTATAACTCGAAAAGTATTTTAGCAAAAACAATTGCTCAGTCTAAAGGCATTAATGATATTTTAGTTTCTTTGCGTGATGAGGATTTTGATAAGGATACAAATAGTGTTTTAAAACGTATTGATATTAATTTTGCTAAGACTGAGAAGGGTGGCGGATGGTCCGATTTAGGTGCGTCGGTAGGAAGAATGGCTATTAGATTAAAGGTTATAAGGCATGGTGATTATTATGATGTCAGACTTTTAGGTTTCGATAGGTCTAATTATGAATATAAAGAAGATGCTAGTGATATAAGTAATAAGTGGATTAGATGGGCCAATAATTTCTTTTATGATTTACAACAACAAGGTTTAATTACTCCGTTTTCTTTTGAGGTAACTTCTAATTTTTACTTCAATAAGGCTACTGGAAAGGTATATACTAAATGATAATACTAAAATCTTTACTGAAGAGGGTGGGTTATTTTGTAATTATATTTATTAGTATTGTAGCTATATATATAATGACCTATGCTGCGTCTACAACAACTTTTTTAGCTTCTTCTAATTATGATTCTGCTCTCGGTAGGGATGCTGGTTATCTTGATGATATGGATTATGATTTACGTGTTCCAGGCGAAATACTGACTGTTGAAGTTTATAATGATTATGAGATTGCATGTTTAACGTCTTTTGGTGCTATTTTTGTAAATGGTAATGAGGGGAGTATTCACTATCTTATTGAAGTCGATGATAGAGCCTCACTTTTAAAAGAAATTGCTTCTTATAAAGATAAAGCTAAGAAACGACAGGTTGTAGTGTATGATAGCAGTCAATCGTTAAGTGATAAAGAGAAAAAGCTCTATCAAAAGTTAATTGATAGAATTGATAAACGATTACCTACTTATGTTGACGTAAATCGAGAACCAAAATGGCTTCAAGTTCTAAGAAATATAACAGGTAATGATAAAAGCTTAATATAGTTGTTTCAATAAATCTAAAAAGGACGCTATAGTCTAATCTTCAGTCGTTATACTGATTGATTTAGAACTATAGCGTCCTTTTTTATTCCGTTCATTTGAGGTATGAGAGGATGTTACAGATATGTTATAAAGATGAGAGAGATTTTATTTCATGCGAACTGCTTCACCGAATTCGTCTTCGGTCATGAGTTTTTCTTCCAATATGATTTCTTTAATAGAGCAACCGCGTTTGTATGGTTCTTTTACTATCTTAGTACTCTTATCATAACCGATGTATGGTGTTAAGGATGTGGCAATCATGATGGATTGTTCTAATTTTTATTATATAAACTTATATAAATTTTGTGATATATTAGAATTAAAATTTTAGTTGTGTTGTAAACGAGTAGTTTTAATGATAGGAATACTCATATGTTATTTTTAAAAATTTATAATTATTTTGTGAGGGGCGTTGTACTTTTCTTTCTTATAATTATCCCTTTTACTATTGTTACAAATCCTGAAATGATCGAGGATGAAGTCGATTTTCATTTTTTTGTTACTCTATATATTGTAATCCTTTTGAGCTATGTGGTATGGACCTATATTTATAACTATTTAAGACGTAAAAGAGGTTAGCATTTGTGCATATTCATTTACCATTAGTTTTCGTAGTCATCTTTTACTCGGCAATTGTTCTCTATTGGATCATATATAAGATACTCTTAAGAAAAAAACTTTCACCATTACTAGTATCTTTAATTGCTAATTCTAATTATAGTTTTATTAAATTTATCTCTTGGGCGATAATTATTACATACCCATTCATGCTTTTTAGCATGTTTTATTTCTTAGATTACATAGCCGTGCCAATTGTTATGGCTTGGTTTTTACAACCTGTTTTAGTTGCAGCTACACTATTCAGGCAGTCATCACACAGTCGTTATTATGATTGGGCTAGAAAAAACAGATGTATGTAGTGTGGATTGTATTCTTTTATTTATTAGCGGTTCTAGGTGTATTGAAATTTTATGATTTTTTGTAGCGTTTAAGTTGTAAAGAAAAAGTATATTCCCTTTATTGAGAATCAAGGGAGAAGTAGGAATGCCTGCTAACAATAAAAATTTTTTAAAAGCTATATTTTCATAAAGGTGTAGATGCTCACTTAGAAGTATTTGATAAAAATGGAAATCATTTAGGAGAAGCAGATCCTATAACTGGAGTGATTAGGGAGGGATCTCAAGACCGTAGCAAAAAACTTAGAAAGGATTTAAGGTAATGATTATGAAACCTATTAAGTCTTTATATAGTAGATATAACCAAAATGATATTTGTATGTTAGAACGAATAGGACCATATAGCATAATAAATAATAACCATCAAGGGATTATTGTATTGGACTCCTCATGGAATGAAGTGAAAAAAATTAAGGTAGATGAAAATCTATTTTTCCCTGAAGCCAGATATATAGATTACGTCAATAATAGGATACTTTTTAAGTTAGAAGCATTTCTGTGCTTAATTGATATTGAGAGTAGTTGGGTTAAACTAATAGAGCTTCCTAGTGATTTGCAAGATTTATGTTTTTCAGACTTACATTGTTTTGGCAAAGACTATATTATGATAGGTACGAGTAAGAATGTAGTATCTTTGGATTTAATTGACTTTAAAGTTACAGTGCTAGATCTTGATTCTGTTAATGAATATCCATTTAATGAGTATCGAAATAGATATAATGGAATAGTGACGTATTTTAGAAATCATAAATTAATTTGTCATGACTCTAAAAATATAATAATTGTAGATGGTACACGTGTTATTGAAATTCCAGATGTAGTTTCTATCAAATACTATCAACTAATGGCCTCTAATAGATATTTGTTAGCAATTGGTGAAAAACAGCTACAGCTTATTAATATAGAGAATGCTAGGGAAAGTAAATTAATCTCTTTTTCATTTCCATGTTATTGTGTTGGTGCAGATATATTGGAGGAACAGGATACAATCCATCTCTCTCTTTTATTACATAATGATTGGGAAGAGATTATGCGTGTGGAAGAATATGCTTTTACCTTTGATGAATTACATGAGGATGTTGTGCTATAAGTAATTCTTTATATGCTATAATTAAGTGTTACATGAATTATTTAATATATCTTAATTATAGAGTTATAGAGATTATAGAAAGAGGTTCCTTATGGCATCCGGCAGATCTGAAAAAGAGTTACAAGGG
>OBJZ01000218.1_pt1 | contig 24215 bp, 18 predicted proteins | sample 1481641 | NCBI WGS metagenome assembly OBJZ01 (sample SAMN02364493, study PRJEB22542) | human gut metagenome | isolation source: fecal sample | host: premature infant | place: USA: Chicago, IL | collected 2012-01
CTACGGACACAAGATCCGCACTAATAGGGTGTCCACTAAACGAGGGTAACCTCAAGACGCCTTAGGCACGTCGGCGGCGCATCACCATCAACAACGCCATACCCGCCACAACAGTCACGGCCGCCAACGCGGCTGGCACAACCTCAGCCCCCGTGCGGGCCAACGCTCCCCCAGCCTCCGATGCGGTGCCTGCGTTATCGGTTCCACCAGCGTCCGATGGGGTGCTTGCGTTATCGGTGCCGTCAGCGTTGTCGGTGGCGTCCGGTTGCGCTGGGTCGGCTGGCTGCCTGCTGGGGTTTTGTGTTTGCGCTGGTCAGGTCCACGTCGTTAGTGCCATGAGGGCCACCATTGTCGTGGCTGTCATATCTCTTGTGGGATTTTTGTGGGATTCTGGCCCCCATGGTTTTTCTTGAGGATGCTGACACCTACCCCGTCGTCGATCAGGAGCGTGTGCCGGCAGAGGAGTGCGGAATTCTCGGGGCGGCGCAGCAGGCGCCGCGGGAACTGCGCATCGAGCACTCGACGATCCAGCTCGAACACCCCGGGCAAGTCGAGCACGAAGCGGTGTGCGGGGATCAGTAGAAGGCCACCTCGGCGCCCCCGTACTCCACGACGGTGTAACCCTCGGTCTCGGTGGCGGCGAACTGCAGGCCCCGACCGTGCTCACGATCCTCCGCCAGCCAGAAGGACACCCCGAAGCGCCAGCGTTCCAGGGGTTCGGACAGCACGCACACGCTGGTCAGCTCAGGTACCTCACCGTCCGGAAATTCCTCCCGGATCCGCTCCCGTGCTACCGCCAACCACTCCGGTGCCTCTTCGAGAGCCTCAGCGATGCGCGCCGTCATCTCCGGTGACAGGGGAACGTAAGCCGCATCGAGGTCATCGGAGAGGATGAGGCGGACCTGCCACTCGCCCGGAATCTCGACGAGCGTCTCGAAATCGTGGAACTCGTAGTTCATGGTGTCTAGTGACCGCGGATGGCGGTGTCCTCCATCATCTCGACGTCATACTGCGAGATCTCGGCGGCCGGGGGCGGTGCGCAGGTCGCCGTGGAGGTCCTCGCACTCCAAGACGGCGTCCGCGTCCACAGGCTCCCGCAACCGGTTGCTTCGGGATCCCCGAAGGTGGCATTGACTTGTCATGGGGTGATCTTTGGGGCCACAAATCCGTCAATGAGCGGCCCCGACCAGGAGCCCACATTCCAGACACTTTCCTCGATGAATTGGAAGAAAATGGATGTAAGGCTCTCGTTGAAGGCCGCGATTGGTCCTGTGAGCGCACTCGCCATGATAGGGCTTCCCTTGTGATGAAAACGGTTTGCCGTACTTGTGTTTACAAGAATATAACCGCTCAGAGATTAGGTGGCTGCCCTTAAAGCGCAAGATTTCTCGAGCGATTGTCATGGGCGGTTACCCCTGGAGAGCCTTTTCCGTTTTGTGTTTTGTCTGGCTCGCTATTCTGGCGGGCAAGATCGAAGCCGTCCCCATGAGAGGGCAATGACAACAGCACGTGAATAGCCTCCTCGCTAGTTGAACCAGTCAGGCAGCTAAATCGCAGTTCGCGCGCGTTTGTATCCCTCGTGCTATGAAAGTTTCGAGGATGTTGAGGTCACCTAGTTTCTTGAGCAACGCTTCCAGCGCTTTCTTGCTGTCGTACGCCTTGGCGAAAGACTCTTCGAGGTCATCGAGAAACAGTGGGCGAATTGCTTTGAGGATGTTCTCTTCTGTTGTGTAGTGGGCGCCAAATTCGCGGCGCGCACGTTTATCTTTGACCGCCTGGAAGAGCGACCCGAAAATAGCAGGAGAGATTTCGGCCCAGTTGAAATAGGTGGCTTTGAGGAGTAGCTTTCGCGACTGCTCCGTAAAGGCGGGAGTTTCGGTTGCTTCACCGAAGACGCTGCCATTGACGTATGGGAATGCTTGGATGAGTTCGTCATCCTGGCTTGGCCGCTCCTCCCTAGGCTGATTGAGTGCTTGGTAGAGGTCTGCGAGTTTTTCGCCAAGATCACTGCCGTCTTCGTTGGTGCGTTCCTCGATATACCTGGTGAAGAGGTCGCGCTGCCAGAGGTCAGAGTCGTCGGCGTAGAGGCAAAAGAGAGTGCGCACGAGAAACATGGAAGCGTGGTGTTCGTCGAAGCCGGTCGAATCAAGGTGCACATACAGTTCCGCCATGAGCTTCGCAGCGGCAACGGCTGATTCGGCCGCCTCGTAGTCGAACGCTTCGCGCATGCGCGTGAGAATTTCTGGCAGTGTGGGGTCTTCATCGAAGCCAATCCGAATGACCTCAAGTTGGCTCTCGAGGTGGGAGTCGGGCTGGCCAATGGCATGCGTGTGGGCGATGAGTTTTGCGTGTGTGCCGCCTGTTTCGGCGCGGCGGGGCCACCGCCACTCTTGGTGGGTGTCGTTTCCGAAGATGACGAGGCGTTCGTGGCTTTCTCGTGAGAGTTCTTGGTCGATAAGGCGCTGGATACGGCGCGGGGGAAGCTCATTGCAGTACCAGACGCGCAAGCCACTAAACCCGGCAACTTGCGTGAGGGTGTAGGTGTTGTCCTCTATTGAGAGTGTTACGGGTGGCAGTGTGGGGTTTTCCCACCCGAGGTGTTCGATGAAGAGGCGGCGAAAATCGTTGCGATCTACAAGGTTAAGAAGTGTGTGCGTCATTGCGTGATTCCCATGGTGGAGACGATGCGGATGGCATCAGAGGCGGTTCCGGATTCAAATACAAGTTCGTTGTCGCGGTGTAGTGAAACGACTCGGGCGGCGAGGGAGTTGTCGTCGACGCCTTGGCGGATTGCTTGGCGTAGGCGGCGCTCTGCCTCGCGGGTTAGTGGGTGTTGATAAAGGGATTCGAGTGCCGCCTGGGTGTCGCGGTCGAAGGTGGAGAAGTTCAGTGTTGCTCCGAGCCGGTTCCATACAGTCTTACGGACTCCACGTAGTCGTCCAGCGATGGCGGCCGGGGTGGAGAGGTCTTTTCGCACGAGGGTTGTAACGAGGTGTTCGTGATCTTCTCGTGGGTCGAGGCCTGGCTCTTCAGGTGAGGCTTCGAACAGGGCGAGTGTCTCGTGTCCAGTGAGAACTTTAGTAGTTCCGCTGGGGTCAATGAATCCGAACCCGTCGATGCCGCTGGCGGTGCGCACGAAGCACGTCAGGCCTTCACTACTGTCACTGATTCGCTTGCGTCGTGTGGCATCAATGAGATCCGGTAGCGCTGCGATTCGCTGCGCTTCTGCCGGGTCGCGCTGCTCGAGAGCATGCCAGTACTCATATGCCAGCGATGATGCATCCACGTCTTCCGTGCTCTCTTCATCATCGAGCGATCCGTTGTAGAGGTCGTTGAGCATTCGGGTTTCGTTTTCAGAGCCGAAAAAGTTTTCGTCTGAACCGAAGACGGCTGCGTTACGCGAGAGTCGTTGAGCGATTCGTTGACGTAGGGAGATGACGTTTTCGATGCTCTCGTGGAATATGGAGTAGATCAGAACTTCGGGCGAGATTTGCCCGATGCGGTCGACGCGGCCAGCGCGTTGAATGAGTCGGATGATCGCCCAGGGCAGGTCATAGTTGACAACAATATGGGCGTCTTGCAGGTTCTGGCCCTCCGAGAGAACGTCGGTGGCGATAAGGATGCGGGTTTCGTCCTCGGGCGCAACGACGGGATCGGCACCGGGCAGTGCGTTGGATCGGGGTGAGAATCTTTCTGCCATTCGTGTCGGGTCATCGGTCGCCCCGGTCACAGCTGCCACAGCGCCTACTCCTGCCTGGGCCAGCTGGGCTCCGAGATAGTCGGCGGTGTCCTTGTATTCCGTGAACACCAAGACTTTCTCATTCGGGTGTTTCACGCTCACTAATTCAATGAGGGCGGCAAGTTTCGAGTCCCTGTTCGGATCCCATACGCCTACCTTTGTCAGTAGTGCACGTAGGGCCTCCGTGTCTGCCCGCAGATCTGTCGCGAACTGGGCATTGAAATGAGAGGCGGGCACCCACGTAATGTCACGTGGAGCGTTAGCTTTGAGTACCTGGTATCGAGTAGCTGCGTCGGCTGCCGTGAGGTCGAGACCGCTTTCGAGGGTGTCTTCGTCGCTAAGCATGTCAAGGTCATTGATGGTGCCAGCCGGCACGTCAAGATCGTTCTCGAGCGCGTACACAAACAGTTCGTTGCGGGCGAGATGGCGGGTGAGGGACAGCAGGAATGCGTGCCCGCCAGAAGAGAGCCGCTTATAGAGCATGGTTTTTACGAAGCCAGCAACGTGTCCGCGGCCGCGATCAACGCCTTCTGCCCAGTCTTTGAAGAGTGGGTCTTTTCGAGCACGGTGGTTGAGGTACGAGCTGAGGTTGTAGCGAGGCAGACTTAGGTTCTCGATTACGGCGAGAGTGTCATCGTCAGCCAAAATCGTGGCCGGGTCGTCTTCGCCAAAGTCGTGCCGCAGCGGGATCGCCTTACGCGTAGGGAACGTGAACGATTCACCATTGGGGAACTCCACGTATTCTCGTCCGCTGTCGTCTTTCCGCGAGTAGTTTTGGCGGATGAAGGATCTGGTGCGGCGAACGAGGTTTTCGCTCATCAGGCGTTTCCAGTCGTCAGGATCTTCTGACTTACGGAATGCAGCAAGCGTGGTGACCTTCCCATCGACTTGATCCACAAGCTTGCTGTCTGCGGCAATAGCGTTCGTGGGAGCAATCGAAAGATCGTCATCCTCGTCAATCCACAGTGCCAACTGGTTCGCTACATCGGAGAACTCGATGTTGTATGGCGTTGCCGTCAAAGCAAGAACCTTCGACTCATTGCGACGAATGTAGTCAGACAAAGCGGTGTAGTCGCGGCGTTGGTTATTGCGCAGTGTGTGGGACTCATCCACGATGACAAACAGATAGCGGCGTAGGTCAGGGAGTATCTTGTGCGCCATCGAGTAGGGAACGACCGCGCCATGAAGACCGTAGGCTTCGAAGTGCTCTTCCCACATCCGAACGAGGTTCTTCGGGCACACCACAAGCGGCATATATCCGTGCTCATCACGCAGCATCAGCGCAACCGCGATTGCCGTTAAAGTCTTACCTAAGCCCACAACATCGCCGAGCATTGTTCCGCCGCGCGTGACAACTCTTCGAGCCAACGTTCGCACAGCCGTCGTCTGATAATCCAGGAGCTTGTTCGAAATCTCTGGAGGAATGGAATACTCCCCCAAGCCTTCACGCACGTCTCGTGAAAGCTCGTAGCAAACCTTCATAAAAACGTCATACGGTGGTCGGGGATTCGGAGTTGCCCATGATTCATCGAGCAACGCAAGAAGATCCTCGCTCACCTCACGGGAGAACGGATCATTCCATCGATCCTCGAACCACTTAGCTAAATCATGGGCGCTCGTATGGTCGAAAACGTCCACGTTCAGCTCGAGATTCGACATGAGCCCGGGCCACGTCAAGTTCGATGAGCCAACGAAACCGCCAATGGACGTGTTTACGGACTGCCGATGAAAGATATAGGCCTTGCCGTGAAGAGGCCTGCGGGTGAATACCTTGACCTGGATCGCACCTTGCGCCAGCAAGGATCGAAGAGACTGCAAGGTTACGCGATCAGTCGAAGTAGGAAGACCCCGCATCAGCTGTACACGTAGCTGCTCGAGCAATGCTGCCCTGCGCGCTTGAGAGGCCGCTCGATCCGCGTCTAGTCGATCTTTCCCGTCGACCATTGACTGAAGGGACTCCAGCGCCTCCTCCTGCGGTCCGCCCGTCACCATGCCGATCAAGATTCGCGCAACTGGAAGAGTCTTCGACTGCGCCATTTGCTCCACGATCCCGTTGAAAACAGACCAACCGCGCAGGTTGAAGTAGCCCACGGCTACATCCATTCGATCGCTCTCTCGCAGGGTTTTTTGCAGGTGAGGTCCTAGCTGGTGATCGATGTTGTCGAAAATCCGTCCCATGCAAACAATTATGCCGAAGGGTGCTGTTGCAAAGTTGGGGCAGTAGGAAAAGCGACGTGAAAAAATCCCAGCCATGGGTATCTTCTCCGGTCGTCATTTCCCCCGTAACATCATTCTGTGGGCAGTGCGGTGGTACTGCCGCTACGGGGTGAGCTACCGCGATCTGGAGGAAATGATGACCGAGCGGGCCGTGCCGGTCGATCACACCACGATTTACCGCTGGGCCCAGAAATACGCTCCTGAGCTGGACTAGCAAGCACGGTGGTACCGACAGGTACCTGACTGGCAGTCCAGTTCCTGGCGGGTGGATGAGACCTATATCCGGGTCGGCGGCAGGTGATGCTACCTCTATCGGGCGATCACCGCCGGTGGCCAGACCCTGGACTTTTTCCTCTCTCCGAAGCGGAATGTGGCCGCCGCGAAGCGTTTCCTGGCCAAGGCCCTCAGATCCAATGCGTCAGCCGGGTATCCCAGAGTGATCAACACCGATAAAGCACCCTCCCTAGCCAGGGCAGTCGCCGAGTTGAAGTCAGTGGGAATCTGCCCGCCAACAGTGGAACACCGGCAGGTGAAATACCTCAACAACATCCTGGAAGGCGACCACGGTCGGCTGAAGCGGATCCTCGGGCCGAAAGGCGCGTTTAAGAACCGGACATCTGCATATCGAACGTTGAAAGGGATGGAGGCGATGCGCTCATTGCGGAAAGGGCAAGGCGCGATGTTTGCCTACGGGCAACCGAACCCGGACGCGGTGATCGTCAACCGGGTCTTCGAGACGGCCTAACAACGCCCACACGCAGCGGCCATCAGGGAATGAGAAACTGAGTCTTCGCTGCTCTCCGCCCAACTTTGCAACAGCACCATTCGGCCACTGAAATCGTCTTCATGGCTCGAGTGTGGATGCACTATCTAATCGAATCGAGAGCATTCTTCGCACCTGGAACGCAACGGCGCCCGGTGACTTCCTCGAATGTGAGGCTCCGGAGGTGTGCAGCTTCTTGCACTCAGTGTGCGGCGAGGAACTCCTCGAGCGAATCAAGCATCGCCAACCGCTCTGACTCCTCGGCCCACGAAATCTCGATCGAGTTCCGCGCGAGCTGTGCAACCTGTTCCTTCGTGAGGCTTTCCTTTTCCGCAAGCGTAAGGAAGTTATCCGCGATGTAGCCGCCGAAGTACGCCGGGTCGTCGGAGTTGATCGAAACCTTCACCCCGCGGCCAAGCAGCTCGACAATTTCCTTGCCCTTCATCTCTTCCGTCACGAAGGAGTTCGACATGGGGCAGCTCGTCAGGCCAATCCCCTTCTCCACCACAAGCTTCACGAGCTCGGGGTCCTCAATGATGCTCGTGCCGTGATCGAGACGCTCGGCACCAAGCTTCGTGAGCGCGGTACGGATGTTGTCGATCGAACCGACCTGGTCGATATCGCAGTGCATTGTCACGCGAAGGCCGTTCTCACGTGCGAGGTCAAACGCCTCGGCAAACTTCTGCGGTGGATTGTCGCGCTCATCCGAATCGAGCCCCACGCCCACGAACATATCCTTGTACGGAAGCGCCGCACGAAGGGTCTCAAGTGCCGAATCCGCCGACATGTCGCGAAGGAAGCACAGGATGAGATCCGCGCTCAGGCCATTCTCACGGGCCTCCTCGACGGCGCGATAGTAGCCGCGGATCACGGCCCCGAGTTCAACCCCCCTGGTGGTATGCGCCTGCGGGTCAAAGAAACATTCGGCACGCACAACACCATTCTCTTTCGCCCTCGCAAAATACGCGGAGCCCAGCGCGTAGAAATCGTCCTCGTCCTGAAGCACGTTCATCGCTGGGTAGTACACGGCGAGGAACGACGACAACGAATCGAATTGATAGGAGGCCTCGACCTCCTCAACGCTCTCCTGGCCAATATCGATCCCATTTTTCTTCGCAAGCTTGAGCTTGAGATCAGGCTCAAGAGTGCCTTCGAGGTGAAGGTGAAGCTCAGCCTTGGGAATGCCGTAGGCGAAATCTCGCGAAATAGCCACGATTGCTCCTCATCATCGTTCGAGAAAAATACTTCTACGGGAATACCCTTTTTTCATTGTTGCACCACGGAGCGCAGGCAACCGTCGGACCCGAGCCTCTAAAGTGACTGCTCGCGGATCGTGCCGAGCGTGCGCGGGCGGATACTCGGATCCGACTGCAACCACTCGCCAACCTCGCGCGGTCGAACGTCGACCGTGTGGAGGTCGTTGATCTCGATCCACTTGACGCCCACCTGGTGCGGGTCGTGGCCCTCCCCGATGCGCGGCTCGCTACCCGGTTCGAGGTCGCACCAGAACAGAAGATTCTGCTGGTGGAACACTTGCCCTGAGTCGCGGTGGCGGCCCACCTTCGCGCTGATGAGATCGAACGTGCACGCGAGGTCGTACACACGCACGGCCGCGCCGACCTCCTCCTCGCATTCGCGCCTCAGCGCCTCCACTTGGCTTTCGCCGTGTTCTTGCCCGCCGCCGGGCAGGACGAACACGCGGTTGCCGTCAACATCGATGTTTTCGTTGAACAGCACGCTGGTTCCGCGCACGATAATCGCCTTGACGCCAACGCGCACGTTCGAATAACCGGGATCAAGTTCCATAACCCCATCGTAGGGGTCCGACGCTTGCCCGCCACCCGGGCGCCCTATTTTGCGGGGAGTTTCTGCGCGAGACAATCGCGAGACAATGGTGCGCATGAGTACGCAAAGAGAAGTGGCAGATGAGCACCACGGGGGAGCCGCAACACCTCGCGCGCCGTGGTGGGCGATCGCCATCATCATGGCAGGGGGCGTTCTCGCCGCTCTCCAGTCCCGCATTAATGCCGATCTTGCGGGGCAGCTCGAGAGCCCCTATCTCGCGGCCTTCGTGAGCTTCGGCATTGGCTGCCTTGGACTTTGCGTAATCGTGCTGTCTCTGCCCGCTGAGCGACGTGCGGCGCGGGACTACGCGCGCGACATCGCGACGGGTCGCTTCGATTGGCGGTACGCGATCGGCGGCCTTGGCGGCGCCTTCCTTGTTTTCACGCAGTCCCTCACGGTAGGGGTGCTCGGGGTCGCCCTGTTCATCGTGAGCGTTGTCGCGGGGCAAACTCTCGCTGGGGCCGCTCTCGACCGCGTCGGTTTCGGGCCCGGTGAGCCGCGGCGCTTGAGCACCTCGCGCCTTGTCGGCTCAGCCCTCATGGTCGCCAGTGTCGCCTTGGCGCTTGCCTCCGGGCTCACGAACGCCGTGCCGTGGCTCAACCTGATCCTGCCGTTCGTCGCGGGAATAGGCGTCGGCCTTCAAACGGGAGCCAACGGCATCGTCACGGCGAACACGGGAAGTTTTCTCGTTTCGGCGCTCGGAAACTTCACGCTCGGCTCACTCGCGCTCGGCATAGCTGCGGCGGTCAGCCTCGCGCTCACCCCGCTGGGTGGGGCGTTTCCCACCAATCCGGTTCTCTACCTCGGTGGCCTGATCGGCCTCACCTACATTGCCGCCTCCGCCGCCCTCGTGCGGTACACGGGCGTGCTCGTCCTGAGCGGCGCGGCGATTGCGGGCCAAATCATCGGGTCAGTCATGCTCGATGCGCTCGACCCGAGCGTGCACCTCTCCCCGCTCACGGTGATCGGGGCGGCGCTCACCCTGCTCGCGGCCGTCATCATCGCGGGCTACATCCCCCTGCGCTCACCACGACCTGAATGACGCCCACACCTTCGGCCGTATCCCGGGGCGCGCAGCGTGAGTATCGAGGTATCAAGCAAGCGCCCCGAGACTGTAAGGGAGCGAAAAAGTTCGGGTAATCCTCACCTGATCACGCTTGATCCGCGACGAGGCGCGCGCTGAGGCCATCGGGGGCGAATTCAACGTGTGAGGACAGATCCTCAACCGATTCGAGAACGGTGAACGTCGAGCGCTTCGATGCCGCAACCGCACGCCACACATCCTCCGCCGGTTCGCTTGCCTCGGGGCTGAGAGCAGCGATCGCGCGCGCAACGGTATCCACGTATTCATCGAGGCTCGTCGCTAGCAGATGCATGTCGAGTTCCTCGTCGATCCACCACACGCCGCCCGGGATGCCCTCATCATTGAGCGTGAGAATCACGGCATCGTCGACGGTCTCGAAGAGGGGATAGTACGACGTCGGCTCGCCCAGCAACGTGAAGGGGCCAAGATCCGTGCGGTCCTCGGCCAGAAGGTTCAGCTCAAACTCCTCCCCCACGCGTGCCCCCGCCATTTCATCGGCGAGATCTTTGAGGGCGGGGGGAACATCGGCCCCGGATTCTTCGGGGTCGATCGGTTCAGCGAGGCCATTCGAGGAGGCAACTGCGACGGCAAGCCGCTCGAGTGCCGCCCGCATTTTCGAGGTGTCGACGTCGGTGGTGGGAGTGGGCCAGTCAAGTTTTACGGGCTGATTCACGTGCATCCTCCTCGGGGCGCCAGGCCATGTGTAAAGGTTTCGTGAGGAACCACGGCAATCGTACCGTGACCTCAGCCACGATTCCCAGACTCTAGCTCGGCAAAATGCATCACTACCAGCACAAACGCTGACCTCGCGAGCGCTCCTTGCAGGAACGCCGTGGCGCTCCCAGCGATTTGCTAGGCCAAGCACAGCGCCCGGGAAGAAAGAGGCGGTTATATGTAATCACGCGTTAGCGGCGTACCGATTCTTTGAGGAGAGGATCCGTACATCAGGCCCTAGCGCGGGGGAAAGGGATACGGCGCCGGCTCGTGGGGACGAGCCGGCGCCCTCTTTATGCGCTGACGCCGTGGGGTACCAGCAACCTCGGCCCAGCCTCGCACGGTTCGCCGCCAAACGGGCATGACTCGTCGCCGAAAACTGCACCCAACGTTTGCGGCTGAATTCGAGCGCAAACCACCACATATGTTGGGGTTAGTTTCCTAGACGGGAGAGGAGTGGGTCGAGGGGCCACGGGTCGACAGGAGACCCCGAGCGGGCCGAGGCAAGCCAAGGGGCCACCCGCGAACGGATTCGCAGGCGGCCCCTCGTCACAGGCGTCAACCGCCCCTATGGCCGCTGGTCGCGCCGACGCGTCGTCATCAGCATCGCGCCCGCAGCCACGAGCGCTCCGCCAACGAGCATGAGCCCTGCTACTTCGGCACCCGTGCGCGGCATGAAGGCCGAAGCACCCTTCGCCTTACCGCGACTTGGATTCTTGCCACGCTGGCTGCCGGCAACCGTCGGACCTTCGCCCTCACCGCTACCGCTGGAACCCGAGGTCGCCGAAGGCGAACCGCCCGGCTTCTCGGGGTTCGCGGAAGCATCGCCGCGGCCACCGGAGTCACCCGAGCTGCCCTTCGGGCCGGGCTTCGCGGGGGCGACGATTTCCTTGCCGTCATCGCCGCCGTCGGTGCGGGCCGGCTCGACCACGCGATACGTCCCCTGCGAGGAGCCCACCCAGGTGAGCATGCCATCGGCCCAGGTCGAGCCGATCGGCTCCTCGGTGCCGTCCTCGCGCACGAGCATGACCGCCGAACCCTCGGGCACGGGCAGCGTGAAAGTCGCCTCGAGTGGGCCGAACGCGTTCGACACGGCGATCGTGTGCACGCCGTTGTCGCTCGCGATGTCAGCGGTGAGCGAGTCGTCGCTGCGGAAGGTCGACGTGGCGCTCAGGTCACCCGCGCGCAGGGTCACCTGCTCAAGGTCGATCGTGACCTTGACGCTCCGCACCACCTGGCGTCCGGCGGCATCGGTCGCGACGAGCACGACGGAATTCTCGCCGGCAGTGAGGACCGTGCCCTCGCGCAGGGCAAGGGTCGTCGTCTCGCCCTTCGCCACGGTGCCATCGGCAAGCACGGCACCGTCATCCCAAACCGAGTAAGCCTCGAGGACGCGCTCGGCAAGCGCCTCATCGTCCGCAAGGTCCTTCCGGTTCACGGTGAGGGAGAGCGCGTCCTCGCCTTCGATCACGGGTTCCGCATCGACGTCGAACGTCCGCGCCCCGGTCTGCTCGTTGCCGGCGAGGTCGGCGCTCGCCGCGGTCACGGTGTAGCGACCCGCGGGAAGGCTCGATGTGTCGAGCTCGCCGGACAGGCTCGTCGTGTCGGGAACAGCAAGCGTGCCCTCTGCGGTCACGTCTTCGCTCGAGCTCGAGGTGGCCGCTTCGTGTGCGGGAGCCTCGCCACCATCGACGGATTCGGCCTGGGACGCCGAGTCCTTGCCAGGATCAATCTCGTCGACGTCCACGAGGACGTTCTCGACGGTCACCTTTTCCGTGTCGAGCGTGACGCTCTCGTTGACGAATTCGCGCGAGAGAGTGCCGTCGGCCGTCACACCAGCAAAGCGCGCATTGAGGCTCGCGAGATGCGGATCCGTAGCGCTCACGGTGAGGGTGCGGCCGTCGATAATACGCTCGCCGTCCGCGACGGTCTCGATCGAGACTTCGGGGGCGACCTTGTCGACGATCACGGGGATCGCGGCCACTCGCGTGTTGCCAACGGAGTCGGCGAAGCTCACGAGGATCGTGTCGCCATCCGCCACCGCAACGGTCTCGGAGAACTCGCGGCGGTTCGCCTCGGGCCCGATCGCGTTCGGGACGTGGATGTCCACGGCTTGCTGATTGTTGACGCGGAGGCTGTACCCCCAACCGTCGTCCTCAGCCGAACCCTCGAACGTCACGTCGTCCTTGTTCGTGAACAGGGTGCCGTTCACGAGGTTCGGGCTGTCGAAGCGCACGGTCGGCGCGTTGACGTCGAACCAGATGTTGAGGATCTGGCGGCTCTTTACCTCGCCTTCGGGGTTCGTCACGACGTATTCGTAGTGATTCTCTCCGGTTGCGATGGGAACCTTCGCGGTGAAGGTGCCGTCCTCGCCGACGGTTGCCGTGATGGGCTCAAGGCTTCCCATGTGCTCACCTTCGGCGCGCGCGCCGGGCGTGAGGGTCACGGTCGAGCCGGGCTGACCGCCCTTGCCGCGCAGGGTGTAGGTCGAGCCGTCTTCGCTCAGGTCGCCCGATTCGGGCGACACGAGGCACAGCGCGAATCCCTGGAGGCATTCGAGGTTCTCGAACTCGGGAGTCGGGGTGGCTTTAGAGCCTTTGACGCGCCCCGAGATCTCCACGACGAGGTAGGTGAAGTTGGCGTTGTCGCCTGCCTGAAGCACGAAGAAGGGTTCGCCTTCCTCGACGGAGGACGTGGTGACCTCGAACGAACCATCCGGCTCCGCCCCTACGAAGTCCCAGTTCACGCCGGCCCACAGGCCACCTTTCTTCGCGACTGGGTTGGAGGGTTCGGGATCCTTGATGGTGCCCTTGATCGTGATCGACCCGTCCTCGTTCGGGATGATGCGGCCGTCCTCGTCGAGGTTCGAGGCGGAGATGTCCACCGAGGCCGGTTGCGCATCGTAGTAGAACGTGAGGGTTTCGGAGTCGATCTCTTCGCCGGCCTTGTTGAATGCCTTGGCCGTGATCGAGTTTTCCGCATCGGGCTTCACATCAACGAGCGCCGTGAAGCCGCCGCCCGTGATGTCGTAGCTCTTGCCTTCGACCTCGACCTTTGCCACCTGGCTCGTCACGGTTCCGCTCAACTGGAACTTTCCGTCCACGTACGCGTCGGAGGCATTTCCGAACACGAATTCGGGGTCGTTGTAGGTCTTCGTGTTGAGAAGCACGAGCGGGTCATCATCAACGAGGACCTTGCGGAACTCCACCTTGTTGTAGGCGTTGTCGGAAGCGATGAACCACAGGTACTTCGAGGCTTGGGCGTCCTTGACCGTGACGGTGTAGGTACCGTCACCGTTGGCCTTGACCGGGAGGCCCTCCCCCGTGGCATCGATGACGGACAGGGATGGGTTGGCACCCGAGAGTTTGTCGTCGATCGTGATCGTGATGGTGCCGTTTTCAAGCTCGCCAACGCTCACTTCGGGTGGCGTGACATCGATGCCGAAGGGCATATCGACCGTCTGCCAGTCGAAGTCTTCCGAGAGCCGCGACTTCACACGGTAGATGTAGCGGCCTTCGGGGACGTTCACGAATTCGCCCTTGGCCGGATCCCACATGCGGCCGTCGAACGTGCCGCCATTGATGAGGGTCGAGCCTTCGGGAGCGAGTTTGTTCTTGACCTCGAGCACGTCGCCCGCGATGGTGCGGGGAACACTGTGCGTGGCGCCGAGGTCAACGAGCGGTTCCCCATCCTCCGTGAGCACATTGAACTCGACGTCGGCGGCGTTACGCATCATGGCGAGTGCCGCGCTGGCTTCGTCGCGCGTACCGTCGCCATTCGGCGAGAGCCAACCACCCTCGGGCAGGGTGCTCGGGTATGGGCTGCCAAATAGATCGAGTGTCGTGGAAAGACCCGTGACCTCGCTCCTCACGCCGAGGGCGTCCCAACCATGACCCTGCTCAGCGACGATGGGTTCGGCATTCCAATCTCCAACGAAACCGAAGTACGGCACGGAAAGGGTGGGCGCGTTTTCGGAGTGAAGCACCGCGTACCCCTCAATGAAGTGGTCTCCGGCGCTCAGGTCGGGCTTGAGGGTGAAGGTCACGTTCGCGGTGCCGTTTGCGGGAACGGTCACGGATTTTTCCGATGCCTGCAGGCTCTCGTGGGAGACCACGCTCGTCGTCTTTTCCCCCTTGGCATTCGTTTCGTTGAGCACGGTCTGCGCGGGGATGTCGTAGGTGACCGTCTCGCCCGAGTGGTTCGTGAGGGTCACCGTGAATTCGCGAACGGAGTTGACCTCTTTGAGCTCGACGGCCGGCTCGCCGTCGACGGTCGCGTACACGTTCGTGTCGAGGGCGTTGTGCATCTGGGCGAGACCTGCGCCGACCTGACGCGGCGGCGCAACGTGCTCGCCGTTCTTCACGGGAATCGCCGTGTTCATGAGTGCCGTGCGGGCACGGGCAAGCCGCTCTGGCCCACTGAGGTCGGGGTAGCGTTCGGCGTAGTTCTCAAGGAGCAGCGCGGACATGCCCGAGATATTCGGGGCCGCCATGGATGTTCCGGACTTCGTGCCGTACTTGTTGTCGTTGAGCGTCGAGTAGACGCTTCCGCCAATGCCGGCGATCTCGGGTTCAAACTCGAGATTGGGGGTCGTGCCCCACGAGGAGAACGTCGAGGCCTGAGCAGCGGTGGGGTTCGCCTCCGAACCAATCTCGTTTGTGAGGCGGATCGTCACGGGCGTATCGCCGGCCTTTGCGATCGCATCGCGAATGGCAACGCCCGTCGAGCGCTTGAGGGAACCGCCGATGATCGTGAAGTCTTCGATGCCGGCCATCCCAGCGAAGGCTTCGCCGCCCTCTTGGGAGTTGAACACGAGCACGCCGGCTGCGCCGTGGTCCATCGCGCGCTGGAATTTCTCGGTGAAGGAGATTTCGCCGCGTTCGATGAGGGCGATCTTCCCGCTCAGATCGGTGCCGTCCGGGTAGTCCTCTTTCTTGCCTCGACCGAGAAAAGCAACCTCGTAAGGCTTGTTTGTCGCTTCGCCGATCTGGAGCTGGTAGCCGAAAGGATGGTCTTCCCCGTCGTTGTAGAAGCCGCGGGGTGTCGAGACGACGTTGTTGTCAACCGAAGCGACCGTAAGGGCATTGCCCTGGATGCCGGGGGTGCCAACGGTGCCGTCGTCGAGCTTGCCGAGGGCGTCGTCGGTTCCACCCGTTTCGGAAAAGCTGAGCCCGTCGTTGCCGGAGGAGATGACGGCGAGTACACCCATCTCTTCAGCCTTCTTGAGGGCGAGGTTCGAGCCGTCGGAGTCCCACTTGACGCCATTGGTGGATCCGAGGGAGAGGTTGATGACGTCGGCCTTAAGCTTGACGGCATCCTCGATTGCGGCGATGAGGTCGGAGTCGGAGGCGTAGGGGTTTGCGCCGTTAGAGAAGACCTTCAACGAGAGGATCTGGGCGTTCGGGGCGACGCCCTCGAGCCCGCCTTTCTTGCCGTCGGGGGCGTTGGCGGCGACGATTCCGGCGACGTGCATGCCGTGCTGGCTCGTCGTTGTATCCCAGAATTCGTAGTTTTCGTCGGCGTAGTTGTAGCCCTCGGGGATTTTCTTCGTGAACTTGCCGTTCGGATTCACCGTGTCGATTTTCGTATCGACGCCGTCGTCGATGCGCATGTCTTCGTGGGTGGGGTCGACGCCCGAGTCGATGACGGCGACGACCATCCCGGAGCCGTCAACGCCATAGTCATCGAAGGCTTTGGAGACCTGCTGCATTTCGCGAGCCTCGTATTCGGTCCGCTCGTACTGGCGCTCGCGACGCACGGAGTCGACCGCCGGTTCAGCCTGGAGCTTCGCCATGTTGGCCGCGGGCATCGTTGCCGAGAAGCCGTTGACGAGGAAGCCGAACTGACGGTCGACCTCGATGCCGTAGGTTTTGCTCCACGAGTTGATGAGGCGAATCTGTTCGCGCAGGTTCCGGCTTTCGCCGTTTTTGGAAGGCGAGCCAGGCTGGCTCTTGAGAGTCACGAGGACGGCGACCCGGTCTTTGCTGGAGTTGGACTCGACGTGCGCCGGGTCCTTAGGGGGCTCGTTGCCGTGCGGCTGTGCGGCCACGGGCGCGGCTGCGAGCGTGAGCGCCGTGAGCGCTGCGACGCATGCTGCGGCGGCGCGCTTGAGTACTGGGATTCCCACCCGACACCTCTTCGGTAGTGACGATCCCGCGCCACGGATGTGACGCGCAGCCCAATTAAGGGTTGCGGTCGATCATAAGCATGTAACGCGCAACACGCAGCTGAATCTCAGAATGTGTACAAAATGGATTCAGGGAATCTGCACCCACCATTTGCGGCGGAATGGGCTCGAATACCGCCGCAAACGTTGGGGTTAGTTTTCTAGGCCGCGAACGAGAGGGCTGGGTCTGAGGTCAAGGACCCGCCCAAGCCGAGGTCAGAGTTCCGATGGAGCCTCGCGAATATCGATCCCAAAGACCCGTTTGACCTGGGCCGTCACGAGTTGCGGGTGGCGTCGGTCGCTCGGGGTCGAGGCCCACGGGGCGAACAATCCCGGGAGATCGGGGTGGGTGATTTTGCCGTGGGTCGCTCCCGAAGTGGTGACCACGAAACCGTGCTCCTCGAGCCGGCGTTTGAGCGCGGCGCGATCGCCAGGATGGCGCGTGCCCTTCTTTTTGCGGTTACTCGGGCCTGCAAAATCCGCGGGGTCGAACGAGTCCACCTCCTCGGGTCGAACCGAGAGGGCATAGGCCGTGGGAAACGCGCCAATCACGTGGTTGTCGGCGCGCCTGACCTGCACGGTCCAGGCCCCGCGCTGGAAGTGATCGCTCGCGCCGTTGTCGCTCGTCCACGCGTCCTCGGGGTCAGCGACGGTGAGCACGATGATGTCGTGAGTGATGCGCGCGAAACTCGCCCCCGAAACCGTGCGCACTTCCTCCTCGCGAACGGTCAGCGGGCGGGTGAAGGGGCGCGGGTCGGTGGGATTGAGCGTGACGACGGTACCTGCGGGAGGCGCACCGAAGCCTCGATCGATGTCGAGACTCTCCGCTTCATTCGCCTTTTCACGCGCGGCCTTCGCGGCAGCCTTAGCCTCGCGCTGGTCCTCGCGCTGTTCTTCGCGCCGTTTTTCGGCTTCAGCGAGGAGATCCGCGAGGTCCTCGCCCGCCGCCCTGCGCCGCGCGAGCTCGGGGAGAGCGCCGTAGTCGACCTGGCGCACCTCGCGTTTGACGCGCGTACGCCCCGCGAGGGCCGCGGGGCTCGGTGCACCTAGGCGGGGAGTTTCTCGCGGTGAATCTGCCATGTCCCCCACCGTACCGCGGTGAGACGCCCACCTCGCACGGAGCCGATGCGGTTAATCTGGTGGTCGTCTCATTTCACCCTAGGAGGACATTCGTGCGTGTTTCCACCTCGCTGCGGGCACTGGCAGCATGCGGCTGCCTCACCCTCGCTCTTGCTGGCTGCGGCTCCCCCAATGAGCCGCAATCCTCCCCGTCTGCGACGCGCGCAGCGGCAGCGAGCGACGGTGGCGGCCCGAGCGTCGTGATCAATGAGTCCGAGGGCGACGGGGATGCGCCACCCGTACCCGAGATCACCGCCGGAGGCCTCGATCATTCGGAACTCGGCGATTCCTGCAGCGACGAGGGCATGGTGAAGATCCCGCTGCACGGCGCCCCCGATCCGGCGCTCGAAGGCTTCAACGGCTCGTTCACGTACAACGGCTGGAAGGAAAACGGCGGCTCCTCGGAAGCGACGTTCACGGTCAACCAGGGTGGCGGCAAGCAGCAGTTCGGTCCCCTCCAGGTCGGGGACCAGTTCGAACTTGGTGGCGCGCTCTACTCCGTCACGAGCATTTGCAAAGATAACGCCCAGCTCGACGTCATCGGCTAACCGATGTCCGCTTTCGCGCACCCGCGGGTCGACCCCGAAAGCGGGATCTGCGAGTACTTTTCTGCCGGGCAATGCGAATCGTGCAGCCTCATGCGCACCCCGCACGATGCCCAGGTACGTGAGGCACGGGACCGTCTTCACTCTCTTCTCGCCCATGCGATGACCCCCGCCACCGTGTGGGAAGAGCCGCTCGTGAGCGCACCGTGGGGCTTTCGCACAAAGGCGAAGATGATGGTCCGGGGCACGGCGGCCGCGCCCACGTTCTCGTTTCCGGGTACGCACGAGAATGTCGACCTCGCCGATTGCCCGCTCTACCCCGCGCTCGTCACCGACGTGCTTGAAAGCGCCCGCGCGCTCATTCGCCGCGCGCAAGTGCCGCCCTACAACCTCGAAAAGCGCAAGGGCGAAATCAAGTACGTGCTCGTGACGGCAAGTTCGACCGAGGCGATGGTGCGCCTCGTGCTGCGCAGCACCTCCGCGCTCGAGAGGATCCGCGAACACCTCGGGCTCCTCGATCCGCGCGTGAGCGTCGTAAGCGCAAATATCCACCCCGAACACGAGGCCCTCCTCGAGGGCGCCGAGGAGATTCACCTCGCGGGCGAAAAGCAGCTGCGCATGCCGCTCGGAGGGATCGACGTCGACGTGCTCCCCCGCTCCTTCACGCAAACGAACACCGCCGTCGCAAGCGAGCTCTATGCCCAGGTCGCGCGGTGGATTCTTGACGCGGGCGCTCACACGGCGTGGGACCTCTACTGCGGCGTGGGTGGCTTCGCCCTCAGCATCGCCCACGAGGCCCGCGCCCGCGGCGCGCACATGGACGTCACGGGAATCGAAATCACGAATGAGGCGATCGAAAGCGCACGTGGCTCGGCGAAGCGGCACGGTTTCGCGGGCGCCGTCGGACCCCTCACCACACCCGAACCAAGCGTTCGCGCGCACTTCGACACCGCTGACGCAACCGAGTGGGCGAGGCACCAGCCAAACCTGCCCGAAGCGGTCGTCGTCAACCCACCGAGGCGCGGCATCGGCGATGCACTCGCCACTGTCCTCAACGACTCGGGGGTTCACACCATCGCGTATTCGAGCTGCAACCCGGAAACACTCGCCGCGGACCTCGCGCGCATGCCGAACTACCGCATCGCACGCGTACGGCTCATAGACATGTTTCCGCACAGCGCGCACAACGAGGCCCTCGTACTGCTGACACGCGTCACTGCGGGGGAGAGTTAGCCCTCGTTATCGAAGGCTTCCTCGACGTCCTCATCGACCCAGTCGAAGGTGCGCTCGACTGCCTTGCGCCACAGGCGCATGCTGCGCTCGCGCGTCTTGTCGTCCATCGACGGGGTCCAGCGGACGTCCTCTTCCCAGTATTTCTCGAGGTCGTCGGTCGAATCCCAGAAGCCCACGGCAAGGCCCGCCGCATACGCGGCGCCGAGCGCCGTTGTCTCGATGATCTTCGGGCGAATCACGTCCACACCGAGGATGTCGGCCTGGAACTGCATGAGGGTCTCATTCACGGTCATGCCGCCGTCAACGCGCAGCTCCTTGAGCGGCACCTTGGCATCCTCATTCATCGCGTCGATTAGCTCGGCGCTCTGGTAGGCCGTGGCCTCGAGAACGGCACGCGCGATGTGATGCTTGTTGACGTAGCGGGTGAGGCCCACGATCGCCCCGCGAGCATCGTCCTTCCAGTAAGGGGCGAACAGACCCGAGAACGCGGGCACGACGAAGCAGCCGCCCGAATCGTCGACCTTTGTCGCGAGTTCTTCGACCTCTTTCGCGCTCGAGATAAGCCCGATGCTGTCGCGGATCCACTGCACGAGCGAGCCGGTCACGGCGACCGATCCCTCGAGGGCGTAGACCGGGTCGGCGTCGCCGAGCTTGTAGAGCACGGTCGTGAGCAGGCCGTTATCCGAGGAAAGCGCCTCGTTCCCGGTGTTCACGAGGAGGAAGTTACCCGTGCCGTACGTGTTCTTCGCGGTGCCCTTCTCAAAGCATGCCTGGCCGAACGTCGCCGCCTGCTGGTCGCCGAGGATGCCCGCGATCGGCACATTCGTGAGCAGGCCGCGCTTGCGGCCCTTCCCGTATACCTCGGACGACGAGCGGATCTCGGGGAGCATCGACATGGGGATTCCCATCTCGCGCGCAATATCTTCGTCCCAGTCGAGCGTGTGCACGTTCATGAGGAGGGTTCGCGAGGCATTCGTGACATCGGTGACGTGCACGCCGCCCTTCGTTCCGCCCGTCATGTGCCACAAAAGCCACGTGTCGATCGTGCCGAAGAGCAGATCGCCCGCCTCGGCTTTCTCGCGCGCGCTCTCGACGTGGTCGAGAATCCACTTGACCTTCGGGCCCGCGAAATACGTCGTGAGCGGTAGGCCGGTGACCTCTTGGAATCGGTTCACGCCCTCCTCGCCCGCGAGCTCGTGCACGATTCGCGCCGTGCGCGTGTCTTGCCACACGATCGCGTTATACACGGGCTTGCCGGTGTTTTTATCCCACACGACCGCGGTCTCGCGCTGGTTCGTGATGCCGACGGCTGCCAGGTCATCCCGGTTCACCTCAGCCCTGTTCAGTGCGAGCGCGATGACCTCACGGGTGTTGCTCCAGATTTCCATCGGATCATGCTCGACCCACCCTGAGCGCGGAAAGATTTGCTTGTGCTCGAGCTGGGCCTGCGACACCGCGTGGCCTTCATGGTCGAACACCATCGCGCGTGAACTTGTCGTCCCCTGATCGATCGCGAGGATGTACTTCTGATCTGTCGTATCTGGCATGAGAAGTCCTTTCGGGCCGCGGGCACCGCTGCCCGCGCGTAATCGTGGGTGCGCTTTCGCGCGCGTTGGTTAGCGTGCGGGAATCTCGCGCACGTTCTCGAGGAGGGCGGCGGCATCGGCGTCGCTCGTCGTGTGCTCCGCCTCGAGGCGCGCGGCAATGAACGTCGAGTAGGCCTCGATCTCGGCCTCGCGCCGCGCCTCGTCCCAACCGAGTTCTTCCGCGAGGATCCCCGCGACCTCGCGAGCAGCGCTCACGCCACGATCGCGCGTCTCGTAGTCGAGGCGCGTGCGGCGCATGAGGGCATCGGCGAGGTGAAGCACGCCCTCGCTGCGCGCGGCGTACACGATTTCGGCACGGAGGTAGCGAGGCGCGTCCTTGAGCGGTGTCGCGAGCTCGGGGTTCTCGTCCATGAGGTCAAAAATGTCCTCGAGCAACGAGCCGTAGCGGAAGAGCAAGCGTTCGAGGCGCACCTCGTCGATTTGGTACTTCCCCGCGAGAGCGGTTGCACGCACCCGCATCTCCTCGTAGCCGGCACCGCCGATGACGGGGATGTCGCGGGTCTTGGTTGTGGGCGCCTCGGGAGTGCGGCGAAGGGCGAAGTCGACGACGTCCTCGGCCATGACGCGGTAGGTCGTGTACTTACCGCCGGCGATCGCGCTCAAGCCCGGTTCGACCTCCATCACCGTGTGTTCACGCGACACCTTCGTCGAGGCGCCGTCGGACTTTTTCACGGGCTGAAGAAGGGGCCGCAAGCCGGCGTAGACGCCGATGACGTCCTCGCGCGTGAGCGGGCGGCGAAGCACATCGTTGGCCTTTTCGAGCACGTAGTCGATATCGCTGCTCGTCGCAGTTGGCACCGAGACGTCTTCTTTCCAAGGGGTGTCGGTCGTGCCGATCAGCCAGTATTCGTCCCACGGGATGATGAACAGCACCGATTTCTCGGTTTGCGTGATGATGCCCGTATTGTCCTTCGCTTCAATCGCCTCGCGCGGCACCGTGATGTGGATGCCTTTCGAGGCGAGCACCTGAAGGCCTGAATCGGCGCCGGCGCGATCCTGTTCTTCACCGGTCCACACGCCACCGGCAAGAATGACCTCGCGCGCGTGTACCTCGTATTCGTTGCCGGTCTCGAGGTCCGTGATGGCGGCGCCCACGACGCGGCCACCGTCTTTGAGGTAGCGCGTGACCTTCGTGTAGTTCGCGGCGGCGGCGCCGAGGTTCACGGCGGAGCGCACGAGCATCGCGACGAAGCGCGCGTCATCCATGCGGGAATCGTAGAACTCGATCGCCCCCGAGTTCTTTTCGGGGTCGAGTCCCGCGAAATCCTTCGCGAGGCCCTTGGAAAAGACGTGCTTGTGGATCGGGACCTCGCGGTGGCCGATCTGCATCGCGTCATAGAGGGCGATACCCGAGCCAATGAAGCCGCGCTCAAAAACGTTCTTCATGGGGAACATGAAGCTGATGGGCTTCACGAGGTGCGGCGCGGTCTTTGAGATGAGCAGGTCGCGCTCGCGAAGGGCTTCGGCGACGAGCGTGAAGTCGAGCATTTGCAGGTAGCGGAGGCCGCCGTGCATGAGCTTGGACGAGCGCGAGCTCGTGCCGCTTGCCCAGTCGTTCATCTCGACGATGCCGACGCTGAGGCCTCGGGTTGCCGCATCAAAGGCGGCACCGGCACCGTTGACTCCGCCGCCGACGATGAGAATGTCGAGGGGGTTGCTGGGACTCGTCGCGGCCATCTGCTCGAGGTGCGCGGCACGCGAGGTGGGATTGAGTGCGGAACGGGCGGATGAGGACATAACAACTTCCTTCGTCAGGTGTGCTCGGTTCGCCGTTGAACCACGTCTATCAAGCTCGGCGAGGCTAACACCGCCACATCATTGAAGGCGGTGAGTGACCGATTGGCCCGGCTCTACACTGGTGGCACGCGCACCGGCACGCATAGGAGCACCCATGACCGCGACAGTTCGCATTCTCGTTCTCGGCCTCGGCGGCACGATCGCCATGAGCCAAAACCAGCCGGGTGGGCACGCCTCACCCGCCGCACAGCCAGACGCGAGCATGTTCCCCATCCCCGGCATCGAGCTGGAGTTTCGGGAAATCGCGAACGTGGGTTCGCCCTCGGTCACGTTCGCGCACGTGCGGGAGGTTCTGCGGGTGGCGCGGGAGGGGTCCGACGCTGGCTTTCGCGGCGTCGTGCTCACTCACGGCACCGACACTCTCGAAGAGACGGCATTCTTGCTCAATCGCTACTGGAACCTCGATACGCCCCTTGTTGTCACGGGCGCGATGCGCCCCGCGAATGCGCCCGGCGCGGATGGGCCCGCGAACCTTCACGACGCGATTGTGACCGCCGCGAGCGAGCAGGCGCGCGGCCTCGGCGTTCTCGCGGTTTTCGACGCGCTCGTGCACGCCGCCGATCGCGTGACGAAAGTCAGCTCTCGAAGCATCGACGCGTTCGATTCAGAGCCTTCGGGCCCCCTCGCGCTCGTGAGCAAGGATGGGATTCGCGCGATGTATGCGCTGGAGGCGTCGGACTGCGTGATGCCCACCGTGCCCGCCGAGCTTCCTTCCGTGCCTCTCATCGGAACGGGGCTGTTTGATCGCGGCGAGGCTCTCGGGGCGCTCGTGCATCAGTCTGAGCTGCCCGCGGGGATCGTGATCAACGGTGTGGGGATGGGGCACGTGCCCGAGGCTGTTATGCCGCTCGTGCGTGAGGCCCGCGAGCGCGGCATCCAGATCGTTGTCGCGACGCGGATCCCCGAGGGCGGCACGTCGACCTACCACTACTCTTACCCGGGCGCGGAAGTGGATCTCATCAATTCGGGTGCGTGCATGGCGGGCATGTTGAGCGCGCACAAGGCGCGCCTGCTGCTCCAGGTTTTGCTCGCTTCCGGCGCGAGCCGCGAGGAGATCAGCGGCGCATTCGCGGGCTTCGCCTACTGATGCTCTGTGGCAGCCACCCCGGCCCTACTTTTCATAAATTTCATAAATTTCAAAGCAATTCATAAAACTCATAGGTCTTCATTCCTGCGCGCGCACGCCGCCAGCCTCGTGGACTAGGCCTGCGCGCGGCGGACAATGAGCACGTGCGCGAACCAGAAGACGGCACCGCCGGCCGAAAGAGCGAGCCCGCCGATACCGAGCTTCACCAGGTCGGCGCCAAGCATCGGCACCATGACACCGGAAGCGATCGCGGCGACGATGAGGTTCACGAACGTCGCGAAGCTCGTCGCGGCGCCGCG
>OBJZ01000227.1_pt1 | contig 23050 bp, 27 predicted proteins | sample 1481641 | NCBI WGS metagenome assembly OBJZ01 (sample SAMN02364493, study PRJEB22542) | human gut metagenome | isolation source: fecal sample | host: premature infant | place: USA: Chicago, IL | collected 2012-01
TGTTTTTCGCGCACAGCGGTTTTTAGCGACGCACCCTATAGGTTTTCCGCAGAACTTATATGTGTTTCTGTGCACCCCATATGTTGTCTGTTTTAGCGGTATTTCGTTGTTAATTCCGCACGCGCGCATCAAATGGTTATTTATCGACGACACTCCGTGGAATTTAGATTTGCGCTCTAACTTCTGTTAGCGGTGGCTGTCGCTAGTTCTTCAGTGCGCACTAGTGCGAACGCACGATACAGAGACTCTGTCGGAGAGGTCTTAAGCAAGATTGGTTCCCGCGCCGTTGCGCTCAGGCAACGCGCTGCTACCACGAATCTGACCGCTGGGAGAGTCGTAGAGTTTCCTCGGTCCTCAGCGGTCTTGAGTGTCCGTTAAGGGATCCGACAGTTGTCGGTTCACCTAGATTCGATTGGGCAAATCCCGTAGTGACAAGTGGTTTGGACAAACATGCTGAATAATCGCGAACTTGCGTCCGTGATCTTGATCACGTTGTTGGTCGTGCTCGCCATGGTATTTCCTAAATGGCGTGGCATCGTGTTCCCTGCTCTCGGTTCTGTTGCGCGCACTCTCTTCAAATGGGCGGTGCTCCGCGTCTTTGTGCTCTTCGTCGTTTGGACCGCACTGTGGGTCTGGCTCGCATGGCTCCTCGGCATCTGGAATATGGAGCTTCTGAAGGACACCACCGTCATCGTGGTCGGTGTTGGCTTCCCGCTCCTCTTCAAATCTATAGAAGCGAAGTCCGGCGTTGAGATCCTCGACCACATCCGTCGCGAGACCCTCACGCTGTCCACGCTGTTCGGGTTCTACCTGAACTTAGAATCGCTACCTCTGTGGGGCGAGCTGATCGCGCAACCGGTCATCCTTCTCCTGGCGGCGATGACAGCCTTTGCTCAGCGCGACGAGAATGGCCGGCGAATACTCGGGTGTTTCTCGATCCCGCTCGTGCTGATCGGACTGGGCCTGTTCGCATGGACCACCGCCCAGACCTTGAACAAGTGGGACGAGCACGTCTGGCCCGACCTACTGGCTCCGTTAGCGCTATCAGTGTGGCTCCCATTCGCGATGTTCCCTTACCTTTACGCAGTGGCGTACTACGCCGCCATTGAAGTGATATTGAAGCGGCTTCTGTGGATAAACGAAGAGATGCCACTACGCGCACGCTTAGGAGTCTGCGCGGGGCTACACGGATCTGTGCGCTGGGCGAAGGAACTGACCGGCCGCTACAACCACGTGGCGCGAGCAACAACATTTAGGGGAGCACTGGCAGAGATGCGCGACTTCCGACACGACGTGACCCGACGCCAGCTACTCGAAGCTGATCGGCTCGCAGCCCTGGAGATGTTTTCAGGTCAGGCCGGGGTTGACGAAACAGGGGCTCAACTCGACCGTAGAGAGTTCGACGGCACTAAACGCGCTCTGCAGTTCATCCATACTGCCCAGGCTCTCCGGTACGAACGGCGGGGAGAGACGTTCTGGGATGACCTCACCGACATGGTGCTCAGCCCCGTTTCGAAGTGGGGCTTACCAGATCAGCACGGCATCGCTGTTCAGACGACGAACGACAAGAAGAAGTGGCGAGCGTGGCGTCGTTTGCCGTCAGGCTGGGTGCTCGGGATCGGGGGGACTGGTCGCTTTGGAGAGTATCGGTATGCCGGTGCTGAACCGCCCACGACGTGGCCAGGAACGTCCGACGAGTGGACCGACTCTACTATCGCGCGGGGTCCCGTCGATTGGGATCGGAACGACGGTCCCAGGTTGTGACGATCGCTTTTCCCCGTCGTTACTGTGACGCATGAATGATGACCGTTTTATCGGGTGAGACGGCTTTGCCGAGTTCGCGAGCTGAGGTTATTCGGCTACGAAACGTGTGGGAATTCCGCTTCAACGCCGGACGTGTCCCGGTCGTTGAACGGTCCGCAGGCGAGACGAAACGTGCCTATGCTGGTCTCATAATTGACGAGTGGCGACGCGTGTACAGAGAGTCGACGATGGTGGGCTGGGACTTCTCGAACCTCGACGGGCAGCTTAGCGCCGACGAACCGTGGTGGGATTTCGAACAGGATTGCTGCTCCGCCATTGCTTCTGCACGGCGGATTGCGGACCTTGGGACCGGTGACGGTGAGAGGCTGCTGGACCTGTTGGGCTCGGACGACATCACGGGCAAGAGCATCATCGCCACGGAGGGTTGGGAACCGAACGTCGCGGTAGCGCACCGCGCTCTTGCCTCGCGGGGCATCGCAGTTGTCAGGTACGACTCAGAGCAGAACACGCGGATGCCGTTTGCTGACAGCAGCTTCGATCTCGTGATGTCCCGCCAAGAGTCGATTGATCCGCTGGAGATTGCACGGGTGCTGGCTCCCGGGGGCGATTGTTGACGCAACAGGTCGACGGGCATGATGCGGAGGAGATCCATGAATGGTTCGGTCAGCCGTTTGAGTATCCGCATGTGACTTCGCGTCGCTTCGGCCATGACATTGAGACGGCGGGCCTGAATGTTGACGTCGTGGACGATTGGCATGGAACGATGGAGTTCAAGAGCGTGACGGCGCTGGTCACGTATCTCGCCTTGACTCCTTGGGATGCGCCGAACTTCTCCGTATCTGAGCACGAGGCGCAGCTGTTGGCGCTGGACGAAGATCGCCCGATCAAGGTGACTCAGCGGCGTTTCCGCGTGTACGCGACGAAGCCGTAGGCCGATGAAGCTGGAGGGTTGGGCCGCACACCGCCAACGCTCACGCAGCGCGGTGGAGCCCCGTCAACGTGTAGTTGCGTCCCTGCCTGCTGTGCCCCTAAGGCGGAGCGAGAGTGTCAGACAGGATCAGTGAACGACACCGGCTTGCCGTTGCGCGTGCGTAAGCGATCTTCGCCGATCCTGACGTTATGGATTCCGCTTGGCGGTGACGAGCTGGCTAGTCGACAAGCCGGTATACGTGCGAATGCGGTCGGGCCAGATGGCGAGCGTTGCCGAGTAGAACTCGCGCATCGAGCGTGGTCTGTTGCGCCTTTCGGCGGTGACGCGGCTCGAACTCGGCTTCTCCGCCCGATGGTTGAAGTAGGTCGCGTTGCGTTCAGGCCGCCACTGCTGTCTCCCATGCCCATGGAGGACAGCGCCTTCGAAGGTCCTGCCGGCAGGTCATGAGATGGTCGCACGCGCCGTAACTCAGTGGAGTTCCGGTTTAACGTCTAGCGTTAATGACGGCCCCCGTTATAGACTGTCTCCATGATCAGATCGTTCGGCGACAAGGCGACCGAACGGCTGTGGCGTCGTGAGCGCGTGCGGTCCATCGATCCGAGGATCCATCGCGTCGCACTGCGCAAGCTGCGTCAGGTGGGGTCCGCGGAGTCTCTCGAAGACCTCCGGGTCCCGCCCGGCAACCGGCTCGAGGCCCTCAAGGGTGATCGGGCCGGGCAGTACAGCATCAGGATCAACGACCAGTGGCGTATCTGCTTTGTGTGGAGCGACGCCGGACCGGAGGAGGTGCAGATCGTTGACTACCACTGACAGGATCGAGCCGATCCACCCGGGGGAGGTCCTCATGGCGGACTTCATCGAGGGCTTCGGCATCACGCAGAACAAGCTCGCCGTCTCGATCGGGGTTCCGCCGCGGCGGATCAATGAGATCGTGCACGGCAAGCGGGGCATCACTGCCGACACCGCGCTGCGGCTCGCGAAGTACTTCGGCACGTCGGCGGAGTTCTGGATCAACCTGCAGAGCCACTACGAGCTGGATCGTGCGGAGGACCTCGCGGAGGAGCAGATCGCGGCGATCACGCCCCTGCAGGCCGCGTGAAGTTCGGGGGAATGGACGCCGACGAGGTCGTCCCGTGGTCGTCGCGTCTGCGGCGAGGCTCATGGAGCTGAGGTCGGGATACGAGCTCCGACCTGAGGACTATCACGATCTCGAGCTGCTCCGGGACCCGGGTGAGGGCAGGGGATGAGCGACTGTCGACGCCACTCGACCGAAGATGGTTCTCCGTGCCTGAACGTGGTGAAATTCCGCTTCGCGCGACAAATCTGGCCACAGGCAGCAGGATTCTAAATTTCTCGGTCGCTCATATGCACTGGCTGGGGTAACTAGCGATCGCTAGAGTGACCTCATGATCACTTATCGGACTGGTGTCGGCTCAGTTGCCCCGAACCAGGTGTCGGGATTCTTCGTCGGCTGGCCGGTGCCGCCAAGTGTGGAGAAGCTTATCGAGGTCATGGACTCCTCGTATCGGCGGGTGTGGGCACTCGAAGGGGAACGTGTCGTTGGCTACATCAATGCGATCAGCGATGGCGTGCTCACTGCGTTCATCCCTTGGCTGGAAGTTCATCCTGACTATCAGGGGCAGGGCATCGGAACGGAACTGGTGAATCGACTCGTCGCCCAACTTGAGGGCATGTACTCGATTGATCTTGCGTGCGATGAGGATCTCATCGGCTACTACGAACGACTCGGTTTCTTCTCGTTCACTGCGATGGGGAAGCGAAATCGGGGCGTACTGCGCTGAGGGCGCTACGCAGACTGAAATCGGGTACGGAACGCCGCCTAGTTACGGCACCGAAGAGCATGACGGATCACCACAGCCCAGGTCGTGAGGCCCAACGATCCTTACAACGGCATGACCATGAACAAGCAGGGATTGTCCTCACCCCACAGATCAGTCTCCTCCAGCGGCAGGAAACCGCATTTCTCGTAGAAGCGGCGGGTGCGGGCGTATCCAGCGTCGGAATGCGACGGCCCCAAGGTCTTCACTTGGAGCAGCCGGACACCATCGGCACGGGAGGCGGACGCCACGGCCCTGAGCATGGCCGATCCAACGCCCCGACCATGCCAGGCTCGGTCCACGACCATGAAGTGAATGTCGGCGGATACTGGGAAGTCGCGGTCGACCAAGGTCACTCCGATGACCTTTCCGTGTTCGTCGCGCACAGACCACGTCTCCATGTGTCGGGCTGCGTCGATGTACTCCTGATTCGCCTCCTCCAGGCCGAACCACTCCGGGACTGTCGCCAGAAGCCGTGCGACGTCATCCGGGAGCTGAGCGTCTCTGCGGCACTCCCAGAGTGACGGACGAGGACGCAATGCGCACATCTTCACGCTGTCCCAGCGTCGGCCGTTCCACAATCGCGCCTCGGGAATCCGGCCACACTCCACGAAGCCGCACCGTCTTGCTGAGGCGATCATCCTCTCGTTGCCTGACCACGTCTGAAGGGTGACGACGTGAGCGGCAGTCTCGTCAAAGATCAGGTCGAGCCACTGGGTAAGCGCCGCCCGGCCGATCCCTCTCCCCCACCAACGAGGGTCGAAGACCACAATGCCAAGCTCCCACCAGCCGCCGCCTGCGGGCTCCTCCTCAAAGCGCGAAACGAAACCAACCGGCTCCCCATCGACCTCGATGATCCGACGATCATGACTGCCCAATCCTGCACGCTGCCGCTGATCAAACTCCTCACGGCTGGGGTTCACAGGGGCCTCGAAGTAGGGCCCATCCCACAGCTTCCACTCGGCATCCGGCGTCGCGTGCTGCCAGGTCCACAAGAAGTCGAAATCATCGGCACTCACCGGCCGGAGAGTCACATCCACTCCGCCAGCCTACCTTGGCCGAGACTGGAGACATCAGGCATTTTCGTCTCTCACCCAGATGGTGAAAGCACCATCGCTCGACGGCTCAGCAAACCGAAACTACACATTGAACCTAAATTCGACGACGTATCGTTGCAAAACACCTTCTCATTCGTGAATAGCAGCTAAAAACCACCACACCCCGCTATGTGCGGCAAAGATAGAGTGCACACCAGGTAGCCTCAGCCCCGCTCCTCGTGCAGCAGCATCCTTAAACAAGACATACATGGGATTCGCCCCACATACGATTAACTCAGGCTTCCGATGTCACCAAAGCGATCCGTTGAAACTTAACCGAACGGTCCGTGCGGAATACTCGGCCATAAATGGGATTTATACGGCGGAAAGGTGGGCGCGAATACATCAAACGTCCTGTCTGCTACCTCCGCGTTCTACCGGTCCGACCACCTGCCGATGCACGATACCTGGACGCCAATGTTGGTGTAACCGCTTGACGCGTAGCATTGGCGACATGCGCATTTTCACCGTGGGCCACTCCAACCTCGAGTTCGAGGACTTCGCTGAAATGATCAAGGCTGCCGGTGTGGCATCCATCGTGGATGTGCGCAAGCTGCCCGGGTCCAGGAAGTACCCGTGGTTCAACGGCGACCCCCTTGCCGAACACCTTCCTACATGTGGCATCACTTACAGCAGAAGTGAGGGCCTCACCGGGCGGCGCAACGTGTCCCACTCGGTGCCGTTTGAGGTTAACGGCAACTGGCGTAACCGCAGTTTCCACAATTACGCCGACCATGCGCTGGGCGGGGAGTTCTCGGACGCGCTCTCGCAGCTACGGGTGAACGCCGCCGAAACCCCCACCGCGATCATGTGCTCCGAGGCGGTGTGGTGGCGCTGCCACCGGCGTATCATCGCCGACCACCTCATCGCCCGCGGTGACGAGGTTGGCCACATTATGGGCCTGGGGGCAGCCGGGGCGACGGTGAACGAGGCAACGCTCAACGACGGCGCAGTCATCGGCAACGATCTCCTCGTGCGCTACCCCGAGCGGGACTAGCGCGTACCCCAGAGGCCAGGGGTGCGGAAACTCGGACTATGCCTCAGGCGCGACCTACGCCTTGTATTCATGGAGCGCCCGCCCCTTATGAGCAGCAGCATCGGAGGCACACCAGCGGATAGCACGCTCAAACGAGCTTTAGGTTAGGAAATCTGAACCCCTCAATCTAAGAAGACCACCGGGAACCCCGGTAGTGCCCCGAAGCATCGAATCGAAAACTTGCTACCGACTTGCCACGGACCTAGACGTTGAACTTGAAGTCCACGATATCTCGTTACAAAGTCACTCTCTCGTTAACACCACCAAAAGGGGCGTTATCCAATGAAGCGTTCCGATTCTTAAGCTTCGGGCATTACGCCTTCGGTGGCCAGCGCGGGTCATCCGCGGAAAAGATCGCCAAGACTCATCTGGATCGCCCAGGCTGCGAACGAAATCGGCGTGAATGACGCGTCCTTCCGAGTCCACCACTTCGTGCCGCAGGCCTCCGCCCCAATGCCGCTGCTCGGTGCTGTCGCGGCCACCACCAAACACATCGAGGTGGCCAACGGTGTCATCGACATGCGCTAGCGCATCTCATGGTTGTGACGTTGGATAGCGGCTGCCGCCCGCGGCTGCGCCGCGGTTGCCCCCGACGTGACCGACTGGCCCACCCGAGCCCTGTCAGTGACCGTTGCCGAGTCCTCCCGTGAGTCGGGCGTGGAACCCAGTCGTGAACTCGTTCATCCCGACGAGCTCGACCGTCTTGCCGTGCTGTTCGTATTTGGTCTCGATTGCGTCGAGCGCCGCGACGGTGGACGCATCCCAGATGTGGGATCTCGTGAGGTCGATGATGACTCGGTCAGGGTCGTCGGCGTACTCGAACATGGTGGTGAGGTCGTTGCTGGAGGCGAACAGGAGCTGACCCTCGACTGTGTAATGCGCGATCCGAGCGCCATCCTGTTCAGTGATCTCACGCCTGACGTCGATGAGGTGGGCGACGCGGCGCACGAACATCACAGAGGCGACGAACACGCCGACGACGACACCGGCGGCGAGGTTGTGGGTGGCGACGACGACGGCGACGGTGATGACCATGACGGTCGTCTCGCTCTTAGGCATCCGGCGCAGGGTGGAGGGCTTGATGGAGTGCCAGTCGAAGGTACCTACGGAGACCATGATCATCACCGCGACCAGCGCCGCCATGGGGATGATCGCAACGATGTCGCCGAGGACGACGATGAGGGCCAAGAGGAACACACCTGCGAGGAACGTCGAGATGCGGGTGCGGGCCCCGGACACCTTCACGTTGATCATGGTCTGCCCGATCATCGCGCAGCCACCCATGCCGCCAAACAGGCCGGAGAGCAGGTTCGCGACGCCCTGCCCCCAGCTCTCCCGGGTCTTGTTCGAGTGGGTGTCGGTCACATCGTCCACGAGCTTCGCCGTCATGAGCGATTCCATCAGGCCTACCAGCGCCATCGCGAGGGCAAACGGCGCGATGATCGTGAAAGTCTCCCATGTCAGCGGCACATTCGGTATGAACAGCTCGGGAAGGCTGCGCGGCAGCTCACCCTTGTCGCCGACTGCGGGTACGTTGATCGAGAAGACGACCGCGGCGGCGGTCACCAGAGCGATCGAGACCAGTGGGGCCGGTATGACCTTGGTGATCTTCGGTATGAAGACCATGATCAGCAGCCCGACCGCGACGAGGGGGTAGACCATCCAGGGCACGCCGATGAGTTCGGGCACCTGTGCCATGAAGATGAGGATCGCCAGCGCGTTGACAAAGCCGACCATGACGCTGCGCGGGATGAATCGCATGAGCCTGGCGACTCCGAAGACGGCGAGGAGGATCTGGAAGACCCCAGCCAGAAGCACCGTCGCGATGAAGTAGTCCAAGCCGTAGTCGCGGGCGACGGGGGCGATAACGAGAGCGATAGCGCCCGTCGCCCCGGTGATCATGGCGGGTCTGCCACCGAGGAACGCGATGGACACTGCCATCACGAATGAGGAGAACAAGCCCACACGTGGATCGACGCCCGCGATGATCGAGAACGAGATCGCCTCGGGAATGAGCGCCAGCGCCACGACCAGGCCTGCGAGAACTTCGCGAGTGAGGATGCGCGGGGTCTTCAGTGCGGTGAGCACCGACGGTTCGGGCCGGTACCGACCCTTGTCTTCTTTGGTCGCAGTGGGCAAGGCCATGCGGTACCTCCATCTGTTCAGGGCGGCGCTCTCAGGCCAAGAGCGGAGAATGTCTGGTGGTGCGCGACAACGCGCGGCTTCGCCTGGCGATAGATCGCCACGGCGGAGGCATGTCCAGTCTCATGTGGACACGAGAGTCAACACTAACGTAACGTGAGAGTTGTGTCGAACTGAGACGATGAGATGAGGAGGCCCCGTGCCCGAAGCGGGAATGATGCACATCGGAGAGCTTGCTGAGCGGACAGCTCTATCGCAGCGCACGATCCGCCACTACGACGAGATCGGACTCTTGACGCCCTCCGGACGCTCCGAGGGCGGGTTCCGGCTCTACACTGAGGGCGATCTCGGCAGACTCCTGCTGATCCGGCGCATGAAGCCACTGGGATACTCGCTCGATCAGATGGGCGACCTACTCCGGGCGCTCGACGGCGCAGATGGCGTCGGCGCTGCCGCCGAGAGCGCCCGGCGGGCGCTGAACGATTTCCGCACCGACGCGAAGGAACGCCGCGCGAAGCTTGCCAAGCAGCTTGACGCCGCTGACGAGTTCATCGGCCTGCTCGCCGCGCACTCCTCGGACTGAGTCGAAACAGACACACGATGCGCTATCTGTGCCAGCGAGGCCACTTCGAAGCGTTCATGGCTGCAGTGGACGGCAACGGATTCGCCACCGCCGCACCGCTGGACCGGCAGTAGCCCAACATATTCCAGCCCGGCTCCGCCCTGCCGGCCGTCCCCATGGTGCCCGAGCTGCGTTAGCACATTTCCTACAGCTCCGGCACCCACGCTTCTGTCGAGCAAACCGCCGAGGACGGGCTCAACCTGATGTCGTCCACCCTGGTCTCCGAGACCAACGCCGAGCCCCTGAGCGAAATCCAGGCAGACCAGATCAGTCGCTACCGCGCCGCATGGAAGACGGCGGGCCATGCTTGGACGCCGCGCGCGTCGGTTTCGCGCTCCGTCTTCCCCATCGCTGACGGCGCGGACATGCAGATGTTCGGCATGCAGGCCTCCGGCTCCGATCAGCTGGGCATGCTTCCCGACGTCGGCGCCTCCACCTTCGGTCGCACCTTCGCCCCTGAGCCCGACAAGCTCATTGAGCAGCTCAAAGCCGATCCCGCCGTCATGTCCGCCGACGCCCTGCTCACCATCATCCCCACCGGGATGGGCGTGGACGTCAACGTGAAGATCTTGGACAACTTCGCCACGCATGTCGCCCCCGCTTTCGGTTGGCAGCCGAACCGCGAAGGCCCAGTTACCGGCTATCCCATCGAGTAATTCCTGCAGGTCGCAAACTCTTCGCTTCAATGTCAGCTCAGTGGATACTGTATAGTTCAGTACATGCTGACTATTGCTTCACGCCTCGACGTCATGAATCGGCTCGGCCGGGCCATGGCGGATCCGACGCGCTCCCGAATCCTGATGACCCTACTCGACGGTCCGGGCTACCCGGCCGTGCTTTCGCGCGACCTGGACCTGACCCGCTCGAACGTCTCGAATCACCTGAGCTGCCTGCGCGATTGTGGCATCGTCGTCGCCGAGCCGGAGGGCCGCAAGACTCGCTACGAAATCGCCGATCCACACCTCGCGGCAGCGCTCGACGCGCTAGTGAACGCGACGTTGGCTATCGACGAAAACGCCCCGTGCATCACCCCTGAGTGCTCGGTGCCCGGCTGCGGCGAGAAAGGAGCGGATGCATGAGCTCGGCGTGTGGATGCGATCACGAACCCGCCACGGAGATCGAAGAGCTCGATCGGCCATGGTGGAAGGACCCCGAGCTACTGCTACCGATCTTCTCCGGCGTAGCCCTCATTACAGGGCTGGCGCTGGACTGGTCCGACTTGGAGACGCCCGCAACGGTACTGTATTGGCTTGGTCTGCTGTTGGGCGCTTACACGTTCGCACCTGGAGCGATCCGGAACCTTGTCACGAAGCGCAAGCTCGGCATTGGCTTGCTTATGACGATCAGCGCGGTCGGCGCGGTGATCCTTGGTTTCGTCGGAGAGGCCGCGGCGCTGGCGTTCCTGTACTCGATCGCCGAGGCGCTTGAAGACAAGGCGATGGACCGGGCCCAAGGCGGACTGCGGGCACTGTTGAAGCTGGTGCCGCAAACCGCGACCGTGCTGCGCGACGGTACGACGGCCGAGGTCGCTGCGAAGGACCTTGAGGTTGGCGAGCTCATGGTCGTACGCCCCGGGGAACGGATCGCCACGGACGGCATCATTCGTTCCGGACGCTCCAGCCTTGACACCTCAGCGATCACCGGAGAATCCATTCCGGAGGAGGTCGCGCCCGGCGACGAGGTACCCGCGGGAGCGATCAACTCCGCCGGTGTGCTGGAGGTCGAGACGACCGCAGCTGGAACGGACAACTCACTGACCACACTCGTGGACCTGGTCGAGCAAGCGCAGGCGGAAAAGGGCGACCGCGCCCGGATCGCCGACCGGATTGCCCGCCCCCTAGTGCCCGGGGTGATGATCCTGGCGGTGCTGGTCGGCGTGATCGGCTCGGTGCTGGGCGACCCCGAGACGTGGATCACCCGCGCGCTGGTGGTCCTGGTCGCAGCATCGCCGTGCGCGCTGGCAATCTCCGTGCCGCTGACGGTCGTGGCCGCGATCGGCGCAGCCAGCCAGTTCGGAGTGGTCATCAAGTCTGGCGCGGCGTTCGAGAGACTCGGCGGCATCCGTCACCTGGCAGTGGACAAAACCGGAACCCTTACCCGCAACCAGCCTGAGGTTACCGGAGTGGTCCCGGCAGACGGATTCGATCGGACGCAGGTGCTCTCCTTCGCGGCGGCCGTTGAGCAGCAATCGACGCACCCTCTCGCCGCGGCGATCGCGGCAGCGGGGCCCGAAGCGCCCACCGCCTCGGACATCAGCGAGGAAGCTGGGCATGGCATCGGCGGCACCGTCGAAGGTCGACGGGTACTTGTGGGCAGCCCCCGATGGATCGACGCCGGGCCACTGAAAGCGGACGTTGAGCGCATGGAGTCCGAGGGCCAGACCTGCGTCCTGGTCACCGTCGATGACGCTCTCGCCGGGGCGATCGGGGTCCGCGACGAGTTGCGGCCCGAGGTGCCCGAAGCCGTGCAGGCCCTGCACGCCAACGACGTGGAAGTAAGCATGCTCACCGGCGACAACACTCGCACCGCCCGGGCGCTGGCTCAAATCGCCGGAATCGACGACGTGCGCGCCGAGCTGCGCCCGGAGGACAAGGCAAGCATCGTCGCCGAGCTCTCCTCTAAGACGCCGACAGCGATGATCGGCGACGGCATCAACGACGCGCCGGCATTGGCGGGCGCTACGGTGGGCATCGCGATGGGAGCGACCGGCTCTGACGCCGCGATCGAGTCCGCTGACGTCGCCTTCACAGGCCACGACCTCCGGCTAATCCCGAAGGCACTACAGCACGCCCGCCGAGGCAGCAGGATCATCAACCAAAACATCGTGCTGTCTCTGGCCATCATCATCGTGTTGATGCCGCTGGCGATCAGCGGCGTGCTGGGCCTGGCCGCCGTCGTGTTGGTACACGAGGTCGCCGAAGTCATCGTGATTTTGAACGGCCTGCGGGCTGCGCAAGCGAAGCGCTGAGGCTTTGATCGGCAAGTCTGATAGGGATTCAACCACACGCCGCGCGGACGCACCTTGGACCAGGCGCGTCATTCGAGTTCACGGTCTGCCTCCGTGGAATCGGGATCGTACTCGGCCACCTGGCCCTTCTCGATGCATGCGGGCACGGGAGCTGTGGGCGAGCCGCCGCCCGGCACGTTCCCCCAGCCGACCAAGGGCCTCCGAGCGCTCCGGGTCTCCAACGCGGACCGTGGAAGCTCAGACGGCAGCCGCTAGCGTCGCACTGAGACGAGCACCAGCCGCCGCTTGATCGATCGCCGTGACAGCAGAGTTCGTCTCGGGCCACGTATCCACGCCGTCTCCGTTACGACGCGGCACCACATGGACGTGCCAGTGAGCAACCGACTGGTCACTCCCCGGACCACAGGCGCTCAGCAGATTAACCCCCGTACCGAGCCTCGCCTCCACCATCGCTGAACCAATAACGCTGCAAAGCTCAACCACCGCCGCGCGAGATTCGGACGTCGCCTCGAGGACCCCAAGGCAGTGTTGCTTCGGCACGACAAGCGTGTGCCCGGCTGACAGCGCAGAATCAGTCAACGTCAAGAAGGCAAGTGCCTGCGAACTCTCCGCAATGATGGTCGCAGGGCTGGAACCAGCTACGATGTCGCAGAAGATGCACTGATCGCTGGATTTCACGACGCCAGCTCCCAGGGCGTAGTCTCGTCCACCTGTTCGGCGGTGCGGACTGCAGCCAGTGCCAGCTCATGCCGCAACTGCAGATTCAGCCAGAACTGCGGCTCGATCGCGAAGTAGCGCCCCAGCCGTAGTGCCGTGTCCGCGGTGACCGCGCGCTTACCGTGCACAATCTCATTGACCCGACGCGGCGGCACACCGATCGAGGCCGCCAGCTTGTGCTGCGTAATGCCGAACCCCTCGATGAAGTCATCCATGAGGATCTCTCTCGGACGGATCGGCTCGATCAGGTCACTCTCAGCGGTCGTCGACGAGTTCGACATCGTCTGCACCTCCATCTCTCCAGACGAAGCAGAGACGCCATTGTGCGTTGACGCGGATGCTGTGCTGTCCCACGCGGTCCTCGTTTAGTGGCTCTAACCGGTTGCCAGGCGGTATGCACCGCGAGTCGACGAATCGAGCAGTGCGGGTCTGCGTCAGCTTTCGTGTGGTTGCGTTCTGGACACGGGAATCGACCGGGTTCAGGCACGCATGGCCATGGCGTCGCACGGGAGCCTGTCAGGCCACTTGGACGCGATGATCGCCCAGAACATACTCGATCGACAGACCGCCGCCAACCGCCTCAAGGTAATTGCGGATCGTACCGACCTTCGCATTATCAAGGTCGCCATGCTCGATCTTGGAGACCTGACGCTGACCCACGCCGATGCGTGCAGCGAGCTGCGCCTGCGTTAGACCAGCATCTTCACGAAGCTCACGGAGTCGGTATGCGCGCGTCTCGGCGAGCATCCTCTCCTTATGCGCGTCGACGCGCTCGCGGTCCACGGGATGCTCGGCGACAAAGTCCTTCAGTGACAGGGCCATTTCGGTCACTCTCCTCTCAATTTGCGCAGGTGTTCATCGAAAATGTCGTCGGCCAGTGGAACGTTCGTCTTGTACCAGCGCGTCCAGTTGCCAGCCTTGTCGCCAGCGATCAACATGATCGCTGAGCGCTCCGGATCGAATGCGAACAAGACGCGCAGCTCAGATCGTCCAGCCGAACCCGGCCGCAGCTCCTTCATGTTGCGATGTTGTGACGACGACACAGTGTCAACGATTGGCCGCCCGAGCTGTGGGCCACGTTCTTCGAGTAGCTCGATCGCAGCTATCACCTGCACCCGCGAATCATCGTCCAGCGAAGCGAGCCATTCGGCGATCAGCTCGATGTCCACGTTCCACATAACGCAAGCTTAGACCATATATGGTCTAAGCTCAACAGGGTGTAACAGCGTCTTCTCGGGCCGGCCAGCGCAGGCCCACAAGAACCCTGGAGGTCAGCGCGTCGTGCGCGATGATATTGATCACAATATCCGACACGCGCCAAACAGCGCGCAACTGGATGATCGCCGCGATCTATTCGCACACGAGAGGCACCATCGCTGCCTCCACACGCTGTGGCACCATGTGCACCCGCGGTGTGAGGTCCTCACCCGGATAGGTGTCATCGATGCACTCTTTCCAGAATGCGACGTGATGCTTGTCGAGCCAGTGTTCAGAATGATTGACAGACTGCCCACTCTCACCCTGCACGCTGTACCAGTAGAGGTAATCAACGTTGTCCACGACTTCGTGGAAGATCGTCTCGACGTACATCTCCTCGGGTTCGAGAGTCTCGCGTACTGCATCCTCATTCTCGTTCAGGAACGCCATCCACTCGTCAACTTTGGCTCGCGCGCCTTCCCGCACCCGAAACCTGGTGAGCTCAATTCGCATGCGACCAGCCAACCATGTAACGAGCGCTTCCGACGACAAAACGAAGGCGAACCGAGTCACACATTGAAGCGGAACTCCACCACGTTCCGTAGCCGAATAACCTCAGCTTGCGAACTCGGCAAAGCAGCGCGATGAGCACGCCGCAGAGAGCCAGCGGCGCACCGAGCCGGTCGAGCCCGTCGTCCAGGAAGACCGCCATGTCGTGGGAGAGCAGGACGATTGGAGTGACCGTGACCAGCAGGAGGAGGATCCGCGCGATGACGTCGGCGCGGTGCTCGCGCAGGATTGCGCCGATGCCCGGCTGCCCTTCGTCTGCTGCGGTGCCCGCGGCTCGTCGGGGAGCGGTGACCGCGGGTCAGGTTCGATCCCTACTCCGCTCGACCAGACAGACCGCTGCCGCAGCAGTTGAGAGGGCGGCGACGATTGCGACCGGCAGCCAGGCGGTGCCGCCGATGAGCGCTCCGGCGACGGCGGTGCCGGCCGAGCCGGCGGCGATCTTCAGCGCGCCGACCCAGATGAAGATCTGCCCGCGCGCCTCGGGCGGGGCGTACTCGCTCCGAGCCGCGAGCGTAGCCGCGAAGAACAGTGAGTTCGCAATCCCTGCTGCGCCGAACGCGACGAGGGCAGCAGTGAAGTTCGTCGTCGCGATGACCAGGAGCAGTGCCGCAGCGACGACTGCCGCGAGGACGCCGGTGAGCTTGTCGGCGTCCCCGTGCAGCGGCCGGACCATGAGCAGCCCGGAGCCGGCGAGGGTGCCGATTCCGTAGCTTGCGACCAGGCTCCCGGCCAGCGCCGCCTCGCCCAGGGACTGCGCGACCGCGACGGCATAGATCGGCAGCGCCGCGACGGAGAATGCGACGACGACGGTCAGGACGAGAGTGCGCCGCAGCGGGCCGGATCGCCGGATCGTGACGAGAGTGCGTCCTGGGGACGGGACCGCGCCGGGGTCGTCGAGCGGGGACTGGCGCGGCAGGGCGAGCACGGCTCCGGCCCCGACGACCTCAGCGGCCGCCAGTGCCAGGGTCGCGACGAGCGGGCTCGCGGCTGCGGCGAGCCAGGCGACCGCGGCCGGTCCCAGGGTGCCGCTGAGCCTGAAGTGCTCCCCGGAAGTTGGACTGAGAATTCAGTTTCTTCTTCCGGGGAGTCTTCATGTATGCGAGTAGTTCTCTGACCCAAGCCCAGCAGCGGGCGGCTGTAGGGTTGTTCGAGGCGGGCTGGGGCGACACGGCCGTGGCGTCTGAGCTTGGTGTGAGTCGTTGGCCGGTGCGAAAGTTGTTCCAGCGTTGGCGTGTTCGAGGCAGAGGAGCGCTGGTCATGGCATCGGGCAAGAAGGTCTATCCGTTCGAAACGAAGGTGGCCGTCGCGCAGCGTTTCCTGGCTGGGGAGCCGAAGACGGACCTGGCGATCGAATTCGGTCTGTCCTCTCCCCAGATCGTCCAGAGATGGGGAAGGATCCTGCGCGAGCAGGGCGAAGACGGTCTCAGACCCAGACCACGAGGTCGGAAGACGGCCACGGGGCCGTCCGACGAGATCGAAACTCTGCGGCGCGAGGTTGAGCGGCTGAGGGCGGAGAACGCCTACCTGGGAAAATTGCGGGCCTTGATGGAGCCACAAAGTCGGTCAAGGTGATGGCCGTCGTTTCCCTCAAGGCAGACCACAGGCTCACCGATCTGCTCGCCGCGGCCGGGCTGGCGAGATCCACGTTCTTCTATCACCAAGCCCGCCTCACCGCCCCGGACCCGCAGGCTGGGTTGAAGGCGGCGATCAGGGAGGTCTTCGAGGCCTCGCGTCGCCGGTTCGGGCATCGACGGGTCTGGGCCAAACTGCGGGCCCAGGGCTGGATCGTCGCGAAGAAGACCGTCCTGAAGTTCATGCGCGACCTCGGGCTGCGTTGCGAGATTCGCCGCAAGCGGTTCCGGTCCTTCAAGGGCGAGGTCGGCAAGACCTTCCCGAACCTTCTCCAGCGTGACTTCACCACCACTGGCCCGAACCAGAAGTGGGTCACCGACGTCACCGAGTTCCACCTCGACGGCGAGAAGGTGTATCTGTCGGCGGTCATGGACCTGTTCGACCGCCAGATCATAGGCGCGACCATCGGCCCGTCACCGAACCTGGCCCTGACCAACACCTCCCTGGAACAGGCCGTCGGCCGGCTGCGAGAGGGAGACCACCCGATCGTCCACTCGGACCAGGGATTCCAATATCAGCACTGGCAATGGCGCAGGATCCTCGGCCAGGCCGGCGCGAGAGGATCGATGTCCCGGCGCGGGAACTGCCTCGACAATGCCGTAATCGAGAGCTTCTTCGGCCACCTCAAGGACGAACTGTTCTGCTCGACCACGATCACCACCGTCGAGCAACTCACCACCGAGTTCACCGACTACATCGACTGGTTCAACCACCACCGCCCCCACAACAGCAACAAGGGCCTGCCCCCGGTCCAATACCGGGAACAGACCCTTGCCGCCTAGGCCCTAGGCTTTCAAACCAGTCCGACAATCGGGGACCAGTTCACCAAATCTGGCTGCGGGGCTCTTATGTCACAGGTCTCGGAATACGAACACCCCACCGTCGGGTGCGGGTATGACGGTGTGGTCGAACAGCAGGTCGCGGGTCCATGATTCCCAGTTGAAGTACCGCTGAGCCTCCTCGGGCCATCCGTCCATTAGACCGGTGTCCTCAGCGAGCTGGGCGGCGAAGTCGTCGAAGCGCTCCCACTGCCCGCAGTAGCGCTCCTCGAAGTCGGAAGTGCTGGGCAGGCAGCGCCCCACGGAGGTGTAGTTACCCGACTCCACCCAGGCGCACAGCGCAGGCCACAGAGTCTCACCGACCTCCTCGTGGACCTCACCCCACTCGGCGACCTCGGCAAGGCCCATCTCGCAGGGCACCGGGATGTTCTCGTGGTCGAGGCACCAGACCTCCTCACAGCCCGTGTACGGGCCGTCAGCGTCCCCGTGGAGCTGGGCGAGGGTGACGTCGGCGGCGTCGGTGCCGGCGGGATGGAACTCGACAGGGCTCGCGAGGATCTCGTCGAAGCCCATCGGCGTGACCGTCTCGTACACGACGTCGACGATGTGCTCCCCGTCGACCACCGGCTGGCCCCGCCAGAGGTTGCCCGGCTTCATGATGGCGCCCATCGACTCCGAGATCCACCAGCCGTGGACGTTGGCGCGGGCCCGCTCGCACACGAGCCATGCGCCGTTGAGGGCTCCTGCCGACGAGCCGTACACCGCGTCGAAGGCCGCCAGCAGGCCGCGTTCCTCCAGCTCACAGATCATGCTGCCGCCGTGGGCTGCTCGCGAGCTGCCGCCCTCGAGCACCACGGCGAGGCGGGCGTCGTCGTCCCGGTGCAGCGGACGGGAGCCCGCGGCCATGCGGGTGCGGATGAGGTTGAGGACGGGGTGCACGGCCCCATCCTGCCGCGCCGAACCGGCGCCCGGGTTCATGGCACGAGCTGGCGCACCAGGGGCAGGGCGTAGGCCCAGTCGTCGCCGTCCTCGTCGATGAGTCCGCTGCCCTTCAGCCAGGTGCTGTCGGCCTCGGGGTGCGGGCCGATCAGGCCGATGCGGCCCTGCCCGAGGACGTAGCGCGCCGCGGCGATGTCGCCGGTCTCGTAGCGGGCATGCACGACGGCGCCACGTTCGGGCAGTCGGGCACCTTCCTGGAAGTACGTCCACCGTCGGGTGCCGTCCCAGGTGACCGCGACCAGGTGGTCGGCACTGTCCACCACGGGAAACCCCGGCGCCCCGACCTCACCGTCGATCTGCCTTGGGATGAGTCCGAACCCGTCGTTGCCAGCCAGGTAGGCCCCCATGCAGACGCCCAGATAGCGGCCCCCGCCGCGCACCCACTCCTGCAGCGCCTCGACGAACGGTGCGGGGAACTCGGCGGCGGCTGCCGGGATGTCGTCGCCGCCGCCCGGCTGGACGTACAGGTCGATCCCGTCGAGGGCCCCCGCGTCCAGCGCAACCTCCTCGTCGGGGCCGACGAAGGTCACCTCCATGTGCAGCGGCGCGCCCGCGAGTCGTTCCGCGAGCGTCTCGGCGCAACCGTCGCATCCGGCTGAGCCGCGATACACGGCAGCGACGGTCGGTCGCGGCGTCGGTTGCTGGGCCGGAGGCGTCGGCGAGGCGCACGACGTCAGCCCCGCGGCGACCGGCACCAGTGCGGCTCCGGTGAGGAACCCGCGACGGGTGGCGCAGGCGGGCGGACGGCAGGACGACGCGCCGGCAGCGGGGCTGCGCTGGTCAGTCGTCGCGTGGTCCATGGGCCACATGGTTATTGGTCGCTGGCGTCGTCACCAGTGACTACTCGACATCCAACCTGAACAACGGCTGGTGATGGCGTGGATCGATCTGCCTTCGCTGGAGGTCAGCGCCTCGGAGCAGTACTACGCCAGCATCGATCGCGGCTCGGTTCGCTTCATCAACGGGACGAGGACTTCGACGCTGTGCTCGACGTCGACGGCGACGGCGTGATCACCGACTACCCCTTCGCCCGAAGGATCGAAACTGGCGCCTGACAAGGGCAACCGGCGAGCATCCCCGCCAGCCGGGACGGTGATCACTCGAACCGGCGCAAGGTACACCAGTCGGGGACGCTGTCCGTCCGGTAGTAGTGGACGAAGATGTCGCCGGCCTGTTGCGCAGTGAAGACCTCAAGCTTCGGAACCGTCTCCGCCCGACCTCGCCAACGAACCTCCAGCTGCGCGGCTCCTTGTTCGTCGGAGCCCCTGCACCCGAGCTTGTACAGACCCAGCTCGCCCGAGGCATCGAACTGGCTCACTTCGACCATCATTGCCGTCGCTGCCCCCGCCGCCTGCAGGAAGCACAGTGGCCACCCGGAGGCCCGGGGATCCCACAACCGCGTCCCCTCGGGGAACCGTGCCAGGGAGACGGCGAACTCCTGCTGACCATCCATGCCCGACAGGACGCGCCGCAGCATCGCCTCCGGATCGAGCAGCTTGCACACTTCCGTCACGGACGCGCCGCCGTTGAGCGTCAGTGCATGCGTGGGATCCCAGGAACCCATACAACCCTCCTTCGAGCAATCAGCGGTGCAGCGAGCACCAAGTATAGCCAGACCAATGACCCGCGAGCGGAGCACGCCCGCAGGCACGGCGTCGCTCATCGAGCCGCAGGACCAGCGGCCCTGCGGCGACGGGCGGGGATTGTAAGAGGTAGCCCGTACGGTCGGCGACACGGGTGAGGTCAAGGAGAATCCCGGGCATGCACCACGATGGATACGGCCAGTCAGGAAAAGGCTGGAAGAGCTGGCAACCGCCGGCGGCAGAGCCGAGCGAGGCAATCACAAGCGTAGAGAGATTCGCTCCTACTGGTGCCGAGACTGCCACGCCTACCACCTCACCGGCAAGCTCCTGAGGTGATGCTTGGAGCGACGAAACCAGGTTCCGACACCGGGGACACGCTGGGCGTTGAGCGAGGCCGCGTCGCAGCTGCACCGCTTGGCTCCCCGAGGTGCCGTCACAGCCCGTTCAGAGCACGGGGACAACTCCGACGAGATCGCTTGACAGGGGGTCCCCCCTGATGGCAGCGGCGTACCTGTCGCTGTGGATCGCCGTGGGCTTCAACGAGGAGATCTGGTTCCGGGGTCTGTTGCTCGCCGCCCTGCGGGGGCGCGGCGACCGGTTCGCGATCGTCGCAGGCGCAGTGATCTTTGCACTCCTCCACCTCGGCAACATCTTCACCGGCCAGCCAGTCGTCTACATCGTCGGCCAGCAAGCGCTCGCCCTGCTCGTGGGGATCGTCCTCGCGGGAATGGTGATCGCATGCCGGAGCCTGTGGATCGGGATCATCTGGCACGCGGTCTATGACTACGCGGCCTGGCTGACCGGGGATTCGGTCGACACTGCAGGGCTGATCAGCCTGTTCGGCACCCTGGCCCTGCTGGCAGTGCAGGCGGTGTGGTGGTGGCCCCGCACCACCCAGGCCGAGGCAGAATGAACCCATGGAACTGACCTCACGGCAGCAGGCCTATGCCGACGCGGGCCTGGCCGTCATGGCTCGCGACGGCATGGGAGCGGTATCCTATCGCAGCGTGGCCGCAGAGGCGGGAATGTCGCTCGGGGCGGTCCAGAAGTCCTTCGCCACCAAGGACGAGCTGCTCCAGGCGATGCTCGCCCGCTTCCGTGCAGCCGCGGCGGCACCGGCTGTCGCCGTGCCGAGTCAGCCGACGCTCGTGGACTGGCTCGTCGCCCTGACGCTGCAGATCCTGCCACTCAACGAACGGAGCCGCCGCCAGGAAATCGTCGCGACGGGATTCGGAAACCTGGCGCACACCAATCAGGCCTTTTCCCTCGCACTGCGCACGGAGGATGCCGAATTGGTGGGGCGCATCGCGTCACTCATCGGACGCGCCATCGCGGAGGGCGAGATCCAGCCCGTCGATCCAACCCGCGCGGCACGCATCTGGCTCGCCCTGGTGCAGGGATATGGCTCGCAACTGCTCTATGACCCACGCACGGCTGACGCCGTCGAGGAAGAGCTCCACATCGCCTTATCGGCGCTGTTCAGACGCGCCGATCGCGTCGAGTCGGCGTAGCCACCTGCACAATGCCCCTGCGGCCCCTTGCTCCAAGTCGCAGCAGCCAACTACACACAAACCGGAACTCGACCGGGTCGCCACGATTAGGGGCAGTCAGGTGGATCTTGGAAGGCTCGCCACAGGGCAGCTGACCTCAGGCCTTACATGCCGCTGCCACAGGGTCAGACGCCTGTGCTCACCCACCGTCTCTCACCGTCGACCACATCGGTCGGGACCATGCCCAGCTTCGCAGCTACCGCCTGCGAGGCCAGATGATCGGGATTGATATGCGCAGCCACACTGTGAACTCCACGTTGAACGAGCCGATCGACCAGCAGCTGCGCGGCCCGCGACGCATAACCGTGGCCCTGCCACGGCTTACCGACCACCCAGGCAATCTCGGCGGGTCCGCCATTCTTGGGAACAGTGGCTTGCACATATCCGATGGGCTGGGCGTCAAGCAGCACCACCAAGTTGATCCAGTCCTTCGAGCCATCGAGGGAGCAGCCCCGAGTCTGGATCGCGTACGGCCGCTCGAGCTCCGTAGCGCTCGGCGGACCCACCGGTGAACTCGTACAGCGATGGGTCCGCCAGCACTTCGGCCATCACCTCCGCGTCATGGACCGACAGCTCACGAAGGTGCACAGCGTTGACCATCAGGAGCATTCCAGCACCAGGATTCACCCCCAAGCAAAGCATTCCCCACGCTTCTGGGGCGGCGAAGCATTCTGGGTGCCGAGGGGTCGTGGCAAGCGAGCCTTAGGCGGCCCGCAAGGGCTTGATCGCAGCGATCTCATCGATTGCCCGATCCTGCGCAAGCTCTAACCAAGGCCCGCGACGAGCCCGAGTCACGAAGCGGGGTGCGAAGTTCCTGTCCACGGATCAAACAAGGAGACACCGGTCCTCAGGAAGTCCTTGATGTTGCGCGTCGCACAGACCGCTCCCCGGGCTCGACAGATCGCCGCTATCTGCGCATCCCCAGTCGAGACCGGAAGACCAGCCGCTTCTCGCTGGGCCAGGGTGTCGGCATAGTGCGGAGCCGCCACGGCATCGAAGGCAAGAATCGCACCGGTGTCGCGATACGGACGCAGAGCACCCTCAACCGCCCCAGTGAGCTCGGTCTTTCGCCTACCATCAGGCAACCTGCGCAGGCCCGCCAAGAGCTCAGCCAGAGTGATTGCGGTGATGGCAACGTCATCAGTGACCGATTCCAGCCATTCCACGACGTTCACTTCCGGACGCGGCCTGAGCACCTCGGAGACGACGTTCGTGTCGAGAACGATCACGAGAAGTCCACTACGCGGGCGCGGTCAGAACGTTCGGGAATCGGCAAGTCTTCGACCCCACCGGCCAGCTGTCCCGCACGCAACAGCGCGAGCCCAATGTTTGGACGGGTCGCCGCCCGCGTCAGGATGTCACGAACTTCCGCCTCCATGGAGCGACCATGCTCCCTGGCCTGAGCAGCCAAGCGAGCCTTGACCGACTCATCAAGCCCACGGACGACAATGGACGACATCACGATCACCTCCCGAAGGTGCTTGCACTCATGCTATCACCCCAACATCAGCTCCAATCGGACTGGCCCCGGAGCCGCCGGCGACCGCCTCACACGTTGAAGCGGAACTCCACCACATTGCGCTTAACCGTAAGACTGTGGCTAAACGGATGTGCATGATGGGGAT
>OBJZ01000235.1_pt1 | contig 22005 bp, 20 predicted proteins | sample 1481641 | NCBI WGS metagenome assembly OBJZ01 (sample SAMN02364493, study PRJEB22542) | human gut metagenome | isolation source: fecal sample | host: premature infant | place: USA: Chicago, IL | collected 2012-01
AAAGGCTGTCAACTCTAGTTAGTTTTGTGAGAGTGGAATAAAGAATTCTGTATGGATTCTGTTCCACTCTTTTTTTATTAAAAAGATTCAAAGAAGCATAATTTAAAAGAGTAAAATTTATTCTTTGATTAATATTTGATATAATTGTGAACATTTAAATAAGCAAAAACCAAATATTTGAAATTATGTTAATGTAAATATAGAAACTAAAGTAATCATTTTTATTTAAAAGTAGATTTTAATTTTTATATACATATTAGCGTTGTGGAATAGGTGGAAAGGGGGAGTCAAAAGGTGAAAACGCTAATGATTAAAGCAATGGGGACGGTGATACGTTTATCGATTGAGCATCAACATCCGGATACATTACTTCAAGAAGCTGAAATAAAAATTCGTGCTTGGGAATCACAATTTAGTGCTAATGATCCGAAATCAGATTTGATGAATGTGAATCAGCATGCAGGTATCGCACCAGTCAAGGTTAGTTCTGAGATGTTTAACATGATACGTTATGGTTATGAAACTACATTATCTTCTAATTTTAAGATGAACATTTTGATAGGGCCACTAGTCAAATTATGGAAAATTGGTTTTAAAGATGCATTGAAACCTAAAGAAGAGGATATACAACGTGCTTTATTGTGTATGGATCCTGAAAATCTTGTTCTAAATTCAAAAACACATGAAGTATTTCTTACACAATCAGGAATGGAGATTGATTTAGGAGCTATAGTTAAAGGCTATTTTGCTGATCAATTACAGCAATACTTTTTATCTCATGGTGTATCTTCTGCCATTATCGATTTAGGTGGTAATGTTTTAACAATTGGTAGACAACCCGAAACATTAGAAAAATGGCATGTAGGTGTACGTAATCCATTTCATAAGGATGCACTACCACTCGTTACATTAAGCGTAGCGCATCAATCAGTTGTCACATCAGGTATCTACGAACGCTACTTCATACAGGAAAATCAATTATTTCATCATATATTGGATTCAACAACAGGTTATCCTGTAGATAATGATATCGCTAGCGTGACAATCATATCTGATCATGGGATTGATGGCGAGGTATGGAGTACAATTTGTAGTTTTGGTCAGTCACAAAAAAATATTGAATTATTAAATCTCATTGACGGTATTGAAGGCATTATTGTGACAAGAGATGGAAGCGTTTTAATGACTTCGAAAATGCAAAAGTATTTATAAAAATTTAAAGAATACTCATGAAGAGTATTTTATTTTTAAGTAATAATGTGAAAATATTCACAAAAAACTAGGAGGATTTGCTATGAGTAAGGAAATATTCGATACTTTTAAATTTAAATGTGGTGCCGAATTAAAAAATAGAGTATTAATGGCACCCATGACTATCCAAGCTGGGTATTTTGATGGAAGTGTTACATCAGAAATGATTGATTATTATCAATTTAGAGCTGGTGATGCTTCAGCAATCATTGTTGAAAGTTGTTTTGTTGAAAATCACGGACGAGGATTTCCGGGAGCTATAGGTATTGATAATGATGACAAAATACCTGGACTCAAACGTTTAGCAGAAGCGATTCAAGCTAAGGGATCAAAAGCGATTTTGCAACTTTATCATGCCGGAAGAATGGCAAATCCTAAATTTAATGAAGGAGAGCAGCCGATATCTGCGAGCCCCATTGCAGCATTAAGACCTGATGCTGTACCACCTAGAGAAATGACACATGCTCAAATCAATCAGATGATTGATGACTTTGGAGAGGCTACACGTCGCGCTATAGAAGCGGGGTTTGATGGTGTCGAAATTCATGGCGCCAACACATACTTATTACAACAATTTTTCTCTCCACATTCTAATCGGAGACAAGATTCATGGGGAGGCAGTCGTGAAAAACGTACACGATTTCCAATCGAAGTTTTAACAAAGGTTCAACACGTCGTTGCTGAAAAAGAGGCTTCTCATTTTATTATAGGATATCGATTCTCACCTGAAGAAATTGAAGAACCAGGCATACGTTTTGAAGATACTATGTTTTTACTAAATACATTAGCAGAATATGAACCTGATTACTTCCATATATCAGCAAACAGTTATCAACGTACATCTATTGTGAATCAAGAAGATACAGAACCTTTAATTAATAAGTACATCAAAATGCAAAGTGCACAGTTGGCAAAAATTCCATTAATTGGTGTAGGTAGTATTGCCCAACGACAAGATGCAGAACATGCCCTTGAACTAGGATATGATCTTTTAAGTGTTGGGAAAGCCTATTTAGTGGAACCACAATGGACAGATAAAATTTCACAAAACGAAGAAGTAGAACAATTTGTCGATATACATGATCAGAAAGTACTTCACATACCATCCCCTTTATGGAAAGTAATGGACTTTATGATTTTAGATAAAGAAGAAGAGCATCGTAAATATGAAAAATTAAAAGCACTTCAAAATAAAAAAGTTAAATTTAACAAAGGTACGTATCATGTCTATGCAAAAGGTCATAATGGCAACTTACCTATGAAAGTCCAATTATCAGAAGATAAGATTGTAAGTATCGAGGTAGATGATAGCGGAGAGTCTGAAGGCATAGCGAACCCAGTGTTTGAACGTTTACCTCAAGATATTATCAATGGGCAAACACTGAATGTAGATGTCATTTCAGGTGCGACAGTAACAAGTGAAGGCATCGTGCAAGGTATTGCAGATGCAATTGAACAAGCAGGAGAAGACCCAGATATTTTACGGGCGCGTCCTAAACCAGTTGTTCAGTGGTCTGATGAGGTCGTTGAAGAGACGGCTGACGTCGTTGTAATCGGTACAGGAGGTGCCGGACTCAGTGCAGCTGCTACGGTATTAGATGAAGGAAAAGAAGTCATCATGCTTGAGAAATTTGCGGCTATAGGTGGCAATACTATCCGTACAGGTGGTCAAGTCAACGCTGCTGAGCCTAAATGGCAAAATGCATTCCCGGCACTTGCTGGTGAAAAAGAGACACTCATACAGTTATTAAATCATGATGAAAATGATATAGATGAAGCTTACATTGAAGATTTCAATACTTTAAAACGTCAAATTAAAGACTATCTTGAAAATAGCAGTAATGAAGATGAATATCTTTTTGATTCTGTCGAATTACATCGTATTCAAACATATTTAGGTGGTAAACGTAAAGATCGTAATAATGTCGAAATTTCAGGTGATTATGATTTAGTTAAAACACTCACAGATAACGTTTTGGAATCAGTATATTGGTTGAAAGACAAAGGTGTACATTTTGATCGTTCGTTTGTAGATATGCCTGTGGGTGCTTTATGGCGTCGTGGTCATAAACCAATGAAAGCACAAGGTTTAGAGTACATTGAAAATTTAGGAGACTACGTTAAACATAATCATGGTCGTATTTTTACAGAAACTACTGCAGAAAAGTTAATCAAAGAAGGTAATCAAGTTGTTGGTATTGAAGCACGTAAAGCAAATGGTGCTAAAGTGAAGATTCATACACGTCATGGTGTAGTGTTGGCTACTGGTGGCTTTGGAGCGAATACAAAAATGCTACAACAATATAATACGTATTGGGATAATATTCCTGATGACATTAAGACAACGAATTCTCCTGCAATTACAGGTGATGGTATACGTTTAGGTGTGCAGGCAGGCGCTGACATCGTAGGTATGGGATTCTCTCAAATGATGCCGATTTCTGATCCGAAGACAGGTGCATTGTTTACTGGATTAATCGTAACACCTTCAAACTTTGTCTTCGTTAATAAGGAAGGACAACGTTTTGTTAACGAATTTGAAAGTAGAGATGTATTATCTAAGGCAGCATTAGAACAAAAAGACGGTATCTTCTATATTATTGCAGATGCAAATATTAAAGCACTAGCTATGAATACAACTGAGGACAAAATTAATCAAGAATTAGAAGACGGCACTTTAGTAAAAGCAGATACCTTAGAAGCATTAGCCCAAAAATTAAACATTGATACAACTACTTTTGTGAACACGATTGAAAGATATAATACCTTCGTAGAACAAGGACAAGATGAGGATTTCAATAAAAATGCATTTGATTTAAAAATTGAAAAAGCACCATTCTATGCGACACCACGTAAACCTGCAATACATCATACTATGGGTGGTTTAAAAATAAACACGCATGCACAAGTTATAGATGTTGAAGGTCATATCATTGAAGGTTTATATGCGGCTGGTGAAGTTGCCGGTGGTATTCATGCTGGTAACCGTTTAGGCGGAAATGCACTGGCAGATATTTTTACTTTTGGTCGCATTGCCGGTCAAAGTGCTGTAACGAAATAAATGACGGAAGAGTAGGAGGCCACTTACGATGAGCGAACAGTTTAATAAAGGGAAACAACTAATTGTAGCGATTATCTTAGGGATTCTCACATACTGGTTATTTGCACAGTCTTTTTTGAATATCGCACCACATGTTCAACGTTTTTATCATGTAGATATGAGTATTGTTAATATTGCGGTCAGTCTGACATCACTCTTAACAGGTGTATTTATAGTCGTAGCAGGGGGATTATCTGATAAAATAGGTCGAGTTAAAATCACAAATGCAGGTCTAATATTAAGTATACTTGGCTCTATTGCATTGATTATCTCGCATGCACCAATTTTATTATTATTAGGGCGTGTTTTACAGGGCTTATCTGCTGCATGCTTACTTCCAGCAACTATCGCGTTAATTAATTCTTTCTTCCAAGGTGAAGAAAGACAAAAGGTGCTTAGTTATTGGTCATTCGGATCCTATGGTGGAACAGGGTTAGCATCCCTATTTGCTGGAATTATAGCTACATTTATTGGATGGCGATGGATTTTCGTGTTGTCAATCATCTTTTCAATTATCGCCTTAATATTGCTTAGAGGTATACCAGAATCTAAAGATGAGTCTGCATATAATAAAAAATTTGATATCGTTGGAATCATTATTTTTGTTGTCATGATGTTAAGCATTAACGTAGTGATTACGCAAGGAGATAGAATTGGATGGTTAAATCCTCTTATATTGATATTAATTGCTATATTCATTGTGACATTAATTGCATTTTATATATTTGAAAAACGTCAAGATGAACCTTTTATAGATTTAAGTTTATTTTCAAATAATGTTTATATTGGAACAACATTAGCCAACTTGATGGTGAACATGGATATTGGTTCATTAGCATTATTTAATATTTATGTTCAAGACGATAAGCATTTATCAGCTGCACAAGCCGGTTTAATTACAATTCCATATATGCTGTGTAGTTTGTTAATGATTCGTGTTGGTGAACGTTTTATGCAAAAAAGAGGACCGCAATTGCCATTGATGTTAGGTCCGGTATCAATTACTGTTGGTATTATACTTTTAGCATTCACTTCTTTGCCTAATATGATTTATTATATTGTGGCATGTATTGGCTTTATCTTTATAGGTCTAGGATTAGGATTTTATCTACTGCTGTATCTAATGTTCCAGCTGAAAAAGCAGGTACTGCATCAGGAATTATCAAAATGACTTCTACACTAGGTGCAGCATTTGGAATCGCTGTTGTGACAACAATATATACGGCATTATCTGTAAATCACCCGGCATATTTAGCAGCTACTATCGCATTTATCGTGGGTGCAGGTTTAGTGTTTATCGCATTTATTGCGGCGTATTGTTTAATTCCTAAAAAGAATGTAGATATTTAAAAGGTATATTGTTGCAGTAAAAAGCAGTGTTAGTAATTTGAAGTTGTATTTAATAATGCATAAAAACAACAACTTTTCGACAAATATATTAACAACATTTGACATTTCCCAATCTTATTACTACCACCATGTTTAAAGGGTAGATGATAAATAAGGAGGAAGATAGATATGAGTAAAACAGCAATTATAACAGGTGCAGCAGGTGGATTAGGTAAAGGTATTGCAGAACGTCTTGCTAACGATGGGTTTAATATAGTACTACAAGATATTAATGAAGCACTTCTATTAGAAACTGAGAAAGAATTCAAAGAAAAAGGTTATCAAGCTGTCGCATTCAAGAGTGATGTATCTAAAAAGAAAGAACAGGAAGAATTAGTTCAGTTCGCAGTTACAGAATTTGGTCAATTAGATGTCATGGTGAATAACGCAGGTGTTGATGCAGTGACGCCAATTTTAGAAATTGGGGAAGAGGAATTATCTAAGTTATTTAATATTAACGTATTTGGTACATTGTTTGGAATTCAAGCAGCTGCTAACCAATTTATTAAACAAAAAAGTAAAGGTAAAATTATCAACGCATGTAGTATTGCAGGACATGAATCTTATGAAGTACTCGGCACTTACTCAGCTACAAAACACTCTGTACGTTCCTTCACTCAAACAGCTGCTAAAGAATTAGCAGACAAAGGCATTACCGTAAACGCTTATTGCCCAGGAGTTGCCAAAACTGAAATGTGGGATCGTATTGATGAAGAAATGGTGAAACTTGATGATAGTCTAGAAATAGGAGACGCATTTGAAGCATTTTCTTCAGAAATCAAACTTGGAAGATATCAAGAGCCATCAGATGTTGCGAACTTAGTATCATTCTTAGCTTCAAATGATTCTGATTATATTACAGGCCAATCCATTTTAACTGATGGTGGATTAGTGTACAGATAAGTTAGACACGATAAATAAATGTGTATAAAATTTATTAAGGCTTGCCTTTTCAATCGAGAAATATACGACGAAAGGGCAAGCCTTTTTGATGTTAAATATTGATGAAGTGATGGAGTGAAAGTACAGCTTAAGATTTCGTATTATCAGCTAAGGCATTTGCATATTTTTTAAAAGACCAACCTTTATTTTCTAAAATATCATGATAAAAAGGATTTTGACCTATAACTTTAATATCATCTGCTAGTGCTTCAACTTCGTCTAAATGATGTGTCGTCATGATGATTAAACATTGATCGGTCATTTGTTGTAATAAGTTGTGAATATCATATCTTGATTCTAAATCAATGCCTTCTGTTGGCTCATCTAGAATAAGTATTTTAGGCCGACTAAGTAGACCTATCATAATATTGACTTTACGTTTATTTCCCCCAGAAAGGTTAGATACTTTCACTTTTGTATCAGTAAAGTTTAATTGTGATAAATAAGAATGAAGTGTTTCATCTGAAATAGGATTTTCACAAAGTGACTTGAAAAACTCAATGTTCTCCATGACAGTCATATGCTCGAATAGTGCGATGTCTTGAGGGACATAGCCTACAATATGACGTATTCGACGTCTTGACAAATATTGATTGAAGTATTGAATACGTCCTTCGTCTGCATTCTCAATACCTGCAATTAAACGCAATAATGTAGATTTTCCAGCACCATTTTCACCTAATAAAATAGTAATTTTATGATTTTGAAATTGCATATCTAGGGAATCGAAAATATGCTTCTTTTTATAGCTTTTGGAAACATTTTGAATATCTATCATTGAATATGACTCCTTTACAATTGAATCCATAAATATATAATACCTATCGCTACCGTATAAATAATAGCCATGAATATACGGTGACTAAGAACATTAATTTTAAAAAGTAATAAAGCAATACCTGCCTCATAAAATAAAACTATAATCAGTGTTTTTAAGTAGAAAAGAATGCTTAATGGTTGATGCATTAAAAGGCTAATCATCAATAGCATGAGCATCAGTATGACCACATGTACACTGATATAAGTCAAGTATAGTTTAAGTTGACTATAAGGTACCAAATATAATCTTCCGAGAGGTGCGTTCTGTTTAAGACGTTGATGTAATAGGATTTGGATAACACTTACAAAGATGACGACAACAAATACAATGCCAATTGAAATGGATTGATGAGCATGTTTATTGATAGCTACACTTTTTATTTTAGATTGAGGTGTATGAGAATAATAAGATTGTTTCACTTTATCTAAGGATTGTGGTTGTTTCATATCATCAAGATGTTCATGAATAATATTAGGGATTTGTTGTTCGTATAATGATCGACTGATTATTTCCATAGCAATATGTCCTATAAAATCATCTCTGCTATATAATGGAAGAGTCTTATTTAAATCATTAGCTTTAAGGTGTTTAGAGAAATCCTTAGGTATTTCAAGGCTTGCAATGACTTCTTTCTTTTTTACCAAATCATCGATATAAAAATCATCATGAGATAAATGTTTTACTGTTACATACTGATTTTGCTCTATATCTTTAATTAATTTTTTCGAAGCGGAACTATGGTCCATATCTTGAATGGCGATAGGTATTTTAAAATTTTGCTGAGCCAATTTTTGTCCTAACCATAGAGTTCCTAAAGCGATTAGTATCGTGCTAATAAGAAACACATATTGTAACCATTGTTTCTTAATGACGAGTTGAATGTATGGTTTCATCGGCGATACCTCCATACTAAAACAATGATGAATAGTATCAATAGTGTAATAAAACTTAAATAAAATGCTGGATGTGTGTCTAAAATATAGTTATTGAGTGTTATTTCTAACATTTGATTAGTAACCAAACTAAATGGTTGTGTAATGATTACATCATTAAGCATGTGTTTAAAGAAGATAGTAGGGATAATTATCCCAGAAAAAATAACGATAACAAAGCTAAGTAATAATTTGAGTAGAAAGTTTACCCATGAACGAGTAATTAAGTCTATAAGTAATAAGCATAAGACGAGTAACGTAACGTAATAAGTGAGTTGTAAAGCTACCGTTGGCCAATTGTATTTTTCAAATGGGGCATTGAGAGCATGAGTAATCCAGATAAAGCCAATAAATGCCCATATGAGTGAATAAAACCATGTAATGATACCTCGAACTATCGTGAGCTTTTCAAAGGAAAAATGAAACATTTGCAAGCGTTCTTTGAGTGCAGTTTCTTGATTCATTTTTAGTACTGTATAAAGTGATAAACACAATATAAAGATAGACAAAAGAAATCCAGTGACTACATAATAACTACTGGTGTCATAAATATGTATGGGTTCAAAATTAAATGAACCTGAACGATTTAAACCGGTAAATAACATATCAATCAATGTCATTGCTACGTCTTCATTTGAAGGATCTTTAGCTAATTGGTTAAAGCTTAGCACACCGCCCATTGATAACATTAAACGGTCATAAACTGAGCGTGTTAATTGATTAACCACGACACTGTTACTTGATTGTTCATCATATGTATAAACAGTTATAGGAAGGCTACCATCTTTATAAAAAGTATCGGTCATACCACGGTCGAAGACAAAGTATCCTTGTAATTGATTCTGTTTAAGCAGATGTTGCGCTTGATTCTCATTATAAGTTTTGAGAGCAGCATTTTTGCCAAGATTGTTGCCTTTACCCACAGTGTTTAAAATTAGTTTTGTTTCTTTAGAATGATCTTTATCAACGATACCAATATTAAATTTTGAATCATTTTGATTAATGTGCTGGATAGTTGTTAAAGTTACGATGAGCGTCAATAATATCAATATTAAATATAAAAATAGATACCACTTTTTAAGTAAAAATGAGTGGTATATATGAAACAATTTGAAAGATTTCAAGTGACCACTCCTAGCGAATTCAAGATAAAAGGGGTGAGACTATCATTCGTAAAGTTTCAATTGAATGTGAGTCCCACCCCGTGAGATTAACCAGTATATGACCTACCTTTTATAGGTGGTGAAAGTCATTGTCGTTCAATCGCTTAGCATTCTATGAATTAATCATCTAGCTTTTTAAAGACTGATTTGACAATGTCTTTTTGTTTATCCTTAATTTCATCTGATAATTTATCTTTATCTTTCTTAGATAATGAATTAAAGTCCGTTGCATTATCGGTATTAAAATCAATGCGCTCTTTAAGTTTTGAATTAGCATTGATAACAATATTAATAGGCTCTTCGTCTAGTTTAAATCCAATATTTAATGTTTGTTTTTGAAGATTATTTTTAGCGTCTGTTTCTAAATTGTCTTCATAATTTACTTTATAATGATCGATAGCATTATCGATAGTAATAGTTCCAGTATCTTTACGTTTTGAATCTTTTACGCTCTCTTTATTATTTAAATGAACATTTAGACGTTCATAGTCTACGTCACCACTATATTTATAGTCATCTTTATAATGCTTTCCGTCTTTCTTAGAAGATCCTTTAATGTTATGTGTGTTTCCATCACTAGTTACTTTATAATCGACTTCGATATTGTCATCTATCACATTCGTGCCTTTGATAGTCGTTTTTTCACCGTCGCTATCAGTAACTGTGATGTTACGTTTTAGTATTTGATGCTTTTGTTGGTAGATAGTTGATTTAATTTTTGGAAATTCTTTAGTTTGTTTATCTTGAGCATCTTCAAGTTGCTCTTCGATTTCTTTTTTATACTCTTTTTCATTAATGCTTGATAAACGTTGTAATTCTTTATCGTTTTTAGCTTTTTTTAATGCTGCGACAGTGATTTTTTTAGCTTTATCACGACTTATATTTAAAGTGATAGGTTTTAAATTTTTTGTTTCACCGTCAATTTTAACTTTTTCTTTTTTACCTTTTTCAAAGTCATCATCTTCTAATTGATCGATGACTAAATCTGTATATCGCTTAAACAGTTTTTCAACATCTTCTTGTTGAGAATGAACAATACCCAATTTATTATTCAGGTCAAAGTTTGCATTTGAAAGTCCCTCATCTTTATAGTCAGAAGGATCTTCATCAAAGATTTGAGCAGCTGTTTCTAATAGTTCTGAGTTTTTGACGCTGTACTTTTTCTTGAATAAGGGTGATTCGAAGAATTGCGTTGAATCATTTGCTGTCCATTGGAACTTACCAATATCTTTATCTAATATTTTAGGTGATACGCTCATGATTCCTTTATTTGATTTTGGATCATGACCGATAGTTCCAGTTATTTTAGAACTATCTAAAATAGTTTTAGGTAAACCAAGATCTTTTAGATATTCCTTAGATGCATTAGCATGTAAATCATACGTATTAACATAAGAATTATCTTTTAATTTTTTTTGGAATTTCTTTTCGTTACTAAAACGATGATCAACATAAGATTTCACATTTTTAGCGGTCTTTTTTTCGCTCAGTAAATATGCGTTTTTAGGTGTATTTGTTACAAAGGCATATACACCCCAAGCAATCCCCAAAAGAATGATTAATCCAAGTACGATAGGCACTATAATTTTAATTTTTTTAGACATTAAATATCCTCCCAAAATGTGTCTATATCTCCATATCTATGTTTTTAATTTTCTTTAATTTTAAATTCTTTAGTACCCACTTTTCCGTTATAGCTATGATTTGGGTCTTTAGCTTCAAGTGTTACTGGTGTTTTAGTGTCTTTCAATTTAAAGAACATAACACCTTTTACTTTTCCATCTTTGTTAATTTTGTTACCCATATTTTCTTCATATTTTTCCTTTAAATCAGTATCATGTCCACCGCCAATTTCTAAACTTCTCTTAACATCTTTAGAATTTTGATAAATATCAAATGATTCGATAAATGCTGAAGATGCTGTTAGGTCTTTGTCTTTTTTATTTTTAACACCATAGATGATAGCGATACTTGGTTTTTTGTCATCATCGTACTTAGATGCTTTGACAGTTTTGGCTTCTAAAATTTCAATATCAAAATTGTCTGTTGTTAATTTATCATTTTTGAATTTCGCTGTTGTTTTATCTTCATTGTCATTTTTGTCTACAGAAACGCTATCTGTAGAATTAGATGAAGAATCATTTTTAGATTCGTCATTTTTGTCACCACATGCCCCTAAAACGAGTGTTGACGCAAATAATAGTGCTAATACTTTTTTCATTATTAATATCCTCCCGTAAATAAAAAATAAAATAAATATGTAAACGTAAAATATCCTAATAATAATAATTTCAATATATTAATATAATGGATATTTTCGCTATTAAGTATATCATTTGTATTGCTTAATAGTAATACTTTTATTTAAATATTCTATGAAATCTATAGCATTACCAACAAAGAAGATAATTAAAATATTGTTAGTATTTATATATTTGTTTTTATAATTTTGTGTCATTTAATTTAGTTAAACTTTTCTGTTTATATTCTCTAATAAAAACACTTCAGATGATAATTGAATTTAAATTCATTTAAAGCGTATCAACCAAGTTTTTAAATATAGACATTTGTACTTTTTATCGTAGATATTTATAAGAATATTCATTTCACTTTATTCTATTAATTGAAAATAATTATCATTTATATTGACAACTGTATGTGCCTCGTTTAATATAATTCTCAAATCGTAACAATTACGATTTGTTTTATGCAATTATTTTAAGTTATTGATTTTTATGAGGTTAATCATTTTTATTAACAATTTAATTTGAAAATTTACATTAAAAAGGAGTGTTTTATGCAACGTCAAGTGGTCGAATTTTCAAAATATAATCCATCTGGGAATATGACAATTCTTGTTCATTCAAAGCATCAACCGAGCGAATATGCTGCGATTGCACATCAGTTGATGGCGACAACACACATGTGTTGTGAACAAGTAGGGTTTATTGAATCAGTAAACTATGAAAATGGGGATAACTATCACTTGGTAATGAGTGGAAATGAATTTTGTGGTAATGCGACTATGTCTTACATTCACTATTTAAAAGAACGTTTATTGATACAGCATCAACAATTTCAATTAAGAGTTTCGGGGTGTTCTCATCCTGTAGAGTGTAAAGTTCATTCGCAACATTATGAAGTGACTATGCCAAAAGTACATCAAGTTAAGGAAAGATTTGTGAAATTAGGGGAACAGCAGTTTAAAGCATTTGAAATTAGCTATGATACATACATTCACTATGTGATGATGTGTGATGATGTAGATTTGGCAATAAAACAGTGCGTGGAAGATTTTGTCAGTGCGCAAACATGGCATCGACAATTTAAAACAATTGGTGTCATGCTTTTTCAACAAGATAAACAATTCATATATCCACTGATACATATACCTGCAATAGATAGCTTAATCTGGGAAAATAGCTGTGGTTCAGGAGCGGCTTCTATCGGTGTGTTGGTTAATTATCTAACAGATCATGATATTCAAGATTACCTAGTTAACCAACCCGGAGGCAGTATTATTGTCTCATCCAGAAAGTCTGGACAAAATGAATATCAAACAACGATTAAGGGTCAAGTTTCAACTGTCGCAACAGGACAAGCATATATAGAACAGGAGACAATGACGCAAATATGAATGAGCATACAAAAATAGAGAACCAATTACAATATTATTTAGAACAATTTACGTACTTACATCAACTCGTTTTGGAAGATAGTCGGCATATTGTTGATTTAGAAAATTTGATTGATGAATACAGTCAATGGATACTTCAACCTTTGGCAGAGCATCATTATTTAACATGGAATGATTTAGAAACAAAAATAAGCTTTACCAAGAAGCTTCAAGAGGTATCAGCAAAGTGTGTGAAACAGGTAGAAGTCATTCGAGCACAACGTTTGTTGAATGGTAGGGCCTCCACGTCAGGTTATTTCGAAAATATAGAGCATTGTATTAATGAAGAATTCGGAAGATGGCAAATTGGACAAAATGACAAGTTGTTACTGATTGGGTCGGGTGCATATCCTATGACATTAATTCAAGTTGCTAAAGAAACTGGCGCTGCGGTCATTGGTATAGATATAGATTCGGAAGCAGTTGATTTAGGGCAACGTGTCGTCAATGTACTAGCTCCAAATGAAGATATCGTTATTAGTAATCAAACAGTTGATCAATTAGAAGACATCCAATCTGTGACTCATATTATTTTCAGTTCGACGATACCTATCAAATATGACATTTTGAATGAACTTTACACATTGACGAATGATGAAGTTGTTGTAGCTATGCGATACGGTGATGATATGAAAGCATTGTTTAATTATCCATCTCAAGCAACTGACGAAACACAATGGCGATGTGAAGAACTACAAACACGACCGAAGCAGATTTTTGATATTGCACTTTATCGTAAAGTGGCATCAAAAGTTGGTGTTGAACATGTCTAAAATATTAATGGTTGGTAGTGGACCGGTCGCTATTCAACTTGCTCGACTATGTAACTTACATGGGGAACATATGGTTGATATGGTGAGTCGCGTTCATGCATCAACCAAATCTAAGAGAGTCTTTGATGCGTATCATCGTGACGGCTTTTTTTCAGTAATGACTCAAAATGATGCACATCAGTGTTTTTCAGGTAAGTTTACGGTTAGACATTTTTTTAAAGATGTTAAAGACATTACACAATATTATGACGTGGTGATTTTAGCATGTACTGCTGATGCGTATCGACCGATATTACAGCAATTATCTAAGTCCACATTAAAACGTATTAAACAAATTATCTTGGTCTCGCCAACATTAGGATCACATATGCTTGTTAAGCAAATACTAACAGATGTTCATTGTGAAGGTGAAGTGATTTCGTTTTCCACTTATCTAGGCGATACCCGAATATTTGATAAAGCACAACCGCATTGTGTCCTAACTACACGAGTTAAATCAAAATTATTCGTAGGTTCGACTCATTCTCAGTCTATTACGTTGTATAAGCTTAAGTCTTTATTCGACTATTTGAATATAGAATTAACAACGATGGACACACCGCTACATGCGGAGATACATAATAGTTCACTTTATGTACACCCACCATTGTTTATGAATCAATTTTCATTAAAGGCGGTATTTGAAGGGACGAAAGTGCCAGTATACGTATATAAGCTATTTCCAGAGGGTCCAATTACAATGACCTTAATACATGAAATGCGATTAATGTGGCAAGAAATGATGATGATATTAAAAAAATTAAAGGTACCCTCGGTCAATCTCCTGAAGTTTATGGTGAAAGAAAATTACCCTATACGTGATGAGACCATGCGCGAAGTTGATATTGAAAGCTTTGAAAATTTATCAGCTATTCATCAAGAGTATCTACTTTATGTGCGATATACAGCAATTTTAATCGATCCATTTTCTAATCCGGACGATCAAGGTGCATATTTTGATTTTTCTGCCGTACCATACAAACATGTTGATACTGATGAACAAGGAGTTATACATATACCACGCATGCCGAGTGAAGATTATTATCGTACTTTGATGATTCAAGCAATTGGAAGAGCATTAAACGTTGCAACACCGATGATTGACACATTGTTATTACGTTATGAAACTACCGTTAAACAATACTGTGATACACATTTACATCAACAACTATCAAAGCAATTCGAATTACATCATTTTAAACAGGATTTAGCGTTAGTGACGAACTACTTAACTTTTTATAAATAAAAAACGTAATAATATAAGTTTACATATTTTCGAAAAGAAAGAGGAAAACAATGAATAAACTCACAAAACTAAGTACAGTCATTTTTGTATCTGGGATTATTTTAGCCGGTTGTGGAAGTAACAAAGAACTAACAGAGAAAAAAGAGAATAAAGTATTATCATATACAACTGTCAAAGATATTGGAGATATGAATCCCCATGTTTATGGAGGTTCAATGTCCGCAGAGAGTATGATTTATGAGCCGTTAGTTCGCAATACCAAGGATGGTATTAAGCCATTATTAGCGAAAAAATGGGACATTTCACCTGATGGTAAAACATATACGTTTTATTTAAGGGACGATGTATCTTTTCATGATGGTACGAAATTTGATGCAGACGCAGTGAAGAAAAACATCGATGCAGTACAACAAAATAAGAAACTACATTCATGGTTAAAACTTTCAACACTGATTGATGATGTCAAAGTTAAGGATAAGTATACGGTACAACTACATTTGAAGGAAGCTTATCAACCTGCGTTAGCAGAACTAGCTATGCCACGACCATACGTTTTTGTATCGCCTAAAGATTTTAAACACGGTACAACCAAAGATGGTGTGAAATCATTTGACGGTACAGGACCATTTAAAATGGGTGAACACAAAAAAGATATATCTGCAGAATTTAATAAAAATAATCAATATTGGGGAGAAAAGGCAAAGTTAAATAAAGTAGAAGCAAAAGTTAAACCTGCTGGAGAAACAGCATTTTTATCAATGAAAAAAGGAGAAACCAACTTTGCTTATACAGATGATAGAGGTACAGACAGCTTAGATAAAGATAGTTTAAAACAATTAAAAGAAACCGGAAGCTATCAAGTAAAACGTAGCCAAGCCATGAATACAAAAATGCTTGTTGTTAATTCTGGTAAGAAAGATAGTGCAGTCAGTGATAAAGCAGTCAGACAAGCATTAGGTCACATGGTAAATAGAGATAAAATAGCTCAAGATATTTTAAACAAGCAAGAAAAGCCAGCCACACAACTATTTGCTAAAAATGTGACAGATATAAACTTTAATTTACCAACAAGAACATATGATAAGAAAAAAGCACAAGCGTTATTAGATAAGGCCGGATGGGTGCTTTCAAAAGATCGACAAGTTCGTCAAAAAGAGGGCAAAGATTTGAATCTTAAGTTGTATTATGACAAAGGCTCTTCCAGTCAAAAAGAACAAGCTGAATTCTTAGAGGCAGAATTTAAGAAGTTAGGTGTACAACTAGATATAAACGGAGAAACGTCAGATAAAGTAGCTGAACGTCGTAGTTCTGGTGATTACGATCTAATGTTTAATCAAACATGGGGGCTATTATATGATCCTCAGAGTACATTAGCAGCATTTAAGACGAAAACGGGATATGAAAGTGCAACATTAGGTATTAAGAATAAGTCACAACTGTACAAAGATATTGATGAGGCGTTCAAAATTCAAGATGCAAAGGAACGTTCAAAAGCGTATCAGCAAATTTTGAAACAAGTTGACGATGAAGGTGTCTTTATTCCAATTACTCACGGGAGAATGACTGTTGTTGCACCTAAAGATTTACAAAAATTATCCTTTACACAATCACAATATGAGCTTCCATTTAATGAAATGCAATATAAATAAAGGAGCGTCGTCATGGTTAAATTTATTATGAAACGTCTTACTCTCATGATTCCATTATTGATTGTAGTGACTTTTATGACTTTCATGATGACCTATCTCACGAACGAAGATCCAGCCGTAACAATTTTACATGCCCAAGGAACGCCTAATATAACGCAAGATTTAATAGCTGAAACTAAAGAAAAATATGGATTAAATCAACCGATATTCACGCAATATAAAAATTGGCTTGTTGATGCCTTGCAGTTTAAATTTGGAACGAGTTATATCACAGGGGATCCAGTATCTGAGCGTATGGGTCCAGCGTTTATGAATACATTAAAACTCACTTTGATTTCCAGTGTGGTGGTGATGATAACATCTGTTGTTCTAGGCATAGTGAGTGCTTTGACTAGTGGTCGATTTACAGATCGTGCTATACGTTCAATAGCTTTTCTACTAACAGCTCTGCCTTCATATTGGGTAGCTTCAATATTAGTTATTTATGTATCTGTAAAACTCAATTTATTACCAACCTCAGGACTCACAGGTCCAGAAAGTTATATTCTTCCAGTCTTTGTTATTACGATTACCTATGCAGGAATTTATTTTAGAAATGTCCGACGATCTATGCTTGAACAATTAAATGAAGATTATGTTTTGTATTTAAAAGCTAGTGGTGTACCTCGTCTGACAATGTTGCTGCATGTATTACGTAATGCATTACAGGTAGCCATATCTATTTTTTGTATGTCGATACCAATGATTATGGGAGGTCTAGTCGTTATTGAAAATGTATTTGCGTGGCCGGGTTTAGGACCATTAAGTATTAAAGCGATTACTGAACATGATTTTCCAGTAATTCAAGCATACGTGCTCATTGTCGCGGTGTTGTTTATTCTTTTTAATACACTTGCAGACATCATTAATGCAATATTAAATCCGCGTTTAAGGGAGGCAATGAAATGATTGTGTTACGTCGTCTATTTCAAGATAGAGGTGCCATATTTGCTATAGCTATTATTACAATCTACGTAGTGCTTGGAGTTTTAGCTCCTTTAATTACATTCTATGAACCGAATCACATTGATACAGCAAATAAATTTGCTGGTATAAGTTGGTCTCACTGGTTGGGAACAGACCATTTAGGTCGAGATGTATTAACACGGATAATATACGCCATAAGACCTAGTTTGTTATATGTATTTGTCGCATTGATTATTTCCGTTGTGATAGGAGCGATACTTGGGTTTATTTCAGGTTATTTCCCAGGTTATATCGATGCAATAATTATGCGTATATGCGATGTGATGTTAGCTTTTCCAAGCTATGTGGTCACATTGGCATTGATTACGTTGTTTGGCATGGGTGTAGAAAATATTATTATTGCATTTATATTGACTCGATGGGCGTGGTTTTGTCGCGTGATTCGAACCAGTGTAATGCAATATATTGAAGCTGATCATGTAAAATTTGCCAAAGTAATTGGTATGAATGATTTAACAATCATTCGCAAACATATTTTGCCACTAACCTTTACTGACATAGCGATTATTGCTAGTAGTTCGATGTGTTCAATGATATTACAAATGTCAGGATTCTCATTCCTTGGATTAGGTGTTAAGGCACCTACAGCCGAATGGGGGATGATGCTTAATGAAGCACGAAAAGTAATGTTCACACATCCTGGAATGATGATGACAACAGGTGTGGCTATCGTCATAATTGTGATGGCGTTTAACTTTTTATCAGATGCTTTACAAATGGCGATTGATCCTCGTATGTCCTCTAAAGAGAAACGACTGGCATTGAAGAAAGGTGTGAAAGCACATGACATTGCTTAAAGTAGCGCATTTAAGAATTAAGGACACATGGTCAGATGAGACACTCGTTGATAACGTGAATTTCACAGTTCAATGTGGTGAAACATTAGGTATTATTGGAGAAAGTGGAAGCGGAAAATCGATTACTTGTAAAGCATTAATAGGTTTAAATGCTCAACGTTTATCTGTAAGCGGAGATATCTTTTTTAAACATCAAAATTTAAATACAATAACTGAAAAGCAACTACGCAAAATTCGTGGTAAAGATATTGCGATGATTATGCAACAAGGAACACGGGCATTTGATCCTTCAACTAAAGTGGGAAAGCAAATGATTGAAACTTTGCGTGCACATACGACATTATCAAAGCAACAAATAAAACAAGAACTTATTCATTATATGACGTATATGAAGTTGAAAGATCCTCAGTCATTATTAAAAGCATATCCCTACATGTTGTCAGGTGGGATGCTTCAACGTATGATGATTGCACTAGCATTAGCATTGAAACCTAAATTGATCATTGCTGATGAGCCGACCACAGCATTAGATACCATCACACAATATGAAGTTATCAATGCTTTTAAAGATATAAAACATCATTTTGATTGCGCCATGATTTTTATATCTCATGACCTCACAGTGATTAATAAAATTGCAGACCGTGTTGTAGTTATGAGAGAAGGTCGTGTGATAGAAGAAGGTCGAACAAATATGGTATTACAACAACCTCGTCATCACTATACAGCTTATTTATTATCAACTAAAAAGACAATTTATGATTATTTTCAGTTTGTGCTGAGGGGTGATTTCAATGCTTAAGGTTCAAAATGTTATTAAATTTTATGGAAAAAAATCAATGTTTCGTGATAAACGTATTCCTGTAGTTAAAGGCGTGTCATTTGATTGTCCCACTGGTGCATCAGTAGCAATTATTGGTGAAAGTGGAAGTGGAAAGTCTACGTTGAGTCGTATGATTTTAGGACTAGAAAAACCAGATCAAGGACAAGTGACTTTGGACGGTCAGCCTGTTCATTTAAAAAAAGTGAGACGTCATCGAATTGCTGCGGTTTTTCAAGACTATACTTCTTCTTTGCATCCTTTTCATACTGTCAAAGATATTTTGTTTGAAGTAATGAATCAATGTCGATGTACATCGAAGGAGAATATGGAAGAGTATGTAACAGTGTTACTACGTGAAGTAGGGTTAAAATCTGATTGTTTGTATTGTTATCCACATATGCTTTCAGGTGGAGAAGCACAGCGTGTAGCTATTGCACGTGCGATATGTATGCAACCAGATTATATATTATTTGATGAGGCGATTAGTTCATTAGATATGTCTATGCAAACACAAATATTAGATTTATTGAAAAGGTTACGTCACTCACACCAGCTGAGTTATATCTTTATTACTCATGATATACAAGCTGCGACATATATATGTGATGACTTGCTTATTTTTAAAAATGGTTGTATCGAAGCTAGGACATCTATAAGTGAATTGCATAGGCAACAAAATGGTTATACAAGAGAACTGATTGATAAACAACTATCAATCTAAGGAGTGACAATATGAAAGGTGCCATGTCTTGGCCTTTTTTAAGATTATATATTTTAACATTGATGTTTTTTAGTGCGAATGCCATACTCAATGTTTTCATACCTCTAAGAGGACATGACTTGGGGGCGACGAATACTGTAATTGGAATTGTAATGGGAGCTTATATGCTAACGGCAATGCTATTTCGCCCCTGGGCTGGTCAAATTATTGCACGTATTGGTCCGATTAAAGTATTGCGTATTATATTATTGATTAATGCTATGGCACTGGTATTATATGGGTTTACAGGACTTGAAGGTTATTTGATTGCACGTATCATGCAAGGTGTGTGTACGGCATTCTTCTCAATGTCTTTACAATTGGGTATTATAGATGCTTTACCTGAGAAATATCGTTCAGAAGGTGTATCTCTCTATTCATTATTTTCAACGATTCCCAATTTATTAGGACCATTAATTGCAGTTGGGATTTGGCACGTGGAAAATATGTCCATATTTGCTATTGTTATGATTTTTATTGCAGTAACAACAACCTTATTTGGTTATAGAACTACTTTTGCAAATACACAAAAAGAGGTATCACCAAAAGACGAAGTCTTGCCTTTTAATGCAATGACTGTATATGTCCAATTTTTTAAAAATAAAGCACTCTTCTGCAGTGGTATGATTATGATCTTGTCATCTATCGTGTTTGGTGCGATGAGTACTTTTATACCATTATATACGGTTAGGGAAGGTTTCGCGAATGCAGGTATTTTCCTCACAATTCAAGCCATTACAGTAGTGATAGCTAGATTTTATTTACGTAAGTATGTACCATCTGATGGTTTATGGCATCACCGTTTTATGATGATTGTCTTAACGTTACTGATGGTTGCTTCAGTCATTGTAGCTTTTGGACCACATATAGTGAGTATATTTGTATATATAAGTGCAATCTTTATCGGAATAACACAAGCGCTCGTTTATCCTACATTGACAACGTATTTAAGTTTTGTCTTACCAAAGATAGGACGTAATATGTTATTAGGATTGTTTATAGCATGTGCAGATTTAGGGATTTCACTAGGAGGTGTGCTAATGGGGCCAATATCAGATACGGTAGGATTTAAATGGATGTATATTTTATGCGCTTTATTGGTTACTATTGCAATGATACTAAGTAAAATTAGACAAGGACAAAGTGTTTCTAAAGCTTCATAGCAGAACTACATAAAAATAACGAAAAATTTTAAGGGAGCCTCCAGTTTGTCTGAGGTTACACTCCCGTACATGTAAAAATAATCGATTTATTTACTTTGTTAAAACGAAAGAAATGAAATTGTATCAAAATTTTATTGCATTAGAATATTCACGCTTTTTGATTACAATAGAAGAAATTTTTACATTCATATCTTTTTAATTCTAGTTTTATGGATTTTTAAAAAGAAAGAAGCTAAATCAATAATAATAAAGAGGTAAATTAAGAGTGTGAAAAATGAGGTAGAGTAGAATTTATTTTGAGTACAATCCCCATATAGCTTATGAGCTCTAAGTTGAACTGTCTATAAAATTTATGTGTTAGGACACTCAAACGCACATCTGTAATATCTATGATATGTTTTTCAATTTAGCCTTATTAGTAACAGAGATAAAAAGACTAAGCCAGTTTCTAATTTA
>OBJZ01000239.1_pt1 | contig 21129 bp, 18 predicted proteins | sample 1481641 | NCBI WGS metagenome assembly OBJZ01 (sample SAMN02364493, study PRJEB22542) | human gut metagenome | isolation source: fecal sample | host: premature infant | place: USA: Chicago, IL | collected 2012-01
GCAGGCGGCTACCTTCGGGCAGGCCTGTTTCAAGAAGGGAATGGCCAAGAATACATACGGCACGGGCTGTTTCACTTTGATCAACACAGGCAAGGAACCGGTGTTTTCAAAGAATGGTCTACTTACTACCGTCGCCTACAAGATTGGCGATCAAGCCCCCTCCTACGCCCTCGAGGGGTCCATTGCGGTTACCGGGTCGCTGATCCAGTGGCTGCGAGACAACTTGGGCATTATTTCTGCTTCAGACAAGGTCGAAGAGCTCGCGCGCAGCGTTGACGACAATGGCGGGGTTTATTTTGTACCAGCCTTCTCAGGCCTGTTTGCCCCCTATTGGAAGGATGACGCTCGCGGGGTAATTGTGGGACTCACCCGCTACAACACCAAGGCTCACATTGCTCGCGCGGCTCTCGAAGCTACAGCCTTCCAGACCCGCGAGGTACTCGAGGCGATGAACGCCGACTCAGGGGTAGACCTGAAGGAACTGCGCGTGGATGGAGGCATGACCAACAATAATTTGCTCATGCAGTTCCAAGCCGACCAGTTGGGCTGCAAGATCGTGCGCCCCAAGGTTATGGAGACCACGGCTCTGGGGGCTGCCTATGCTGCTGGCATCGCAGTCGGTTTTTGGGACGGCGAGGCCGACGTCGAGGCCAATTGGGCCAAGAAGGACGAGTGGGTTCCAGGCGAGGACCGTGAAGAATACGACCGCACGTACCGCCTTTGGAAGAAGGCAGTCACCCGCACGTTCGAGTGGGTAGACAAGGACGTCGAGACCGCGTAGGTATTTGAAGAACGCTAGCCCGAGGCACTGCCTTGGGCTAGCCTTCTTTTATGGCCCAGCTGTTTTCCGGCGGAGTGCGCCGAGCTCTCGCACGCATTGTAGTGGCCCTCTGCAGGGTCCACCTTTGCGCCGATTCGGCCCGCCCGGACCAGTTTTCCTCACCCACTATCTTCTACGCCAACCACACTTCCCATTTAGATTTTTTGGTGCTGTGGGCAATGTTGCCGCTGCGCGAGCGCATCCGCCCCGTGGCAGCAAAAGATTACTGGAGTTCTTTTCCGAGGGCGCTGCCAGCTCGCCTATTCCATGCCTATTTGGTTGACCGGAGTGGAAAGCGAAAAAAGAACCAGATTAAGGGCATGAACGAGGTTCTTACTCGCGGGGAGTCTCTGCTCATTTTTCCCGAGGGCACCCGCGGAGATGGCCGGGCCCTTGGGCATTTCCACCGAGGGATTTATCTGCTAGCTAAGCAGAATCCGCAGGTGCCGGTGGTACCGGTGCGGCTCCAAGATTTGGGGAAAATTCTGCCAAAGGGGCACCATTTGCCACTCCCTCATAAATCCTCCGTGTGCTTTTGCAGCCCGTTGTCCTTGCGCCCGGGCGAATCCCAAATTTCGTTTCTAAGGCGAGCTAGAGCCGCGCTGTTGCCTACTTCTGGCAGTTAGGGCACCAAAAGAGGCGGCGCCCCTCCAGCAGCGCTTCTTTGACTACGCGCCCGCAACGAGGGCAGGGTTTGCCAGCGCGGTGATAGACAGCGAAGCGCCTGTCCGTTTCAGAAGCCCCTTCGCGTTTGTAGCAAGTCTGCAGAGTATCTATCACTCCCGTCCGTAGCCCTTCCCCCATAGCTTCCACCAGGTCTTCCCACAGAGATGCCAGGCGAGAGGCGGCAATATTCTTACCCTTGCGATACGGATTGATTGCCGTGCGGAAGAGGCATTCTGCCCGGTAGATGTTTCCCGGCCCCGCAACTATGGCTTGATTCATTACTAGTTTGCCGACAGGCACCGCTTTGGCGCGCACCGCACCAACAAAACGTTCTTTATCCCCGCTGCCGTTTCGAAGCGGATCCGGCCCAAGCCGGCTAAGCACGGCACGTACTCCGCCCTCGTCCAACAATTCGCAGGTGGTAGGGCCGGAAAGGTAGATGCTGCGTGAACCGTCGCTAAGTCCCAGACGCGCGTTGGGCCCGCTTTTGGCTCGCCAATCCCCGTATAGGCCCAGGTGCACGTGTACGTAGGTGCCGGAAAAATCCAAAAAGAGGTGTTTGCCCCAGGCGAATACTTCTTTCAGCACCGTCCCGTCGAGGGTGGCGGCCTCTTTAGCAAATCGCCCCTGCGGAGAGGACACCGCGAGCGCCTTGCCCGCAAACGCAGCGGCTAAATACTGCGCTTGCCGGTGGATCTTGTGGCCTTCTGGCACGTTTCCTCCTAAAGTCAACTATCCTAGTTTAGGCCGGCTGAAAGGGCTTTATATGCAAGACGAAATCTCGACCGGACGCGTCCGTAAGCTGATCACTGATCGTGACCTCGCCACACTCGGATCAAGAGTTCGAAAGCTGTCCCAAAATCGCGTGGTAAAACTTCTCTCGGAACTTCCCCTTGACCAGGCGGCAATCGTATTTCGACTACTCGAAAAGAACGAATCTTTGGCAGTTTTTGAAGAGCTAGACCAAGATACCCAGGCCGATCTGATCACGGTCCTTTCGCGTTCGCAGGTGCTCGAAATTTTTCGTTCGCTCGACCCCGAGGAGCAGACGTGGCTGCTTGACGAGATGCCCTCCAAGGTGGCCAAGAAGATCGTGGCGGCGTTGGGGAGCAAAGAGATGGAGGGAGCGCTCTCTCTGCTGGGGTATCCGCGCGAATCTATTGGCAGGCGCATGTCCCCGCAAGTGCTGCGTTCGCGCCCTACCGAGACGGTAGGCGAATTGCTGGGGCGGATCCGAGCGAGCAACTCCGACAACGATGTGCTCTCTGAAATTCCAGTGCTCACCAAAGATCGCAAGCTGGTCGGCAAGGTGGAACTGAAGGCTCTGCTGGAGGCCGAAAAGCACGCTCAGGTAGCGACCCTGATGGAGGCGGATCCCTACTATTCGTTCACCTATGAGGACGACGAAAAGGTTGCGCGCGAAATTTTGCGCCACGGCGAACTAATTCATCCCATCGTCGATTCTGAGCGCCGACTAGTGGGCATCGTTCCTCTTCTAGATGCTGCGCGTATCGATTACCACGCCGCCGAGGAGGACCACGCTCGCGCCGGTGGTGCAGAGCCCCTGCGGAGGCCGTATTTGCTCACCTCTGTGCTGAAAGTTGCGCGCTCGCGCATCGTGTGGCTTTTGGTACTGGGCATCTCGGCGACGCTGACGGTGCAGGTGCTTGAAATATTTGAAGCGACTCTCTCGCAGAAAATTGCCCTCTCCCTGTTCATTCCCCTGGTGATCGGCATTGGGGGAAACACCGGATCACAGGCGGCCACTACCGTGACTCGCGCGCTAGCCACGGGGGAAATCGACATCAAGGACGTGGGGCGGGTGGCTTTCAAGGAGGTGCGCACCGGTTTTGCAGTGGGCTCGCTATTGGCATTGGTGGCACTGGCGATTGCCTCTGCGGTATACGGTTTCGACATAGGCCTGGTAATCGCCCTCACGCTGGCGCTGAACTGTCCCATAGCCGCGACTGTGGGCGGTGTGATCCCGTTAGTTGCCAAGGCTTGCAAAGTGGATCCGGCGGTCTTTTCGACTCCATTCATATCTACCTTTTGCGATGCAAGCGGCCTGCTCGTCTACTTCCTAGTTGCTAAGGCTCTTCTTGGCCTATAGTCCTAGGAGAGCGAGTTGAGCCACATCGCTTATATCTTTTTAATCTTAAGTGAGATATATATCTCTAAATAATGGGGCCGCGAAAAGCGAGAGTAAACAACTTATCCATTAGGCGCCTTATACATATACCGGCTTTCGTTAGGTAGGACTGAAGCCCCAGATCGAGCTCTTTGAAGCGGCAGCACGTAGTCAAACACAACTGTCTGCTATGGGCAGAAAGAACGTTAGTCCATTCACACTCGAATCAAAAAGAAAGAAACTTGGATCACAAACTTTAAATATGCGACCTTCCTTTACACCACCCCTATATTTTTCTTACGTTTTCTTTACTCATTTTTCTTTGTCAAAGTGCCCTTTTTGTCAGATTCGCGGTAGTCTCCATAGGTGCGCTCACCTAGGAGTGAGCAATCGAAGAAATGTATCCGCCTAGCAAAGGACACCGATGTCCAACTCAAGAGTTGATTCTCAACCCCATCCCGAGTCCACTAAAGACGTCCAGAAGCCGGGCACCGGCACAGATATCACCTGGGCAGTCAGCCTATTTGGCACTGCGGTCGGCGCAGGCATTCTGTTCCTACCCATAAACGCCGGCGCGAACGGCCTGTGGCCTCTACTTATCGTCACGTTCTTAATTGGTCCCATGACCTACTTTGCCCACAGGGCCTTGTCCCACTTTGTTTGTGATTCTCCGCGCAAAGGCGAGGACATCACCAAGGTGGCAGAAGGCTACTTTGGCCTTGGCTGGGGCCGTTTTATTACCATTTTGTATTTCATGGCGATCTTCCCGATCGTTTTGATCTACGGCGTTTCCATCACCAACACCGTAGACTCCCTGATGGTGCACCAGTTGCACATGAGCCCCTGGCCCCGCTGGCTCCTTTCCGGCGTGTTAATCGGCGCCATGATGCTAGTTATGGTTTTGGGCCAGAAACTGATGCTCATCGTTACCTCGGCACTGGTTTATCCCCTAATCTTGTGCCTGTTCGGCATTTCGCTCTACCTGATTCCGCACTGGAACTTCCAGGGCGGCCTCGGCGCTTTCCCTTCGTTCGGAAACCTGCTGAAGTACATCTGGATCTCGATCCCCGTTTTGGTATTCGCCTTTAACCACTCCCCGGCTATCTCGCAGTTCTCGCTCGCAATGCAGCGCATCTACGGAGACCGGGCCACCAAGAAGGCTTCGCGCGTTCTGCTGTACACCGCTGGCATGCTAGTCGTCTTTACCATGCTGTTTGTTTGGTCTTGCGTGCTCACTTTGGGCGAAAAGGGCCTGGCAGACGCCCGCGAGGCAAACTTGCCCGTACTTTCCCACCTAGCTAACGTGCTCCACACCCCGGTAATCGAATACCTCGGGCCGGCCATTGCCATCGCGGCAATCGTCTCCTCGTTCTTCGGACACTATCTGGGGGCTGCCGAGGGCGCAGTTGGCATCGTTCGGCAGGTTGTCCCCTCCTACGTGGGCCGGGTTGGCGAACGCCGCATTTACGGCTACGTAGCAGTGTTCGTATTCCTCTTCACCTGGGGAATCGCGATCATCAACCCCTCGATCCTCTCGCTGATCGAATCCCTGTCTGGGCCGGTCATCGCTTCGATCTTGTACCTGATGCCGATGGTCGCCTTCTACACGGTGCCTTCGCTAAAGAAGTACCGCAATCGCGTTTCGAACATCTTTGTTATTGTGATGGGACTACTGGCGGTTAGTGCGATCATCTTCAAACTAGTCGCGTAAGTATAATCAATGCCTTTGGCAGAAAGTTGAATCATGACGGTAAGCGTTTTTGATCTGTTCAGTATCGGTATCGGGCCTTCTTCGTCCCACACCGTGGGGCCTATGACAGCCGCTGCCGATTTCATCGACAAACTTCGCGAGGACGGGTGCTTGCAAAAGGTGGCCAGCATCCAGGTCGACTTGTTTGGTTCACTTGCTGCCACCGGCCTCGGCCACGGCACCTTCGGTGCGGTGCTGCTGGGGCTGGAAGGGCATCGTCCTCAAAAGATCGGCCCCGAGACGGTAGACGGCCGTCTGGCCCAGATCGCAAACGGCTCCCCGCTGTGCCTGGGCGGAGACGGGCCAAAGATTGACTATGGCATCGACGATCTGATCAAGCGGCCGTTGACCGTGCTTCCCAGGCACGCCAACGGTATGCGCTTCCAGGCCTTCGACAAGGATGGCAATTCCCTCTTCGACCGCTACTCGTATTCGATCGGCGGCGGCTTCGTAGTCCACGACGGCGAGGATTCTTCCGCCCTCGTCCAGGACGCTGCAGAGCTGCCCTACGAGTACGGTTCTGGGCAGGAGCTTGCCGAGCACTGCAAGAAGACCGGCAAGCGCATAAGTCAGATTGGCATGGCCAACGAGTCGGCTCACTCCTCGGAAGAAGAGGTGCGCGCCAAGCTCCTCGAAATCTGGTCAGTGATGGACGAATGTGCCAAACACTCGCTCACTCGCACAGGAGTTCTTCCCGGGGGCCTCAAGACTCAGCGGCGCGCTCCCAAGTGGTACGACCGACTAAAGCGGATCGATCCCAACCACGATATTGGCCACTGGCTCGAATGGGTAAACTTGATTGCCTTGGCCGTGAACGAAGAAAATGCTTCCGGGGGGCGCATCGTTACCGCTCCCACCAACGGCGCAGCAGGCATCATTCCTGCGGTCCTCTTCTACGCCCTGCACTATACGGACAGGGCAAAGGAAGACACCAAGGAGGCCAAAGAATCGATCATCTGCGATTTCTTACTCGCTGCCGGTGCGGTGGGTTCAGTTATCAAGGAACAATCCTCAATTTCTGGGGCCGAGGTCGGCTGCCAGGGCGAGGTCGGTTCGGCCTCTTCTATGGCTGCCGCTGGACTTGCCGAGGTGATGGGGGGCACCCCCACCCAGGTCATGAACGCCGGCGAGATCGCCATGGAGCACCACCTGGGGCTGACTTGTGATCCGGTGGGCGGCCTAGTTCAGGTCCCCTGCATTGAACGCAATGCCATCGCGGCAGCAACCGCAGTAAATGCCGCCCGTATGGCCCTCTTTGACGACGGGGATTCTGCCATGGTTTCACTTGACGCAGTAGTGAAGACCATGAAGGAAACAGGCGCCGACATGTCCAACAAATACAAAGAGACTGCGTTGGGCGGGCTAGCCGTAACGGTAGTGGAATGCTAGCTCTCTTTTAGAAGCTGCCGACTTTGCCCCGAACGTAGCGCTCCCCACTAGTAGGTAACTGATTTTTCATTCCAACTAGTGGGGAGCAGTTCATGCGCAGGTGGCATCTTTTCGCGCTTGCAAAATAGGTTAGGCCCTGCCCGTAGACTAAGGTTGAGCCATGGAAAAAACTTGGAAGATTACGCAAGACAGTGTGTTTCATGCCAACAACATGGATGTGCTCCCCCACCTGGCCTCGGAATCTTTCCAGCTAATCTACATTGATCCCCCCTTCAACACCGGCAAGGTACAGCGTCGCCAATCCCTTCGCACCAAAGCCTCCAAAGAAGGGGGCAGGGTTGGCTTTAAGGGACAAACCTACGACACCGTGCGCGGACGAGTCTTTTCCTACAACGATTCCTTTGTCGATTACTGGGAGTTCTTGGAGCCGCGCCTCGAACAGGCCTGGCGCCTGTTATCCCCCACGGGCACGTTCTACCTGCATCTAGACTACAGAGAGGTGCACTACGCGAAAGTGCTCTTGGATTCCCTATTCGGCCGCGAGTGCTTTTTAAACGAAATTATCTGGGCCTACGACTACGGGGCTAGAACTAAACGGAAATGGCCTGCCAAACACGACAACATCCTCGTCTATGTAAAAGATCCGCGGCGTTACTACTTTGACAGCGCGCGGGTGGACCGCGAACCCTACATGGCCCCGGGGCTAGTGACGCCCGAAAAACGCGAGCGCGGCAAACTCCCCACCGACGTGTGGTGGCACACCATAGTTTCGCCCACTGGAAAGGAAAAGACAGGCTACGCTACCCAAAAACCGCTGGGGATCTTGAGGCGAATAGTGCAGGCTTCTTCTGCAGAAGAGGACTGGGTACTGGACTTCTTTGGGGGCTCGGGAACTACCGGGGCGGCCTGCGCTGAGTTAGGACGCCACTTTGTGCTAGTGGACCAAAATCCCGCCGCAATTGAAACTATGCAAAACCGTTTTAGCGCCCTCGAGGTAGACTATCGCACCGCCTAATCCTGTGCCGAGGGCACGATGTTCCCCCACTCGTTGTGCACAAACTCGCTGGCCCACAGCCCCATCTGCGAGGCACCTAAGATGTAGGCACCAACCTGAGCTGGCACTGCCTTTCGGCTAAAAGCCTCGAACGCCATGGGATGGTTGACCATCGTGCGAATAGAGCGATACTTGGCCAGCAACTTATCGGCTCCAAGCAACCGCATCCCCTTCAGCAGCTGCTGCTTTAGGGCTGGGCTCATTTGGGTGGATTTGGGGCTAAACAGGCCAAGGTGTTTGCCAGTTTGGCGGTAATATATTTCGTCCGTGTAGCAGGCGTACCAGTCTCGCGTAGCAGTGAGCTCTTCACTGCCTCGCACCCACACCTGCCACATGGGAAGATCCAGCATGGGCAACGCCCACGAGTATCCGAAGAACTCATACCCGGCCATCGAATTATTGATGTATTTAGCCTGCCGTTCAGCAATGTTGAACCACTCAAAATAGGCTTGCAAATCCCGCTCTGTACGCCCGAGGCGCACCTGGTCGGCAAGTTCGCGGACGGTTTGCAGCCATTCTTCTGCAGAACAAATGCGCCGCGAGCGCCCCTGCTGATTTGCATGGTGAAGAGCGAGAAGCCGATTGAGCTCCTGGCCGCTGGGGCGACGCTGCAGGACCTGTTCGTCGTGCATATTTCCCACAATCGTGTGTCCGGGCAAGATCACGGCATCAGGATCAATAAGTTCCTTTTGCCGCATCTGCGTCAAAGCATAATAATCTTGCACGTGCGGCAGCGCGACCCCCTTCCACACGGAAGCCATGAACTCCCGGGCCTGCTCACTAGCCCACTCCTTGCGCACCTGGGCCGGATCCAGAGGCACAAACAACCATGGCAAGTGCAGATCGGCAGCTACAGAATGGGAAATCTGCCCCTCCTTAGACCCCTCTTTGCCGTAGGTGAAAGTCAAAACGTTGGGGGCCCCTAGCTGCTTTAAGAATGCCGCCATGAGCCTAGAGTCAAGCCCTCCCGAGAGCGGAATTACCAGCTGACGCGAGCCAGCCTGGTTGAGTACCCGCCCCAGGGATTCCTCTAAAGCGGCGGTAAACAGCTGGGCGTATTCCGCCTGATCAGTAACCGGATCTGGGAGGAAACCATACGTAAAATAGGGGGCGTGAGCCAGTTGGCCGCCCTCGCCGAGTTCGACCCTCGTGCCCGCCTGCAGGGCACGTACGCCCTCGAGCAACGTGCGATCCGACAGCACGTAGCCGATATGGGGAAACAGGGCCGCATCTTGCCTGTTCAAGTGCCAAAAAGAACTGCCTTGAAACACGTTTACGTCGTCGGTAACCACCCAGTTCTTGCCATCGAAGCCATAGCAAAGTGGGTGCGAACGGACCCTGTCGGAGGCCAGTACTAGCGACTGCGAGCGCTGATCGACTATAGTCCACTGCCCCGGCAGTTGGGCTAAGGTCTGCTGGCTCAGCGGCTGCGCCAAAGCAGCCAGGTCAAATTCGGGCTTCAGCGGCGCCCAAACGTGCAACTTCCCGCTAGAATCACTGACCCACCCATCAGAGCGCAACGAAATTTCAAATCCCATAGTTATCCTTCAGGGCCGGTTTAGGCGTACAAATATGCGTGTATTCTATCTCTCGGCCCCGCCCAGACAAACACAGCGACTGGCAGTATAGACTGTGGAATACCCAAACAGGAGGACAAATACAGGGTGAGTATCCGCCAGCGCACCAACTACTGGTTGCAAGCGCAAAAAAAGAAAAGTCCTGTACTTGCCGCTATTTTGACTCTGATGACGGGCACCATGGCCTCGCAGGTAGTCACCTTCATTTTTCAGATCTTCATCAACAGGATCTACTCCGACTACGAAAAAGGCCTGTTCGGGGTATACGGGTCTATTACCACTTTCGTAATCGCAGTTGCTGCCCTGCGTTTCGATGTAACCCTGATTCTTCCTAAAGACAATGTGGTGGCACGCGTACTCAAAAAGCTCGCCACCCGCGCCATCGTGGTTAGCTCATTGGCCACGTCGCTATTTTGCATCATCTTCTCGTCCCTGCTTACTAAGCACTATCATCACTCCCCCGAGCTAGCTAAGTGGCTAATGATTTCTGGGGTGACCGTATTCCTAGTAGCCGAAATAACCAATATTCAATACTGGCTAACGCGCACAGAGCGCTTCGGCGCGTTGGCCTCTAACCGGGTACTGCAAACCGTCTCGGTGGTGGTCCTGCAGCTAATTATGGGTTTGCTACTACACGGTAGCCTGACCGGGCTAATAGTTGGCACAATGGGCGGTCAGCTAATCGCCTTCGTGGCCATCCACTTGCGCACCCCAGAACTACACCGCCCCCTGCCCAAAGATGCCCCCTCCATGCGCTCGCTAATGGTGCGTTACCGAAAAATGCCGCTGCTCAACGGCCCTAACGTGCTAGTGGACTCCGTGCGCAACATGGGCATCAACCTTCTGATCGGCTCCGTAGCCATCGCCTCGCTCGGACAATTCCAACTTGCCTGGGCGATCATGCAGGTCCCCATCGCGCTGATCGCCGGTTCGGTCTCGCAGGTATTCCTAAAAAAACTAGCAATAACCGAACCAGGCCACATGCGAAAACTAGTGCGCTTCACTATCGTTCGCGCAGCCGTAGTAGCCCTAGTGCCCTTCGCCCTCTTATTTGCCCTAGCCCCCTGGCTATTCCCGTTCCTCTTCGGCGCCCAGTGGGACCAAGCCGGCTACTTTGCCCAAGCCCTCACTCCCTGGCTCTACATGACGGTGCTAACCTCACCGATTTCAAACATCTTCGTAGTCACCGAAAATCAGCGCCAGATGCTGATCTTCGCTATCTTTTACTGCGTGCTGCCCCTACTGTGGCTCTGGCTCTCGCCGCTGGAGCTGCTGCCCACCATCTTCTTACTCGGCGCCCTGATGGCCGCCTTGCTCCTAATCCAGCTGGCAATGGCCTTCGCCTGCGCCCGCACCTACGACAGACTCGACTAACTAGAAAGTGTCCTGCAATAAAGCTGGCGGGTGTCACGCACGAAGGTCTGCTCGCTAAAGCGCTCGCGGCCCCGCTGGCGAATTTGGGCTCGGTCGAAGCGGCCAGGCCTTGCCACCTCGCCCAAAGCCCCCGCCAACGCCTGTACGTCATCAACGGGAACGGTAATCCCCGTGTCCTCTTCCACCATGAACCGGCCCGCCCAAGTTTCAGTGGCCACGCAGGGCAGACCAACCGCTTGTGCCTCAGCCAACACCGTACCTCCGGCCTCGACAGCGCTGGGCAGCACAAAGGCGTCCGCCCTAGAAAGCTGGGCAAAAACCTGCTGGCGATCCAGCGCTCCCAAGAATTCGACGCCCTCTTCTACGCCCAGGCTGCGCGCTAGCGCCGATAGCGCCTGCAATTCGCCTGCAGCCCCCGCTCCCACTATGCGAAGGTGCAGATTGGGGGTGTTCTGGCGAGCTTTGGCAAACGCTCTAAGCAGCATCTTCGGGCGTTTGTTGTTACCTAAATGTGACACGTGCAAGATAGTGAATTGTTCCGTTACTGGGGCGAACGGAAGCGCAAAAGCCGCCTCGGGTACGGGCAGGGCGATTACCTGCCAGGGTGGGGTGTCATAGTAGCGCTGCAGTACCTCGGCAAAGGGCTTAGACACTGTGGCCCTGCCCGCCGCCTGCCTTACCTCGGCGCGGATATGTTTGCCACGTCCCACGCTCAGGTCCCGCTCGGTAGAGGACGGGCGGTGCTCGGTCAGGCAGTAGGGCACCTGCCAAGAGTGAGCCGCCTGAGATGCAACCGTTATTGCGGGGTAAACAGAGTGGGCGTGGACCAGCTGCGGGATTCCCTCAGCTTTGGCGTAGGTTGCCAGAGCCCGCCTACAGGCAAAACGGAAGAGTTCGCCCTCGAACGGCAACTTTTCGTGGGGCATGCCGGGCACACTCCCGCGCACCACCGTAATGCCCTCCTCGCTGCTCACACGCAGCTTGGGACTGTATTGCCACGGTTTTACAGCATTTAGGGCCACCACTCCGACTTTCATGCCAGCTCGCCGGAGCATCTGTACCTGCTCGCGAAAGAACGAACCGTTCAGTGGGTTGTTAGTGTCCGGGTACCACGACGGTACCCAGAGAACGTGTAGAGGACGCACCTATACTTCCTCCAGATCGGTTGGTCTAGCGTGTGGAAATTTCAGTTTTGTCTGCCTGCCGGTACAAAAGGTAAAGCGAAAGGCGCCTAGTTGCACACTTGCCTTCTGAAAATGAGCCGCAAACTGCGCCCGGGCGCCTCCAACTGAAACAACACGCACAGGTAGATGGTATAACAGGGCCCCGTCGACCTGCCCTTTAAGAGCCAAGTTCCAGCGTTATCCCCTCGTGCACTAGAATCGGAGCTGACTTCTTTTCAACCCGCGAGGTGGCACTTGACTCCGACTATGATCTTCCACGCTCCGTACCCCATGGAGCCCAATCCCACCTCTGCCTCGCGACTACGCCCGCTGCGCATGAGGGAGGCCTTCAAAGCGGCCGGCTACCAGGTAATCGATCTTTCCGGCACTACGCCACAGCGCAGGACTGGGTACAGGCGATTGAAGGAGCAGCTTGCCGCCGGAGTGAAACCGGCGTTTTTGTACAGTGAAAATTCCACTCAGCCAAATATCTTTGCCACTTCCATCCGCGACGGACTAGCCCCGCTGCTTGACACCTCTATCATGGCTACGGCCCATAGAGCAGGCATCCCAGTTGGGGTGTTTTACCGCGACGTGTACTGGCGTTTCAGCTCGTTTCGGGCTAAATCTGTCACCGGGCGGCTGGCGCCAGCATTTCACCGCTTAGATTTGCGCGGTTATTTAGCTGCTAAGGCACATTTTTTCTTCCCCTCTACGGCTATGAGCCCCTACCTCGGCTTGCCTGAAGGCACGTCCTATTCTGCGCTGCCACCCGCGGGAGCTGCCGGCCAGACACTGCCTCTGCCGGAAGGGCCGCTAACACTCGTTTATGTAGGGGGGCTCGGCAACCACTACGTACTTACCGAGTTGGCGCAGGCCTTAAAGGCCACCAGCTCAGTCCACTTGAACATGGTGGTTCGCCAGCGCGAATGGGAAAATTCTGCAGGCGAGTTCGCCACTTTGAGTTCTGCAAACGTTCACCCGCACCACCTGAACGCGAATCAGCTCGACGGGGTCTACGCCCGTAGCCACATCGGGGTACTAACTGTAAAGCCCTCCGAGTATTGGCAGTTCGCGGTGCCTGCAAAGCTCTACGAATATCTTTCCAAGGGGCGGCCCATATTGGTAACCGAAGGCACCGAGGCCGCCCGCATCGTTGGCGAGCTAGGTTGCGGCTGGCAGGTCCCCTACGACGGGAAGACACTAGCCAGGACTTTGCGCCACCTTGCCAACCACCCCGAAGAAGTGCAGCAAAAAGCTCACCAGACCCGGGCTGCTGCCGCGGTAAATACTTGGCAAGACCGTGCTCTGCAGGTGGCCACCACCCTTACCGGGAAGGCATTATGAGGATCGCCTATTCGATTGGCATTGCTAAGGTACCGCCCACCTATTTCGCGGTTGCCCATGCCGAGGCCATGGCCAATACCTGCGCCCTGTTCGGGTTGGTCTTAGAAAAGAACGATCCTACCCTAAAGACCCCTTTTTACCCTGCCGTGCCTTCGTTTGGAGGGCGGGCTACGTTCAGGCAGCGCGAGTATTTAGAGCCGCTCCACCTGGGCCGCCTTTCCAGGATGATCAGAAAGTTCCACCCCGAGCTGATCCACCACCATTTTGCCGTGTGGACTCTGCCCGCAGTCCGGGCCGCCAGAATTGAGGGCGTTCCACTGGTGCTGACTATGCACGGCTTCGACGTGTTTACACACCTTTCGCGTCCTTCCACGTGGATGCAGCGCTGGCACTACCTGAATTTCGAGCGCGCGGTCGACCAGGCCAGCGAGGTACTTGCCGTCAGCAAGTTCTTGGCCGGAAAGGCCCGTGAAGGTGGTGTTCCCCAGCGCAAACTGCAGGTGCACTACCAGGGAATAGACACCAATTTCTTTACCCCCGCCCGCCCCACTGAAAATGAGCGTCCGGTGCTCTTACACGTGGGCGCACTCAAAGAAAACAAGGGAATCGCCTCCTTACTCGAGGCCTCTGTGCGTCTGGCAGACCATTACCCCCACCAGCTGCAACTGGTGGGCACCGGCCCACTCGAACCCCTGGTGCGCGAGGCCGCCAGGGCGCACCCGCACATCCACTATCTAGGCCCTACGAGCCGCGAGGGCGTGCGTGCGGCAATGCGGAAAGCCGACATTTTTGTGCTCGCCTGTCAGAAAGTTGACTCCCGCGAAGAGGCAGCCGGCCTGGTAGCCCTAGAGGCCCAAAGTTGCGCCACCCCGGTGTTAGTTAACCGTTCTGGCGGAGCACCCGAAATGCTTGTAGAAGGCGAAACGGGCCTCATTGCCGAGCGCGGCAATACCGACTCGCTTACCCGCGTCCTGGCACAGTTTTTGGCCATGGCACCGGCCGAGCGCGCCGAGATGGGACAGCGAGGCCGCCAGTTCGTGGTAAAGGAACGTTCGCTCGCCAACTCTTGCAGGCAGCTTGACCAGATTTATTCGCATCTGCTCTAACGTATCCCTTGCCTCCGAAAGACCCGGATCTAACACAAGTACCGAAGCACTCTAACTCATACACTTGCGCACAATCTGTCTTATGATGTTTTCGAAGCCAATTCCTACAACGCTTAGGAAGCGATATGGAAAAGCTAGTAACGGTAGAAGAGCACCTCACCTTCGAAGACATATTTGCGTCGGTCCGCAAGCTAGATCCGGCCCGCCCAACTCGCACCGACCCTGAACTGGCGAAGTTCCTGGGCAGTTATTTCGAATCTGTCCAGGGCTGGGACCAGCTTCTTGGGAAACGCTTAGAACTCATGGACGCCGAAGGCGTAGACGTGCAGGTAGTCTCACATGGGCACGGTTCCCCCGGTCAACTTGCCCACCCCGCCGCCGTGGACATGTGCAAGGAAGTAAATGATCGCCTCGCCAAGATGATTAGCGAGGTGCCGGACCGTTTCGCCGGTTTTGCCACCCTGCCGCTCGTAGATCCGCAGGCTGCAGTCGACGAGTTGCACCGGTGTGTGCACGAACTGGGATTTCACGGCTCTTTAGTACTGGGGCGCTACCAGGACATCTTTTTAGACCACCCACGTTTTCGCCCTCTTTTGAAAGCTCATGCCGAGCTGGGGGTGCCGCTGTACATCCACCCGGGCCCGATCCTAGACTCCGTGGCTAACGCCTACTATTGCGGCGGCGACTGGCCCGCCTCGGTCGAGTACATGCTAGCTTCCTCGGGTTTCGGCTGGCACGCTGAAGCAGGTGTGCAAGTTTTGCGGCTGATCGCCGCGGGCGTGTTCGATGAACTGCCCGATCTAAAGATCCTGTCTGGGCACTGGGGCGAAACCCTTCCAGCATATTTGGAACGTTTCGACGACCAGATCGGCATTGCCGCCACCTACTTGGAACGCTCCTTCTCGCAAACTTATAGGGACCAGGTGTGGATTACGCCCTCGGGAATACTAACGCCCGGGCAGCTGAACTTGGCGCTCACCCAGGTGGGCGCCGACCACATTTTGTGGAGCGAAGATATCCCCTACCTGAAGTGCAAGAACATTCGTTCCTTCCTGCAGGAGGCCGATTTGTCCGAGGAAGATCGAAACAAGATTGCTTCCTCCAACGCGGTCTCTTTGCTGGGGTTGTCCCTGGCATAAAAACAGCCCACTTGTTAGCGTGAGGTTGCAGCCAACGAAAGGAAAGAAATGGCCGAGCTAAACGGAAAGACTATAGCCATCATTGCTACCGATGGTTTCGAGGATTCAGAACTTACTTCCCCGCTTCAGGCTGTGAAAGAGGCCGGAGCAGACGTGGTTGTGCTAGCTCCGGAAGCTGGCCAAATTGAGGGCAAGAAGGGCACCAAGGTCGATGTCGACGCCACCACTGCCGAGTCGGCGGAGAAATGCTTTGACGGCATCATTTTGCCTGGCGGCACCACTAACGCCGATCATCTTCGGCTAGACGATTCTGCCGTCGCCATTGTGAAGAAGCATGTAGAGGCCGGAATGCCGCTAGGGGCTATCTGCCACGGAGCTTGGATTCTTACCGACGCCGACGTGCTGAACGAACGCACTTTGACCTCATACCCGTCTCTCAAGACCGATCTGATCAATGCCGGGGCGATTTGGACCGACCAGGAAGTGGTTTGCGACCAGGGGCTGGTCTCCTCTAGGACCCCAGCCGACCTGCCGGCGTTCAACGCCAAGATTGTAGAAGAATTTGCCGAGGGCAAACACTAATCCAGGTTCCTTTAGGTGGCCGGGCGCACCCCGGCCACCTTTTGATTTGGTCTCGAAAGATATACCCCAGTATCGTGGCCGGTGGGAGGGCAAATGCTCAAGTTATCTCCGAGGCGGCGGCGAATAGTATATTCACTTAGCTACGAGGTCATAGCTGTTTTTGCCACCGCCGCCTTTTTGTTGGTTTTTAATTTTGATGCGGCCGGTTCCCTGCTCATGGGAATCATTTCTTCGACTGTAGCGGTGATTTGGAACTACCTGTGGAACCTGCTGCTGGAAACTTGGGAAAAGCGTACTGACGCGGGCCCGCGCACCCCGTTGCGGCGGGCGGTTCAGGCCGTAGGTTTCGAGGGCGGTCTCGCCCTGTGGCTAACTCCCATAGAAGCTTGGATTCTGGACGTATCTTTACTTACCGCCTTGGCTTTAGAGGCCGGACAACTCGTGTTTTTCTTGTTCTACACCTACCTGTTTTCTTGGGTTTTCGACCGCTACGTGTGCGCTCCTCCGGTAGAACAGGCCGCGAGCGCCGCCTCGCAGTGAGACACATTACTTAATGGCTCCACCTGGGCTTATAACCTTCTGTTCACCATCTGCAAGCCTCTACTTCACCTGTGCCATCTACTTTCTTTCCTATGAAGGAAGGTACGTCTAAACCGCGCAGGTCAGATCGACCCGACTCACGCGAGTGGCTCCTAGCTCTCCTCCTGCTAGCGCCAAATCTGGCCCTACTTGCCGTATTTACGTACAGGCCCCTTTTCGACAACATCCGCCTGTCGTTCACCGATTGGAACATTTCTGCCCCCACAGCCCATTTCGTGGGCCTAGACAACTACGCCGAGTGGTTCACCAGTGCCGATTCTTGGAAGATAGTTGCCAACACAGCTATTTTTACCCTAGCTACCGTGCTCGGTTCCCTACTAGTTGGGTTGGCACTAGCTATCTTGCTCGACCAAAAATTATTCGGGCGCAATGGCGTGCGAGCGGTAGTATTTGCTCCCTACATAATCTCGGGTGCAGCAATAGGCATCGCGTTCCAATTCGTCTTTGACCCCGGCGTTGGTTTGATTGCGAACATCCTTTCGGGGCTGGGCATAAAAAGCCCCGATTTCTACCAAAATCCCGGCTGGGCATTGTTCATGATCACCGCCACCTACATTTGGAAAAATATTGGCTACACCTTCGTCATTTATCTCGCTGCCCTGCAAGGACGGCGCAAAGACTTAGACGAGGCCGCCGAAATAGACGGCACCCCCGCCTGGCGGCGTCTCACCAAAGTATTGCTCCCTCAGCTGCGCCCCACCACCTTCTTTTTGTCTATTACGGTACTGCTCAACTCTATGCAGGTATTCGACATTATCAACGTGATGACCAGAGGCGGCCCCCAGGGGAATGCGACCTCGACCATGGTCTACCAGGTCTACCAAGAAACCTTCGTGAACACTCGAGCCGGCTACGGAGCCACAGTAGCTACCATCTTGTTTTTGATTTTGCTGGTAGTCACCTTCATCCAGGTTCGCTTCATGCAAAGGGACGAAAAATGATTCGCAGCAAAAAAGCAGCTCCCTCCGAACTGAACTACGTGGGCCGCTCAAAGACAATGAAAATTCTAGGCTACGTGGCAATGGGCGCCGCCCTGCTAATAATTTTGGTGCCTATATATTGGATCCTGCTCGCCTCGTTCAAAGTCCAAGGCGACATTTATGCCAAACCAGTTACGTTGTGGCCGCACCCGTTTACTTTGCAAAACTACAAGGATGTAAACGAGCGCATCGCCCTCGGCGCCTACCTGCGAAATTCTGTAATTATCACGGTCATCCTCTCGAGCATAAAAATAGTGCTAGGCGTTGCCTCTGCCTACGCCCTGTCCCTGCTGCGCTTCCCAGGGCGAAACCTGATCTTCTTGGTCGTGATTGCTTCGCTGATGGTCCCCAGCCAAATCACCGTAATCTCCAACTACTCGCTCGTTGCCACATACGGCATGCGCAACACCTTCGCCGGAATTATCTTGCCGCTGGCAGGTACCGCCTTCGGCACCTTCCTAATGCGCAACCACTTCCTGTCCCTCCCTAAAGAAGTAATCGAAGCCGCCCGAATGGACGGAGCTAGCCCCCTAAAACTCCTCACTAAAGTCGTCCTCCCCATGTCCTGGCCCACCCTGTCGGCCTTCGCCCTCATCACAATTGTGAACGACTGGAACGAATACCTGTGGCCATTTTTAATGTCGGACGACGAGCGCACTGCTCCCCTGCAAATTGGCTTAACCTTCCTCCAAAACAACGAGGGCCTTTCGAACTGGGGGCCCGTAATGGCAGGCACAGTACTTGCAGTACTTCCTGTGCTAATTGTCTTCCTACTTCTGCAAAAAAACATGATCAAAGGGCTCACCTCTGGAGCAGTCAAAGGCTAGCCCACGAAAGGAAAATGATGAAACTACGCTACGCGTTAGGGGCCTCCCTGGCAGCAGCCGGCCTAGTTCTGTCCGGCTGTGCCGGCACCGGCGGCACCGAGGTCGAACAGAACTCGTCCTCGGACAAAGTCACCCTCGACTTCTGGTCTAACCACCCGGCCTCCTCAAAGAAAATCGAAGAAGAGCTAATAAGCGAATTCGAAAAGCAAAACCCGAATATAAAGGTAAAGCTGACCGACGCCGGCAAAAACTACGAAGAGGTAGCCCAAAAACTCAACGCGGCGCTCTCCGGCGGGCAGGTGCCCGACGTAGTCATAGCCTCGGACGTGACCTGGTTCAACTTCGCCCTCAACGACCAGTTCGAGCCCCTAGACGACCTCCTAGAAAAAGTCGACGGCAAAGCCGACGACTACGTCAAAAACCTCTACGACGAATACGAATTAAACGATTCCCACTTTGCGGTTCCCTACGCCCGCTCCACCCCGCTGTTCTACTACAACAAAGACCTGTACAAGAAGGCGGGCCTGCCCGACCGCGGCCCCAAGACCTGGCAGGAATGGGATAAAGACTTCGCTCCCAAACTCAAAGCCGCCGGGGTGCAACCGCTCTCGGTACCCGACGGGTCGAACTATCTAGACTGGTACTTCCAAGGCATGATCTGGTCCCTAGGCGGACAGTACTCGAAGGACTGGACGATGACCATGGCCAGGCCCGAATCCGTAAAAGCCGGCGAATTCCTGCAAAAACAGTTCAAAGATGGCAACTTCAAAGCTGCCAAAGACGCCACGGTAGCATTCGTGTCCGGGCAGGCCGCCTCTATGCTTGAATCCACCGGCTCCTTGCAAGGGGTATCCGAGGACGGCAAAATCAACGTAGGTACCGCCTTCCTTCCCTCCCCCGAGGGAACCGCAGGCGTATCGACCGGCGGCTCCGGCATAGCCATCACCTCTAAATCCAAGAACAAAGAAGCCGCCGCCAAATTCATTGCCTTCATGACAAATCCCGAAAACACGGTCACCTTCTCTCAAGGTACCGGTTACATGCCCGTGCGTACCTCCGCCCGGGAACTGCCAGAAGAAAAGAAATACCTGGAAGAACACCCCAATTTTGCTACCGCTGTAAAACAGCTGGACCACACCCGCAAGCAAGACGTAGGGCGAGCCTTCGTCCAAGGGGGCGGCCAGCGCATCGGGGCAGCCCTAGACAAGATCTCCCAGGGAGCCGACGTAGCCTCGACCTTCAAGAAGGTTGACGAGGAACACCAGAAAATCATCGACAAGCAAATCAAACCCAAACTGAAGTAGGAAATTGTGGCAGAGGTAGTCTTTCAGGACGCAAGCAGGCTCTTTTCAGGGGCCGACCGCCCCGCAGTGGATTCGCTAAACCTAACGGTCGCAGACGGCGAATGTGTAGTGTTAGTAGGCCCGTCAGGTTGCGGCAAATCCACCTCCCTGCGCATGGTAGCGGGTCTGGAGCCCACTACCTCTGGGCGAATCCTAATCGGCGGCAAGGATATGACCGGGGCGCGCCCACGTTCCCGAGACGTGGCAATGGTGTTCCAGTCCTACGCCCTCTACCCGAACATGACGGTGGCGCAAAACATGGCTTTCGCCCTCGAAAATGCGAAGGTCGACCGTGCTACCATCACCGAACGCGTAGGGTGGGCGGCGAAAATGCTCCAGCTTACAGACCTGCTAGAGCGCAAACCAGCCGCCCTTTCGGGAGGGCAACGCCAACGCGTAGCCATGGGGCGAGCAATAGTTCGCAAACCTACCGTCTTCTGCATGGACGAGCCGCTATCCAATCTCGATGCAAAGCTGCGCGTGTCGATGCGCGGGGAAATCGCAGCTTTGCAGCGGGACTTGGGAGTAACCACCGTCTACGTCACCCACGACCAGGTCGAAGCCATGACCATGGGGCATAGGGTGGCGGTAATGAAAGAGGGCGTACTGCAACAGGTGGCAACGCCCACCGAGTTGTACAACCACCCAGTGAACACGTTTGTGGCCGGGTTCATCGGCTCTCCCGCAATTTCGCTTTTCGACTGTCCAGTTACCGAAGAGGGCGTACATTTGGGCAGTCTTTTGCTGCCCCTGCCCCACCAAGTTGCTGCCCAGGTGGGCAAGCACGTGTGCATCGGGGTACGGCCCGAAGGTTGGGACCTAGTTGGCGAGGGCGAAGGTCTTCGAATGCAAACAGATCTAGTAGAGGTTTTGGGATCGCAAAACTATCTGCACGCCAAGCCCACAAGCGAGCTTCGCACCGGTTCCAGGGTGGCTGTAATGATCGATAGGCACACGCGCCCGGCCTCCGGCGAACCGGTATGGATCAGGCCAAACGAGCAGGTCCTATTCTTTGACCCCGAGGATGGTACTGCCCTATAGGCCACCTCCGGGCGCTAACGTGGTGGGCCGGCGACAGGCTCAGAACCTAGCAGGTCTCCGCGGCTCGCCGGCCCACCACCCCACCGCAGTAAGTTAGTAAAGCTGGTGTACTAGCTGCCTCCGATACCGACTGCAAACCTGCCTGAAACGCCGAGAGCAGAAGTGACTATACGTTGAACTTGAAATCGACGGAGTGTCGTCGATAAATAACCATTTGATGCGCGCGTGCGGAATTAACAACGA
>OBJZ01000250.1_pt1 | contig 20137 bp, 14 predicted proteins | sample 1481641 | NCBI WGS metagenome assembly OBJZ01 (sample SAMN02364493, study PRJEB22542) | human gut metagenome | isolation source: fecal sample | host: premature infant | place: USA: Chicago, IL | collected 2012-01
TGGGCGGGAATCACGTTGGATAGCGAACCGGTGATCTCGGAGTTGGGGGTTAGGGAGGTGCGCAGCATCCACAGGAACGGCACCACGGTGATTGCCAGGATTACCAGTAGGCTAGCCCAGGCTAGGTAGTGGCCGAGCCCGCGCCTTACTTTGGTACCTTTGCGCCCAGTTAGTTTGGCGTTTTTCTGTTTTTGTTCTGCTGTTGCAAAAGCGGTTGCGGTAGTCATTTTCGCCCTCACAATTCGTCGGATTCGCTAGCTCGCATTAGCTTCATTTGGATCAGCGCTACCGCTAGCAGCAGCACGAATAGTGCTACGGCGAGGGCGGAGGCGTACCCGAAGTCGAGCTGGCCGAAGGCTAGGTCGTAGATGTAGAAGTAGAGGACTCGGGTGGCGTTTACCGGCCCACCCTTGGTGGTGACCGAGATGGTGTCGAAGATTTGGAACGAGCCGATCATGGTCACCACTAACACCATGGCCATTACGGGGCGCAGCAGCGGCAGGGTGATCGAGAAGAACTTGCGTACCTCGCTTGCCCCGTCAATGGAGGCGGCTTCGTAAACTTGCGGGTTTATGGTTTGCAGGCCCGCAAACACGAGGAGGGCGGTGTAGCCCATGTGCCGCCACACGTTGATAGCGGCCACGGTTGGGATGGCCCATTTTTCGTCCCCGAAGAAGGCCACCGGGTCGATCCCCACCCACTGCAGCAGCGAGTTCACGATGCCGATGTTGTAATCCATCATGAAATACCACAGCAGGGCCACAATTACGTTTGCGACGAAGTAGGGCAGCAGCGCGGTGCCGCGGATGAACGTAGATTTGGTTAGTTTGTGCAACAAAACGGCTAGCACCACCGCGATGATGGTTTGAAAACCAATGTTCAACACCACGTAGTAGAAGGTCACCCACAGGGCGTTCCAGAACAGGGGGTCGCTGAACATGCGGGCGTAGTTGGCCCCTCCCACAAACTTGGGTGGGGTGAGCACGTGGTATTCCGTAAACGACCAGTACAGGCCCCTAATTGCGGGGAGCAGGTAGAAGACGATTAGCCCTATCGAGGCGGGCCCCAAAAAGAGGGCGACGGTGCCCCACAGGCCCAATTTTGATTTGCGCCGGGCGGGCGCTTTGGTTGCGGACATGGCGTTCCTATTTCTTCTTTGAAACTTTCAGCAGTAGTGCCGATTCGGGCAGCAGGGTGGGGATCGGCACTCCCACTTCGCTAAGTACGGCCGCGGGCACGGACACAGTTTGCCCCCACTGGGGCCACCAGGCCGGGGCGCTGCGCGGATCGAATATTTGTTGGGCCGGCCCTTCCAGCGAAACTTCGTATTCGCCCTCGGCATCTAAACCGGGCAGACGAATCGGCGCAAAGGGGGCGTTTTGCGAGGTCGAAAGGCAGGTGAGTTCGAAAACGCCCTCGCCACCTTTTACCACCCCACGGCAGGAAAGAGCCGAATCAGGGCTGTCTAGGCGCACGGTAGTGCCAGAATGCAACAGAGGGCGCAGCTTTTTGTAAACCTTTATCCAGGCGGACAGCCGCTCGAGTTCGGTGGGTGTGGCCGCCCGCAAATCCCATTCGATGCCAAAATGCTGGAATAGCGCGGTGATTGCACGGTAGTCAATCGAATGTGAGCGCCCCGTAGTGTGCGAAACCGTAGAGGCCACATGGGAACCAATGAGCTCCGGAGGTAGCAGTAATAGTTCGCCCTTGTGAATGGCCTGCCGCTCTAGCGGATCAATACAGTCTGACCCCCAAACGCGCTGGCAACGCGACATGATCCCCAAGTCGATGCGGCCCCCGCCAGAAGAACACGACTCGATCTCCAGATAGGGGAAAGTCGCCCGCAACTTGTCTATTAGCCGGTACAGTGCCTGCACGTGCGAGCGGTAGGCCGCCCTACCCTCCCCACGCGCTCCGCCCTCTAAAATGTCGCGGTTGTAATCCCACTTCACATACGAAATCTGGTATTGCGACAGCACCTTGCTCACAGCCGTGAACACGTAGTCAAAACACCCTTCGTCAGCCAGGTTCAACACCTGCTGGTGGCGCGCCTCAACGGGGTAGCGCTCGCGGGAGGGAGCTAGGATCCACTCGGGGTGAGCGCGGGCCAAATCCGAATCCAGGTTCACCATTTCTGGTTCAAACCACAGCCCAAATTGCATGCCCTTACCGGTGACCGCGTCCACGAGCGGGCCGAGGCCGTTCGGCCAGGCTTCTTGGGAAACCTGCCAATCTCCCAGGCCTTTGGTGTCGTCGCGGCGGGCGCCGAACCAACCGTCGTCTAGCACGAAGCGTTCTACCCCGATTTCGGCTGCCTTGTCGACCAGGTCAAGAAGGGGTTGTAAGGAGTGGTCGAAGTAGACCGCCTCCCAGGCGTTCAGAGTGACAGGCCGGGGTGAGCTCGGGTGCGAATCGAGGCCGCGTACGTAACCGTGGAAACGCGCTGCCACCTGGTTTAATCCTTCCCCCCACGAGCCGAACAGGGTGGGGGAAGTGTAAGAGCGGCCGGGAGGTAAAATCACTTCCCCGGGGTACAGGTATTCGCCGCCGGCAAGGTAGGTTATGCCCGAGCTGGTCTTCTCGGCCCACGTTTGCACAGAACCGGAATAGCCCACGTGAATGAGGTGGGCACTGCCCGTCTCGAATGCTGCCCCCGGTGTGCACGTGCCGTGCAAGGTGGAGCCTGCAAAGTCGCGGCTCACCAGGTTTTGGCGCAGGTGGGTGCCCACTGTGAAGGCGTGGGTTTGCAAGTGGCGCTCGCGCAGGTGGCGCGAGGCGAGGTCGAGTATTTGGTTTTCTTTGGCCGGGGTGGGCAGGGCGAGGGCGAGGCGGGAAAGCTCGTAGTTGTCCCGCCCGGTATTTGTGAGTTGGGCAGAAAGCGCCAGCAGGCCAGAATCTGTAATTTTTACGTTTATTTTTAGCTCGAGGGCGGCCTCGCGTGCTTCGTAGCAGAGTTCGGCTGTGGTTTTGGTGGCGGCGACGTCTGTGAGGGCGAATTTGGGGGCGAAGTCTTTGCCGTGGCGCGAACCTTGTAGCCCAATGGTGCCTAACCAGCCATTTGATTGTTGCGGAATCAAACTAAGTGTTGCGGGGGTGTCCGTTGCACTGGGGGCTAATCCCGGCGTAAAGAATTTCCTATCCAAGGGCGCAGCGTCGCCTTCGGGTAGTGAAATTTCCTTACCCCAATAAATTGGACCTGCGGTTTCGGTAGATTTTATGTCTAGAATTAGGCAGGTGCCGCCATTGGATAGGGGAAGTATCTGCGTCTTTGCCATGGGGAACCTTTCGACGGTGAAAAGCGATGCAACCACTGTACTTTGTTTTACGGTAAAATAAAAGCCGTATTTTAGCCGCGACCATCTTGAAGAAGGTGACAATGGGGTCTTCAGCCGTGCAACTGGCACACCAGATTGTCCGCACCGCGCCGGTGGGACGGCGCGTGCTGGCCTCCGCCCTCGACCTGTCCCCAGCCTCGGCCACCAGGTTGGTGAAACAGCTAATTCAAGCCGGCATCGTCGAAGAGGGCGAGGGCGCCGAACCCACGGTGGGGCGCCCGGCAATTGCTGTCCAACCGTCCTCAAAACTGTTGTTTTCTGGAATTACCTTTCACACCCGCGGGGCCACCGCAGTGCTCATGGATGGAAGCGGCACCGTACTGGAGTCTTTAGAAGCTGAACTATCCGACCACTCCACTCAAGCGGTTGCCGCCCTCGGCAACGAACTGCTTGGCGAATTAGCCAAGATTGCCCCCCGGCGCATCACCGCTTCCGGGATTTCCCTGGGTGGGGCCGTAACCGAAAAAGGTTGGGTTAGCCGCGCACCGTTTTACGGTTGGCGCGACAGCGATCTGGGGGCTGCCTGGGGCAGCAAAAAACCCACCGTATTTGTGAACGACGCGGACGCGTTTGCGCTGGCAGAACTGTGGTTTGGGGTGGGCAGAAAATGCGCTGATTTTGCCATCTTGACCATAGGCATGGGGGTCGGTCACGCCGTAGTGCGCGGCGGCAAACTACTGGAAAGCCCCTATTCTGGCATAGGCCTGATTGGGCACGTGCCCATCGCCGGCGAAGAAGTAGTGTGCGAGTTGGGCCACCACGGTTGCGCCTGCGCGGTGCTGGCAATGCCCGCCCTCTACAACAACCTGCGCGCGGCCGGGGTGCAGGTGGCCCCAATCGACGATGCGGACGCCTTTGTGCGCTCGCTGCAGCAAATTCTTCGCCAGGGCGAGGGCGCAGGGTTGGCAGTGACGGAAAACTATGCGCGCGCCCTGCGGCGGGCGCTGAGCATAGTTGGTAACGTCTCGCTAGTTTCGCACGTGGTAGTGGGCGGTGAACTTGCCCCGCTGGCGGCTTGCGAACAGCTGCACGTAGGTGAAGGGCTGGCCAAAATGCATGACCCGGACGAACCCGGACTCACTTTGCACGTGCGCGACGGAGCCTTCACCGACTGGGCACGCGGGGCCGCGGCCGCAGCCTACCGCTCCTGGATAGCGGACAGACTAGCACAGTGAAGGTGGGCTACAAATCCTTTGGGGGCTGATAGGTGAAAGTCTTGTCAGCTTCGGTGAGCGGCCGCAATATGCGTGCGGGAACGCCGCCCACTACAACGCGCGGGGGCACGTTCGCACTAACCACCGCACCTGCGGCAACCACTGCGCCCTCGCCAATTGTTACCCCCGGCAAAACCGTTACGTTAGCGCCCAACCACACTTTGTCCTTCAACGTGATCTTTGAAGAAAACTGCGCGTAAGTGGCCCTCAGCTCGGGATCTAGCGGATGCCCCGCGGTAGCCAGCGTGCAATGTGGGCCAAGCAAAACATGGTTGCCGATCTGGATTTCAGAATCGTCAATGAGCGTAAGACCAAAATTGGCGTACACGTGATCGCCAAAAAAAGTGTGGCAACCGTAGGCTACGTGCAGGGGAGGCTCCACCCACGGCTCTTGGCCAACCCTGGCAAAAATCCGCTGTAGCAGGCGGGTGCGCCCAGCACCGTCGCGGGCCGAAGTGCGGTTGTACTTGTCGGCCAATTCCTTACCGCGAATACGCGCCTCTTCGAGTGCTTCCAGGCCGGGGCCAAAATCAAGATAGAGTTCATTTTCACGCATGCGCCGGCGCACTTCGCGTTCGCGGGGATCCATGTTGCCTCCATGCAGAAACGGGATCAGTGCCTCTATCCTACGCGCGCATCCGGCTGCCAAGCGCAGTTTTAGACCTGCAATTTGGCAGAAAAACCGGCCGGGCTCGCGTTGCGAAATTCCCGGCCGGAAAATAGAAGCTATTTATTCAGGTATCTTCATGAATACTGGCTCGTCAGTGAAGCCGGCCTGAATACGGATCAGGCCTTTAGCCTCTGTGGGAACTGACATGTACATATCACCGGTAACACTTGCCCCCTTGTACATCTCCTCGTCCAGGAGGGGGTCCTTATCAACATATGGAGTGAAGCTGAAGGTGTTGCCCTTCGTGTTTACAAAGGCAAATTTAATGGAACTAGGGCGCCCCACGTCCTCGCCGTTGTACGTGAGAGTCGCATTCACCAGACCATAGTTTTGACCCCGCATCGGCTCCTTGTAGTAGTGAACCCTATCCCTCACCTTTTCGTTGGCGTTAGGCTCGAAGGAATTGACCTTTACGGTCCACTCTTTGTTCTTGATCTCGGTGCCAAAATCGTAAGGGTTGTTGCGTGAACCTTTCCTGTTCGGGTCCGGTTCTTCGCTGGGCGAAGCAGACTCGTCCTCGTCAAAATCGTACGAATCAGAGGAGGAATAATCAGAGTCATAATCACTGGAGTGCTTGTCCATGCCACCCAGGGCAGTTGCCAACACTCGGACGCTAGTTATGGAAAGCAAGATAACAAGCAGGATCGAGAGGATGGTTGCCACCCCAGAGCTCTTCTTTTCCTTTCCGCGCATAAAGAACGAAACAACGGTCAAAATGACCGCGGCAAAGAACAATATCCAACCGAAGATAAAGGTGGATTTGAAAAACCCTAAGACTAGCCCCAATACGGCTACCCCAACGCCCACTAGGCCCACTATGTTCAACGAGTTTCCCTCGCTTGTAGGCGCCTGCCGGTTTTGAGCGGGCGCGCCGGGGTAGGCGTGATTTGCCCCGGTCGTGGGCGACCAAGCCTGGTTGGCCGGCGCCGACTGCTGGCCGCGATTTTGCCACGGGGAGCCCTGGGGGTTCGGCTGGGTAAAGTTCTGGTTGCCAGGTTGCCTAAAATCCTGGCCCGGCTGCGTTGGGGGCTGCTGGTTGCCCGCGTGGTTGCCCGCACCCGCAGGCGAGGCCGGGGTGGAACCGGTTGCGGGGCGTTCGGTGTTGGCGCGCGAACTAGGGCTTTGGAAGGGGGCCGCGCCCTCGCCCTCGGTGGCGTTCGGGTGGCCGCCAACGTGGCTGCCAGTGTGGCTGTCAGCGTGGCTCTGGGAAGCATTCTGTTCTTCGGTACTGCCGTCTTTGCGGTTCCTGTTCGGATCCGAATCCGGCGTGAATGGGCTCGACATCAGTCTCTCTCTTCTGCGGAATACGAGTAGAATACAGGTCTAATTTACGTGTGTATTATTTGTATTTGCAACTATTAAAAGGGTCTAATGTGGCTCTGCGGCGCCATTTAAACGGTCGCTCCAGCAATCCGTTGCCCGCCGACGTAGGTGGCTACGATTTCTACGTCGGCCAACTCCTCGGGGCTTAGCTGCAGCGGGTCAGCAGCAAAAATGGTCAGATCCGCAAGCTCTCCCACAGCGATCCGGCCACCTGTGCTGCCATTGGAGCCCGCCACCCCGCGCGTGTAACACTGCAGGGCTTGCCTATTTGTGAGGGCCTGTTCAGGGGTTATTGGGCGGGAAGCGGGATCCTTCGTGTGCCTGCGGCTGATGGCGTCGGCCATGATCTCGCGCGGATCAAAATTCGCGATCGGCCAGTCCGATCCCAGCGCCAAATGCTGGGCAGCCTCGAACACGTCGCGCAGGCGAAAGGCTCGCTTAGCCCGTTCCCGGCCAAGACGCCTAGACCAGGCGTCGGCCCCATCCGGATCCAAAAAGTGGGTGCAGTGGGTGGGCTGCATAGAGGCCGACACCCTAGTGCTGGCCAGCGCGTCAACTGCCCGATCCGTGATCTCTTCTATGTGCTCTATGCGATGGTAGACCGAAGTGTGCCCGAGCGAGGCAATCGCCTCGATCACAAACTCAATCCCGCGATCGCCAATTGCGTGGGTAGAAGTTGGTACTCCCGCAGCGTCAAAAGCGCGCAAACACTCTAAGTACTCATCCGTGTTTGCGTAGGCCGAATGGGTTCCCTCGCCCATAGCATCCGGTTCGGCAAGCCAACCACTGCCGTTGTCAATAGTCCCGTCGATCATCATTTTTGCCCCGCGCACGCAATACCTCCGCCCGCCTATACCCTGCATGTCGATGATCTGTTGAACCCGGCCTTTAGGATGCCCGGAAAGTACCCAAGGGGCTACTCGTAGTCGCAGCGGCAGCTCGCCCTCGGCCTCGATCTGGGCAAGCACTTGCAAAGACTGCGGGTCGTCAAAATCTAACATCTCGCCACCCGTGAGCCCATTTTTTGCCATCGCCCGCAAAGTAGCAAGCGTATTTTTTACTTTTTGCTCAAAAGTTAGCGGCGGAGCGGCCTCCTTCAACCTGTTTATAGCGCTCGCCTCACGCAAAAAACCGGTGGGCTTTCCCGCCTCGTCTACGATTATTTGGCCGGCCCCGGCAAGAGGTTCGGCACCCTCGATGTGGGCCTGCTCTAAAGCCTTAGCGTTGGCCAGGGCCGCATGGCCGTCGAAAAGCATCACAAAGACAGGATTGTGTGGGAAAGTCTCAGTGAAATCGGCCCCCGAAGGGGTGTCTGCCCCAAAAGCGGATTGTTCCAAACCCCACGCAAAAATCCACTCCCCAGGAGCCACCTCACCTACCTGCTGTGACAAGAATTCGGCTGCGTGCTTGCTGCCGGTTACTTTACCAAGGTAGGTGCCGCGGGCAATCTGCTGGCCCCAGATAGGATGGACGTGGGCATCAACTAGCCCCGGGGTTATAGTGGCGTCCAGGTAGTCCGCACGGCTTGCGGCCTGCCACAATTCAGCTTGGGCGCGGGTGCCTACCCTTTCGATCCTGCCCCCGGTTATGCCAAGGGCGGATATCGCGTTCGTTCCTGCCGGGGCGGGGGTAAGGGTGTGAATGTTGCGGGCGGTAATGATTAGGTCCATTTGAACTCCATTCGTCATTTAGGCGCTGGGCGCAAAGTCAATAGAAGGACTTACTTGTACGGTGCTAAAGCTCTTGCGATGCTGGGTGAGGGAGGGCGAAAGTTCCTCCGCGGCAGCTACTTCGGGGTTGCTCCCAGTGTTGCCACTGCGGTTAACCGTCTAACTGCAGGGGTGGGGGTGGTTTGGTAAAGCCTTTGGTTTGCCAGGCCAGGATGCCGACGCCTACGACCACCCAGGCGGCCCCTACGAGGTAAGAGAACCATTCCAGGGAACTCCACAGGTAGGAGATGAATGCAAACCCGGCCAAGGGGGCTAAAAGGTATGAGAAGAGGGCGCGCATTCCCCTTTTTTTCTGGTCCACCCAAAAATACTTGAAGGCTGCTAGGTTGACGGCAGCAAAGGCCACTAAAGCGCCGAAGTTGATCATGTAAACAGCCTGCTCAAGTGTTAGCAGAAGGGATACAAGCGAAAGCCCAGAGACGAGCAACGAAGCAACGTAGGGGGTCTTAAAGCGCGGGTGTAGGCGCGACAAAACCATTGGCAGCACCCGATCCCTGCCCATGGTGAAAAGCACGCGCGAGACCGACATTTGCGCTGCCGTACCGCACAGTGTCGTACCAAAAATGTAGATCGCCAAAAAGACTGTGGCCAGCATGGGCCCGCCAATCTTTCGCATCATTTCTGTGCCCGCTGCATCCAGATTAGTCAGGTCGCGCCAATTTGGGTACAACTGCGAGCCGGCCCACGCAACCAGAAAAAACAAAATGCCAATAATGAGTGTAGAAAGCATTATCGCCCTCGGAATATTTTGGCGTGGCTTTTTGGTTTCTTCAGCAAGGTTAGACACTCCGTCGAAACCTAAAAAGGCGAAGGAAAGAACGGCGGCGGCCGCCATTACTGTGCCGAGCGAACCCGACTGGGGAGCGATAGGAGCGATTAAAGTTTCGGCGCTGAGATGGTCGGCGTGAATAAAGGCGAGTACAGAAAAAATCGCAACTATGCCGCTACCTGCTACGGCCAGGGCGATGTTTAGTTTCCCCACCCAGGTGACGCCAACCATGGCCAAAATGCCAACTAGAATTATTGACGCCAAAGTGAATATCCACGGCGGGATAGAAGTGAATAGGGTGTTCAAATACAAGCCGGTCAGAAGAAAGTTCACCATGGGCAGGAATATGTATCCAAGCAACATTGTCCAGCCGACGAAGAAGCCCGCATAGGGGCCAAAGGAAAGACGCGCATACATGTATGCCGAACCTGACTTCGGTACGGCCCAGGCCATGCGCGCGTAGGAGTGGGCGGTGAGGAGCATTGCGGTTAGGGCGATTATGTAGGCAGCGGGAAGGTGCCCATCCGAGAGCTTCACCCCGGTGCCGTAGATGGTGAATACGGCTAGCAACCCCATCGAAGCTAGGCCGTAGGCTACCACCGAGGGTAGTCCTAGAACCCTATTCATGGCTTCGGTTTGGCCTGCAATTTTATCTTTTGTTGTGAGCGGTGGGCTAGAGCGAGCTGCCATACGTACCCCCTTGTACGTTGTGGTGTGGTACGCAACATACCAGCTATCTGGGACTTAAGTCTTGGGTTGTTCCATTATTTGGACCCCTTATTGACGAGGGCGGGGCGGTGGCAGTGCGGGCAAGGGCCAGTTGGGTGCGCTCGGTAGGGGTGCTAGTTAGACTCGAGGGGTGAAAAACGCAATTGTATTTACGGCTGGGTTTCTTGCCCTCGACTTTGTGCTGTACTGGGTGGTGCTTTCGCTGGCAACCGGGCAGGGCTTTTTCGCACTCAAAGCAAGCGTGCTGATTGGGGCACTCATGGCGGCTACCGCCACCACCGCCTTCTGCGTCTACAAGTTCGGCAAAGATAAGGGTGCCCCGCGCGGGCCGCAAACCTCCCAATCTGAAAGCCCGTACGAAGAACGCCGGTAGTCCGGGCGGGCTTTTCGGCGAAAAGTAGATGCCAGTTGTTAGGGCGGCAAGGCCCTGCCGGCTAGCCGGAATAGGCTCGGGCAAGCCGGCTGAAGCAAGGCCCCGCTAGGGCAGGTCGCTGCGGCACACGGCAGGGTTGGCCTTCGGCTAATCGGTGCGGCTAGTCGAAGGGAGTAGCCAAGGCGGCGAAATCTACGCGCGAACCCAAAGTGCGATGCGACCACCAGGTGAGCACTCCTGCCAGGGGGATGCCCACGGCGGCTGCCCCAACTAGCACTGCCAGCGCGGGGCCAGATGAGGCGGCCTGGTTGACGGTCAGGTTGTAGGCCTCGTTGACCGTGGACGGCAACAGCACAGGGTAGGCGGCAACGTAAACCCACACGGTAGCTAGTACCAGGGGAGAGGTGGCCAAAGCAACGTGCAGGGCGAGGATGCGCCCTCGGAAAACGAATTGGGCCGCCACGGCCACCACCAGTAGGGCGATCACCGCCCAGCCAGCTTTATTGCGCCCGTAAGCGATCTGCCCCCAGAACGCCCAAGCCAGAAGGAGGATACCTGCAACTGGCGAGAGATTGGTGCGCAGGGTGTAAGCGCGCTCTTGGGGTTCGCATTCGAAGTTGATGCGCTGTAGGGCCCACACCGCGCCCACGTACGCCAAGTAGATTAGCAGCGCTAAGGCTCCTACCAGTGCGAAGGGGTTGAGGGCGGATAGGGGGGATCCGGTTACCGAATGCGCGTAGGCCGCCAGGTCGGGGTTTACGGGCCCATTTGGGTCTATTAGGGAGGGGTCTGCTATGGCCCCGCCGCGAGTGTTAATAACCTCGACGGGTAGGCCGCGCAGTTGGGTGGCAAAGATGATTGCGAAGCAGAAAGTGATCACTACCGTGCAGGCGATGTGTGCCCAGTCGAGGGCGGCCCCCACCTTAGCTGAGACTTGCTCGCGCCATTCGATGGTTACCACGCGCACTACGAGGGCGAAGATTAGCAGTAGGAAGTAGGTTTGCAGCCCGGAAAGTAGGGAGGCGTACCATTCGGGGAATGCTGCGAATAGTGAGGACACGAACGCGATGAGCCATACTTCGTGGCCTCCCCAATGTGGGGCAATAGTGCGTCCGAGCAGGGCTCGTTCGTCTGCGCCTTTGCCTATGAGCGGGAGGGTGAGGCCGGTCCCCAAATCTAACCCGACTAGCGCTAGCGTGGTGGCCATCAGGGCGCAGGCCAAAAAGTACCAAATGAATTGCAGTGTGGTGATCATTGGAAGGACAGCTCCCTAGCGTGGCTTTGACGTTTGCGCGCCTTGGGTAACCCGGCACGCACCTTTTTGGCAACTAGGACCGCCCATACTACGGCTAGCAGCAGGTACAGCAGGGTGGATAGGGTCAGCGAGAGCGCCAGTTGGGTGGGGGAGACTCCCACCTGTGACAGGCCCTGGTTGGTTAGCAGGTACAAGTCGGTTTTGCCGCCCTCGAAATTGGGGTGAACGATCCACGGTTGGCGGCCGACTTCGGTGTAGACCCACCCCGCCACTGCGGCAAGGGACGGCAGCGGCAGCAAAGCTAGCCCCCACAGGCGGCCCTTGCGGGGCGTTCTGCCCGAGCGCGTAGCTATAAGAGCCCCTATGGCAAAAAGGGGCACTAGCAGCTGCAACAGTATCATCAGGCGGAAAGACCAGAAGGTGAGCATAAACGGCGGGTGGTAGCTGTCAGTGCGGCCGCGCTCAGAGCCGGCCTTGCCGAAATAATCCTGGTAGGAACGTTCAATCTCGGGTACCGACAGTACCTTGCCCGTAAAGGAACCGGTGGCTAAGAACGAAAGGCCGCCGGGGATAGCGCCATAGGTTTTGATGTTGGAACAATCTGACCCGAAAGCAATGAGCGCCAGCGGGGCTCCCCCTTCAACGGGTTTGCAGTAGGCCTCGCCCGCAGCCAGCTTCATGGGCTGCTCGGTGGCCATCTGAATCCCCTGCAAGTGTCCCGTTATTAGGGTTAGCACAGAAGAAGCCAGTATGGCCCACGCGCTAAAGCGCACCAGGGGCCGCCAAGTTCGCGAAGCACTACCTGCCGCTGCGCTACCTGCCGCCGGGGCCGGGCTAGCCTCGGGCGAGGCCGGAGTGGGGGATGGGCGGGCGGCATTGGCGTGGGTGCGGCGCGTCTTCACCATCCACCACCAGGAAATGCCGCCTACTAGGGCGCCCGCCACGATCCACGAGGACACGCACACGTGCAAGATGGCGGTCCAGAGTGTCCAGTTGGTAATGATCGCAACAAATCCGGCCCACCCGTCGAGGGCGGCGCGGCCGGTGGCCGGGTCGAATACGGCCCCGACCGGATGTTGCATCCAGGAGTTTGCCCCAATGATGAAGCAGGCGGAAAGATGGGCCGCCAGGGTGAGACCCCAGATGGTGGCCGTGTGCAGGCGCGGAGAGAGCGCGCCGTAGCCGAAAACCCACAGCCCTAAAAGGACTGATTCGGTGAAGAAGGCGAACAGTGATTCTAAAGCCAACGGGGTGCCGAACACGTCGCCCACAAACCGGGAGTATTCTGACCAGTTCATGCCGAATTGGAATTCTTGAACTAGGCCGGTGGCCACGCCCACCGCGAACGTGACCACGAAGATGGGGCCGAAAAAGCGCACGGCCGACCACCAGTGGCGTTCTTTGGTGCGCAACCACATGGTTTGGCAGATCGCCAAGAATAGGGAAAGCCCTATGGAAATCGGCACGATTATGTAGTGGTAGATGGTGGTGATGGTGAACTGCCAGCGGGCTAGAGCTAGTGGATCTAGCCCGCCTTTGTCGGGGGCCACCCCATCGCCTGCGGCCTGTAAAAGCCCGTGCGCAAACCCCTCTTGAAGCAGGTAGGGAACCATGTCACCGGCCTTCCGTTGCGTCGGGGTCGACCCAGCCGTTGGGTTTGCACCCACCCAACTCGTAGGTTTGTGATTGCATGACGTTTGCTACTTCGCCTTGCCCGGGGCAGTCGGCAGCCTTCTTTCCGGTGGCTAGGCCAATGAAGTAATTCAGCAGGTAGGCCCGGTATTCGTCGGCGCTGCCGCCGGCGTCGTGCCAGGCGTCGGCTGAGTTGAACCAGCGGTCGGAATTTAGCATTACCGTGTTGCCAACCAGGCAGGAGGCAAACCCGTCGTCAACGGTACCCGCGCAACGTTTCTTGATAGTGCCGGGGGTGACCAGCTGCAGGTTTACTTGCGGCTGGTAGTCGGTGCGGGAAAAGCGCATTCCCTGGGCCGGCCAGGAACGCGAATCGTTCAGCGTGTTGTGCACCGATTCGGCGAAGGCGGCCGAGTCAATGGGCATGCCTTCTTCGTATGAGAGGTTGTAGGCCACCTGTTTGCCCTCGCCTTCGGGGGCGGGCTTTTGGCCTGGGATCGCAATCAATCTGCCTGTAGCGGTAGGAGCATCGTAGCTGCCTTTTAGCCCCGAGGGCACTTCTGTGGTGCGCACGGTAGGTACCGGGGAGGGCTCTGTCGAGGGCGTGGGGGAGGCCGTTGGGGAGGCGGAAGTTTTCTTGTCCGAGGGCAGCACCTGGCTTTCGGTATCGGGCCGCTGCAGTTTGAAGAACCCGAAAATGGCCCCAGCAATTAGGGCGAGCAGGCAAATAACTATTGCGGCCCCTAGCCACCAGCGCGATTCTTGGCGTTTCAATTCCGAGGAAGAGCCGGATTCGGTTTCCTCTAGGTTGGCCTCGCGGGCGTTTTTGTGGGCGGTCTCTTCTGCAGGGGCGCTAGCTAGCGCGGCCGTGCTTGTATCCGCCCTCGCGGGAACGTGGGCGCTGGCGATGGGGGCGGCTTCGCCCTGGCTGCCCCTAGCGGGATTCCCCTTGGCCGGCGAGGCGGCACTTTGGGAACCGGTGGGGCCCGGGGGTGTAGTTTGCGCTCCCGAGGCAGAGCGGGCGGCGGACTTGCCAACGATTGGGGTCGAACCTGTAACAGGCTTGATTGCGGGCAGGTGCGTCAAAGTTGTCGAGGGCGAGGTGGCGTCGTGGGCGTCGTCGTAGTCGCGCATAGACAGGCGCGGGTTGTGGATGCGGCCCTTTTGTGATTGGTCTAAGGAAGCCACTCGCGGATCCATGGTGGAATACCAGCGTGGGGAGGTTTTCCGGCTGGCTGCCTGCGTGGGGCGCAGGGCGGGGCGCGAAAGCGAGGAGGCGCGTGTGCGCAGTGACTTGCGTGGTTTTAGGGTTTCGGATTTAGCCGCCGTATTGGAGCGTTTGAAGGAGCGGCCTGCCCCGCGCCTGCGCGCCTTAGGGGGAACCGACTTTTCAGGTGCGGGCGGCTCCGGCACGCTGCCACCTGCCGCCGCGGGTGCGGATGAGTGGGTGCGGCGATGTGAGCCACGTGCTGCGCGGCGGCGCGAGGAACGCGAGGGAAACTCGTGGGGTACACTACCACCCTGGCCGGCCGAAGGCGTTGCGCCTTCACGGGACGGTTTCTGGTTCATAGTCAAAGGCTCCCTGGACCTGTGGGAAACATTTTTAGGCAGGGCTATTAGTCGCTGTCAGCAACCCCGCTGAGATCGGCGACCACAGACCGCGATCACCCATAAATGCTACAACATGGCAGCAACTGGCGGTGTTTACCGGCAAAAATGTGATACGCGGACAAAATTAATTGGGTACACACGTGTGCATAAAAAGGCTTTTTGGGTGGCACGCTATGGTATGGGTGGCTCGTTTTGCCCAGGGCTTGCCTAGCACGAGGGCGGCGCTACAGTATCGCGTTCTACTAAGGTGGGGGCGAATCTAATGAGCTCGTGCCCGCCGGCGTCACCGGATTCGATGCGCTCGAGCAGCATTTTTGCGGCGCGTTGGCCTTGCCGGTAGGGGTGCTGGTCAATGGTGGTCAGGCCGGCGCGGGCGGCGGTTTCGGTGCCATCAAAGCCGATGATCGAAATGTCTTCCGGAACGCGCAGGCCCCTGCCCCGAACTATGTCCAAAACTTTCAGTGCGATCAGATCGTTGCCGCAGAAGAAGGCGCTAGGGCAGTTAGGCGAATTCAAAAGCTCTCCGATAGTGTTGGCGCCGCTGCCGTTTTCAAAATCTGCGTCCACTACTTGCGGCGTTAGGCCTGCCGCCTCCATGGCGCGGTAGTAGGAGACCTGCCTATCTTCGTAGGGGATGTGGGAGGGCAGACGCACGTGGGCAATGCGTTTGTGGCCCTTGCCCAGCAGGTAGTGCGTTGCCAGGCGGCCGCCCTCGGTGTCGTGTGAACAGACTGAATCTATGCCCTCTTTTTCAATGTCGCGCGTAACCGACACGAAGGGAATAGATCTTGATGCAGCCAGAAGCGATTTGGTAGATCCAGAATAGCCGGCAAGCACAATTGCGTCTGGCCGGAAAGAAACCAGCGAACGCAAGTTGGCATCTTCCTTATCTGGGGATACCCCGCCCTCCATTACTAATATTTGGTGCCCGAGCGGCGACAGTACCGAGGCCAACCCGTTCCAAATCTGCACAAAGATGGGGTTCACCAGGGAGCTAACTAGTAGGCCTACGAGCTTGTGGGCCCTGTTGCCGGCGAGCGAGGTGGCAATGTCTGAGGCTATGTACCCCATTTCTTGGGCAGTTTGCAGTATGAGCTTGCGCTTTTCGTTGCTAACTCGCCTAGACCCGTGCAGTACCTGGGATACCAGCGGCCTGGACACGCCGGCGCGGCGGGCTATGTCGGCCTGCGTGACGTAGTGGCGCCCCTTTCCAGTCATGACAACAGCCTACACAGAGGCGCCTTGCCGTTAGGGAAGGGGCGCACGCTAGTCATTTGATTGGCCGCCTACTTGACCGCAACCGGTTTGCCGGTTTCAGCTGATTCGAGTGCGGCGGCAATTACCTTCATGGTGGGAATTGCCTCCGAGAACGGGTTCGAAACCTGTTCTCCCTTCACCAGGGCGCGCACGAACTCCTGAATTTCTGCCATGAAGGCTTCGCCGTAGCCGGTGCCAACGCCGCGGCCGGGCATTGCGGCGGTGTATTCGAAGTAGGGCATGGCGGGGCCGGCAGAAATGACGCGCGGGCCGTCGAAGCCGTCCTCGTTTTGGCCTTCCTCGTAGACGATGAGCTGGTCCATGGCAAGGGACGAGAACTTGGCGTGCCCCTTGGTTCCGTACACTTCGATCGCTAAATCGTTCGGGGTGCCCTTTGTGATGCGCGAGAGGGTGACGTTGCCGATTGCGCCGTTCTTCAGTTTCAGGTTCAGCAGTGCGTTATCGTCGTTCGTTACTTCGCCGACCTCAGTTTCGGAGGCCTTCTGCGAGTGTCCGATGCCGCCTGCCGGCATGGGCCGCTCCTTGATTACAGTTTCGAGGAGGGCGGAGGAGACCTCTGTGACGTCGTCGATTATGTAGCGGACGGTGTCGAGGGTGTGGGCGCCAATGTCGGCTAGAGCGCCACCGCCGGACTGTTCTGCCACGTAGCGCCAGGTGCGGGGTTGCTTGGGGTCGGCCGCGTAGTCTGCGTAGTACATTGCCCGGAAGAAGTGGATGTCGCCTAGGCGGCCGTCCTTTACCAGGTCGTGTAGTGCGGCGAGGGCGGGGATGCGGCGGAACGAGAAGCCTACCGCGTTTAGGGTGCCCGCCTGCTGGGCGGCGTCTACCATTGTTTGGGCTTCTTTGCCGTCGAGGCCGAGGGGCTTTTCGCAGAAGATTGCCTTTCCTGCGGCCAGAATTTCGGGGACGATTTTTACGTAGAGGCGGTTGGGTAGCGCAATAGAAAAGGCGTCGATGTCGGGGCGCTCTTCTAGGACCTTCTTGTAGTCGGTGGCTACGTTTTCGAAGCCGTATTTGTCTGCAACTGTGCGGGCGAGTTCCTCGTTGCCGTCGATGACGGTGTCCAGAATTATTTTGGTTCCTGCTACCTCGGGGTCCATTGCGGCATTCCTGTAGCCGAAGGCGTGGGATTGGCCTGCATAGCCGGCGCCGAGTAGTGCGATTTTAATAGTTTTGTTTGCCATGATGAATCTCCTCTTTGAGCGATTGGCCCCCCATTGGGTCAAAAAGTGCGACGAAAAAGGTTTCCGACCTGGGCCTTGACACTATTTGTGAGTTCCTTTATCGTCGAACTACGCACAACGCTATCACGTGATAACATGGCGGTCAACGACGAAGTTCAGATTGCAAAAGTCATCAAAGGAGATGCTTAAATGTCTGCAACAAAGCCCGCTTGGAAACTCGGGGACGAGGCTCCAGGCATACAAAACATAGACTTCAATAGCCCAGCTCATAGGCAGCATGCGCGCCGGAAAATCAATATCGTAACTCTAGCTATCACCATGGGCGCGCTTGCCTTCGGCTACGACACGGGCGTTATTTCTGGGGCACTCCCATTTCTTACTAATCCGATTTCTAAAGGCGGGCTGGGGCTGACCCCGTTTACGGAAGGGCTAGTAACCGCTTCCTTGCTGCTTGGAGCTGCCTTCGGGGCAATTCTTACGGGACGCTTTTCTGACGCTTACGGGCGAAGACGTTCAACCCAGGTACTGGCCCTGGTCTTCTTTGTGGGGGCTCTGGGAACGGCGCTGGCGCCGAACGTGGTGGTGATGGTCGTTTTTCGAATTATTTTGGGATTCGGCGTCGGAGGTGCTTCGGCTACTATCCCAATGTTCATAGCTGAGCTTGCGCCCTCGCACGTGCGCGGGCAATTGGTGTCGCGAAATGAACTCATGATCGTTACCGGCCAATTGTTGGCCTACACCTCGAATGCCGCGATCGGGCAGTGGGGCAACGAAGCCAACGCGTGGAGGTGGATGCTGGCACTATGCGCTATTCCGGCCGCACTACTATTTATCGGCGTTCTATTTGTACCCGAATCGCCGCGCTGGCTGATAAGAAATGGGCGACTCCAAGATGCCTGGCACGTACTTGCGGATCTGCGCACTGAAGATCCCCAAGCAGAAATAAAAGAAATAGATGCGCTAGTACAGCGTGATGCCCGCGAAAAGGGGACCATAAAAGATTTGGCCACCCCGTGGATACGCCGCATCACCCTAATCGGGATCGGCTTCGGCATTGTTATTCAGCTGACTGGCGTGAACGCCATCATGTACTTTGCGCCCACAGTGCTCATATCGACGGGGCTAGGAACGCAGGCCTCTTTGGTGGCAACCATTGCCAACGGCGCGGTGTCAGTAGCGTCAGTGGCGTTCGGGCTCTGGCTGCTGGGATACATGAACCGCCGGAAAATGTTGATGATCGGCATGAGCGGGATCGTTATTTCGCAGATCCTACTCGGAACCGCATTCTTGGTTTTGCCACAAAGCTGGGCGCGCTCCATCATAATTTTGGTGCTGATGCTAGCCTTCCTATTCTTCATGCAAGCATTCTGCGCGGTCTGCTTCTGGCTGATGATGGCGGAAATCTTCCCACTGAAGGTGCGCGGCATAGCAATGGGGGTTGCCGTCTTCTGCCAGTGGATATCGAACATGATCGTAACCTTCATGTTCCCAATTCTTCTGGACGCCCTCGGCGGAAAAACCTTCTACATTTTCGCCGCCATAAACGTATTGTCTTTGCTGTTCCAATGGAAATACTTACCTGAAACGCGGGACAAAACCCTGGAGGAACTAGAACGGGAATTTGCCGCCGGAAAATCCGGCAAAGAACCGGCTCCAGCAAAACCCACCAAAACTCTACCTGCTGCGGAGGGATAACACACTAAAAAAATACGCCCAACCGGGTTGAACAATCGGCCTCAACGCGAATACACCTATTCGCTTCTTCCACTAAAACTTGCAAATCCATTCAACAAAACAAGGAGTAACAATGACGTTCGCAAACTCTGAAAAGTACCCCAAGCTGACCCTAGGCATCGCGCCGGATTCGTGGGGCGTATGGTTCCCAGAAGATGACAAGCAAATAGCCCCTCTAGACACCCTGGACCAGATGGCAGAAGCTGGGTTTTCGGTGCTGGAAACAGGCCCGTTCGGCTACTTCCCGAGCACTGCCGAACAGCTAAAGGAAGAAACTGAAAAGCGTGGCCTAAAGGTTGTTGCCGCCACCACCCAGTCGGGCGCCCTCTACGACAAGGGCACGTGGGAGGAAACCGAAAAGGTTATGCGGGCCAATGCCGAACTGCATGCCGCTCTGGGAGCTGAACACGTAGTGTTCCTTCCGCCCTCGTTCATCGACTACAAGACTTGGCAGCCTACCGAAGATCACGACCTAAATGACGAGCAGTGGCACACATACATGGACGGTCTAAACCACATGGGCAAGATTCTGAAGGAGGACTACAACCTGACGTTGCAGCTCCATTCGCACGGGGACACCCACATTGAAACGCGGGCGGACATTGACAGGATGATGGCCGACACCAACCCCGAATACGTTTCCTTCTGCTTAGATACGGGCCATGTGGTCTACGGTGGGGAAGACCCGCTGAACATTATTCGCGACTACCCAGAGCGGATCGGGTACGTCCACATCAAGGCCATGGACGTGGACATTTTGAAGGAAGCCCGCAAGAACGGCTGGCCTTTCGGTGAGGCAGTAGCGCACGGGGTTTCCGTAACCCCGCCAAAGGGCGAACCCGAAATGCACGACCTGGTCAAGGCTTTGGCTGATCTGGACAAGGAACTGTACGTGATCATCGAACAGGACCTATACCCTGTCGATCCCAAGTTCCCACTTCCGAACGCAATTGCTACCCGCAAGTTCCTGGCCGACTGCGGGCTCGGCAAGTTCGAGGAGTAGGAAGCCGAACCTGCGCTGATGTGAGGTGCTGCGGCCGGTCTGCGATGTTGTCACTCCGGCGTGTGGCAGCAGAGCCGGCAGGTAGATTGCGGCGCCCATATCAGGTGGAAATGTCGCAGGTAGGCATCTTATAGGTGAAGTAGACGCTTCGGCGTCAGGGGGAGTCCAGTATGGGTGGGCTCCCCCTTTCTTCTGCCCGCAGCGCAGTGGGGGTGTGCGTGGGGTTTTGGTGAGGGCGTGTGGTGTGGTGGGTTGGTTTGGTGTGTTGGTGTGGGTGTTAGTGGCCTTGTTCTTTTT
>OBJZ01000253.1_pt1 | contig 19760 bp, 16 predicted proteins | sample 1481641 | NCBI WGS metagenome assembly OBJZ01 (sample SAMN02364493, study PRJEB22542) | human gut metagenome | isolation source: fecal sample | host: premature infant | place: USA: Chicago, IL | collected 2012-01
TATATACAGCCTTTGTATTCGGTTTAAAAGCTGCTTTCACCGCATCAAGATCAGAAGTGCCTACATACGTAAACTCGATACCATTTTGCTCGTAAATATTCGTGAACATACGGATAGAGCCACCATACAAGTCATCACCTAAGATGATATGGTCTCCTGGAGAAAATAAATGGAATACTGCATCCACCGCAGCCATACCAGAGGAAAATGCCAACGCATCTATCCCCTCTTCAAGGCCTGCCATCAATTGTTCTAAGCGGTCACGTGTTGGATTAGACTCACGTGAATATTGGTAACCTGTTGTATCACCCAACTTTGGATGAGAGAACGTACTAGACATATAAATTGCAAGGGAAATCGCACCGGTATCATCCGGTTTACCACTGCCATGAACGCATTTTGTATTAAACTTCATTCCAATCAACTCCTCATATTTGTATACAATATGTTAATTATAAGAGTAGACAATGATTAAGGTCAACAAAAATGGGCACTCATACATCCTGAGTGCCCCTAAAAAGACATATCTATTTTGAATGGGTTGTCATAACTATAAGTTAAGTTCACCTAATTTTTAGTGCGTTTTGTAATAAGTAATGCCAAAATAATACCTAATGACGAAGTTACCAATTGCGGCCAACTAGATACGAAAAGCATGGTATTTACAATCTTTGGTGGAAATTGGAACAAGGAGAAAAACAAGGAATACCCGCCAAAGAGTACGCCGGCTTTTACCAAAGCCGCCACAATAATAAGTAAAAGCTTTGGCTTATGTTGTAACCAATGTGCCACAAATACATACGCTGTCGTGCCAAGAGCCGTAATCAAAATGAACGGCGGTAGCGGTAACATACCTTGTAAATGCGCTACTACCGGAGCAATCCAAGCGATAACGAGACCATTCTTCCAACCATAGCGCCACGTCGCTAAAACAAATGTAGCAGATGTAATGGAACCGATGAGGAACATACTCACTTGGTTTGGAATAAATGGAAACATAAGGCGCAAGCTTTGCGCCAATAAGGCTACGGCCAACAAGAGACCTGTGCCCGTAATAGATTTTGTAGACATAAGAACCTCCTACTATACGATATAGATTTTACAAGAGGTACCTACCTCACATTTAAAATTAAGCCTCTACAAAATATAGACGTGCTCGATCATATACCCAATTATAAATATAAGTATAACCTAATATGACTAATGTCATCGTTATATCTGTAGCAAAGGCCATCCAAAAACTCATATGCATCATGTACATAATAATAGGCACTGTGGCAAGCATAAACAAACCTTCAAACAACACTGCATGAATTGTGCGGATTACAGGCCCTCGCGCTAATCGGTCACCTTGTACTAGTTTATCAAATATCCAGTTAAACACAAAATTCCAAACCATCGCCAACAAGGAAAAAATAATCATCAAGACCAAAGGCTGCCCCTCATGAGGAACAAACTGCATCACCGACCAGCCAATCATAACACAGCCCAACTCATATAAAATCGACTGTACAACACGCTCTGTAGCAGACATAATAATAAACCACCTCCATCAGAAACCCCAAATAAAGATATTTACTATCACATCAATATTATATTTATTTTTTTAGATTTGTCGAGTATTGCCATTTTAAGATAGAAGAAGCCGCCACATGTCTGTCCAGCGACTTGCCCGCCCGAAGTGAGTTATACCATTTTCGGATATAAGGAAAGCCCCTCGTAGTGTTCTGTAAGCTCGACTTGCTACTCCCGAAGTGAGTATTGCCATTTTGAGATAGAAGAAGCCGCCATATGTCTGTCCAGCGACTTGCAGCGAATGGAGCGCAGAGAGACATATGGCGGCGGAAAGCTATCCTAAAAGTGGCATTACGAACTGAATCCATGGAATACCCACCACAATGAATATAGCAAGGTAGATAATCCCAAAGATAGCGCCCAATTTCCAGAATTCAGGGCCTTTGTTATAGCCACTGGCAAACCAGATTGGGCTGTGACCAGTACCATACGGTGTGAGGATACCCATAATCCCCATTGGTACTAAAAGAATCAACATAACTTGCGCTGGATCAACGCCAGGAATTTGAAGAATTAGAGTAGCAAATAAGCCTACCATAGCCGTTACATAAGCAGTACCAGATGCAAAGAAGTAACGAAGCAAGCAGAATGCTAACAACAAGCCAAGAACTGCCACAGTTGGATCTAGAGAAACTAAAGAACCACCAGCAGATTTAGCAAGCCATTCCAAGAAACCTACATTTTTAAGGCCAGAAGCCATAGGCACGAGTGTAGCGAACCAAGTTAAAACATTCCATGCTGGTTTATTAGCAAGGAAGTCTTGCCATGTCATGATTTTAGTGAAAATCATCAAGATAATAACAATTAAAGCTGTTGTAGTTGGGTTCACTTTAAATGTAGAAGCACCAATCCACAATACAAGAGCCAACACGGAAATCAAGGCCATGAAGATTTCACTGCGTGTCATGGAGCCTAGTTTCTTATACTCATCCTTTGCCCATGCTGCAATTTCAGGGGAACCTTTTACCTCTGGTTTGCAGAATACATACGTCAACAATGGTGTAATGATAAATAGAATAATACCTACTGGCAAAAATGCTAAGAACCATGTACCCCAGTTGGCAGCTACGATACCCGACTTAGCAGACAATTCAAGAGCCAATGGATTTGGCGCCGCACCAGTCAAGAAAATAGAACTAGATACACAAGTTGTTGCCAATGCTACCCAATTTAAATAAGAACCAATTTTACGAGGATTCTTATCTGGATAAGAATCGAACATCGGACAAATACTGGATACGATTGGATAAATCGTACCACCAGAACGAGCCGCATTACTTGGAATAAATGGAGCCAACACAAGGTCAGTAATAGCAATGGCATAACCAAGGCCTAAAGAGGACTTTCCGAGCTTGGCTACGAGGAACAATGCAATACGTCGGCCAAGGCCAGAATTTTCATAACCGATACCGATCATAAATGCTGCGAATATCAACCACACGATGGCATTAGAGAAACCGCTAAGCCCCCAGCTGATAGCTTGAGCATCCGTAATAGCCTTTGCTACACCAGTTGCTTTATCCACAATAGGTGCTGGACCAACCTTAAATAACATAGATACGGTAACAGCAATGATACCGATAAAAGCGGGTGGGATTGGTTCTAAAATCAACCCCACCACGAGGCCTGCAAAAATACTTACATAAATCCAAGAATTTGGACTAAGGCCTTCAGGCGCACCGATGAGCCATACAAGAATAGCTACTACAAGCGGTGCGAATAATTTCCAATTCAACTTCATTAGGAACACTCCTTACTAAAAATAAAACTACAAAATTGCAAATACAGTATAGCAGAATATTTTTAGTGAAAATATAATATTCGTCATAATACTTATTGATTGATACTAAACTTTTAGTAATAGTTTTTACTAGATATTTTTGGTTTTATACAATATAATATAAACATCGAAAATTACTAATATATCGAAAGATATGTCGAAAGGATTGAAATGCAGTTAATTTCTAGTTATATAAAACCTTTATGGTTCTCTATTATCATTGTGTCACTTCTTTCGTTACTCAATGTAGCAGGCACTTTATATATACCAACCTTAACAGCTACCATCATCAATGACGGTGTCCTCCATGGTGATTTAGAGATGATTACTAACTCTAGTGCAACGATGCTTATCGTTGCACTATTAACAGTATCGTCTGCTATCCTAGGTGTTGCTATGAGCGCTCATATTTCAGCCTCTATAGGCAAAGTATTGCGCGACAATTTGGTGAAAGCTATACAAGCCTTTTCACTACGCGACTTTACACACTTTGGTACAGGCACCATACTCATGCGGACCAGCCGAGACGTTGAGAAAATTCAATCAGTTCTAGGAGAAGGTTTAAATATGATTCTCCCTATGCCTCTCATGATATGTATTGGTCTAGGACTAACCTTCTATAAGAGCTGGCAACTAGGTCTCGTCATCCTTGCTGTTATGGCATTCATGATACTGACCATAATTTTTATTGAAAGTCGCGCCTTACCTATTATTAAAGCGTTACAACTAAAACTAGATACTATTACCGATATGGTACGTGATCATATTGTGGGCATGCCTGTTATACGAGCTTTCAATAGAAGACATTACGAAAATACTAAAGAAATAGAAATTTTTACAGAAACAGCTCAACTTAATAAAAGATTACGCCAAACCTTTGCTATTGGTTTACCGACTATATTAATTCTCTTTAACATGAGTACCGTTGCTATCCTTTGGCTCGGAGGCTATAACGTAAGCATAGGATCCCTACAAATAGGTGACATTATGGCCGTTATTGAATACGCTAACCTTATCCTCTTAAGTATGCTCATGGCTATTTTCGTCATCATAGATATACCCGAAGCTATCGTATGTTACACCCGTATTCGAGAATTATTGGAACACGAAAACTCTGATACATTCCCTGAACCATATAATAAAAATACAAATTTAGACACCTATTATATAGTTAACCAAAAAGATAGTAAAAATTTTATAGATTTGGCATCGGCATCGGCATCGGCATCGGCATCGGCAAACGATGATACTCCACTTCTGGAATTTCGCAATGTTACGTTCCGTTACGATAATGCAGAATCGCCGGCTTTAGAAAATATTTCCTTTACCGTTCATCACGGTGAAACATTGGCTATTATGGGTGACATTGGTTCTGGTAAAAGTACGATTACAAACCTAATCCCTCGCCTATTCTCCATTGAGTCTGGAGACATTCTCTTCAAAGGCAAATCTATCTATGAATGGAATGTAGATGACTTACGCTCACGTATCGGTTATGTCCCACAAAAAGCCTACTTATTTACAGGGACTGTAGAAATGAACATCCGTTACGGTGCTGCACCAAACCAAGATGTTTCGGTTCAAGATATAGAAAATGCATGCCGATTATCTAAGGCGGATGAATTTATTAGTCGCCTTGAAGGTGGTTACCAATATATCATCTCCCAAGGTGGCACTAATCTATCTGGAGGTCAACGCCAACGTCTTGCCATGGCTAGAGCGCTCGTGCGCAAACCAGATTTATTTATATTCGATGATAGTTTCTCTGCTCTCGACGGCACCACAGAGCGTGCCGTTCGCACCGTATTACATGAGGAATTGCAAAAGGACAATCGCCCCGCTCTCATCTCTGTAGAGCAAAAAGTAAGTGCTGCCAAAAAGGCAGACCACATCTTAATCATCAACAGAGGTCAAGTGGCAGGGTATGGCACTCATGATGAGTTAGCTGAAAACTCTACCGTATATAAACAAATTTTAGCATCTCAGGAGGTGACAGCATGAACCCATTACATCGTTTCCTGATCGATTCTAAAAGCCAATGGGGGTGGCTGGCACTACTCATCTTAGTCCTTATCACAGCAGCTATGTTTGAGGTATCAGCTCCAGTATTACTTGGCAAGGTCGTAGATGCTATTATTAGTGGATTACAAACAAACCAAGACATTAATACCATATTCGCCTCTATTGATACAATCATCCTCTGGCTTATTGCCATCTATGGAGGTCATGCTTTATTCACGTACTTCGGCGAATACATGATGGCCTCTATTGGATCAAAAACAGTGCTCGCCTTGCGTACACGCATGAGTACTCACTTATACTCATTGCCTATCGAATACTTTCACGATCACCAACGTGGTGATCTTCTAAGCCGTCTAACCTCTGATTTGGATGCCGTTGCTGAAACGATAGGTGAAGGTGTGCCCGGTCTCGTGTCCGCCATTATCGGAATCATCGGCGCCACTGCAATGATGCTCTGGATCAGTCCAATTTTGGGAACATCCATTATCGTCATCATACTGATTGGTATCGTATGCTTAACGTGGCTATCTAAACGAGCCCGCCGCGTGTATCTTAGAAATCAGAATGCATTAGGAGCTTTCAACAGTGGCATAGAAGAAATCGTTGTAGGCAAGCCAATTATTCAAACCTTTAGTCTAGAAGAGACTACAACTCGCCAAGTAAATATACTGAATGACAATCTATTTAAAAGTATGCGAAGTGCTGCTTTCACCAGTCAGCTTGTAGAGCCTCTCGTAAAATTTTTAAATCAATTTACCTATTGCCTCGTCGCTATTCAAGGCGGTCTCATGGTATTACGTGGGTCCATTTCCATTGGGGATATTCAGGCATTCTTCCTCTATGTAGGTCAGGTATCCGATCCCCTATCTCGTAGTTCCTATATTATGACAAAATTCCAAGAAACCGCTGCGGCCTTAGGCCGTATTTACGAGGTAATTGATGCCCCATCTGAAATTGATGATGGAAAATTGACATTATCCAACAGCTCATCAAAAACTGATAGAGACGCTATTAGTACTAACACATCTATGACGGCCAATCAACCAAGTAATCAAGCTCATATGGGGACAATTGATTTTGAACATGTTGATTTTGGTTATACACCGTCCAATGTGTTTATGAAGAATATTAATATTCACATTCCAGCTGGCTCTATGGTAGCCATCGTAGGTCCTACCGGAGCTGGCAAATCTACATTAGTGAATCTCATCATGCGCTTCTATGACATTAAAAATGGTCGCATCACTATTGACGGTGTAGATATTCGGGATTTGTCTCGTGAAAGCTTACATAATACGGTAGGAATGGTATTGCAAGACGCTTGGATTTTCACGGGTACTATCGCCGATAACATTGGCTACGGCAAGCCAAATGCTACACGTGAAGAAATCGAGTATGTCGCAAGGCTTGCCATGGCAGATCACTTTATTCGTACATTACCCAATGGATATGATACGATGCTCAACCGAGGTGGTGATGATCTCTCCCAAGGTCAACGCCAATTAATTACCATCGCTCGGGCTTTCTTAGCCGATCCTAGCATTCTCATCCTTGACGAAGCAACGGCTAACGTAGATACCCGTACCGAAGTAGAGGTTCAAAAAGCGATGAACACACTCCTCAAAGGTCGAACCAGTATCGTTATCGCCCATCGCTTATCCACAATAAAAAATGCGGACTTCCTACTAGTGGTAGAAAACGGTACCATTGTAGAACAAGGGACACATGATGAACTCATGGCACTTAACGGATACTATAAAAAACTATATGAAAACTATGCTGAAGGAATGACAGTATAGAATAATAATTTTATCAATCTTACACATGGAAATCTCCTGAGATTATTCTGTAAACGGCAAAATAACCGCTGACAAGTAGTAACTTATCAGCGGTTATTTTATTTGTGCACATGTATAGTACGTTTTTCTATCAATTATTCACCTTTTGGTACAAACCATAAACCGTTATTATTTTTTTCCATGTAGTCCTTAAATTCTTGAGAATGATAAGCTGCTACAATATCTTTTGCCCATTGAGCCTCTTTGTTTTTCTCGTTAACTACAAGTTGTAATAACCATTGTGGCAATACATCCTCATTTGCCAATGCAGATTTAGGGTCAATTTTTGCATTATAAATGATAGCTCCTGTAATAACAATATAATCAAAATCAGTACGTACAGAAGGAATTGTAAGGGACTTCATTTCTGTAAATTTAAGATGTTTAGGATTTTCAATAATATCTGCTTGTGTGACTGTCGCTAAGTCTTTATTAGGATCAAGTTTAATCCAACCGATTTTTTGCAACAACGCATAGGCACGAGCCATGTTAGATGCATCATTAGGAACTGCAATAGTATCGCCATCAGCTACTTGATCTAAAGATGTCTTAGAACCACTAAAGATACCAGCTGGCACTGTTGGAATTGGAGTCAATGCTACAAGATGACCATTTTGTTTTTCGTTGAAGTTTTTCATGTATGCTGTATGTTGTTCAACATTAAAATCCACTTCACCATCACTCAATACTTGGTCTGCTTGTACCAAGTCAGACATATCTACACCTTTGAAGGTATAGCCTTGTTTTTCTAAAATTGGTTTTACACCTTTTTCAAACAATTCAGAATAAGGGCCTTGAGATTTACTATAGGTTAATTCTTTTTTTGCACCATTATCACTATTATTAGAACCACAACCTGCGATAAAAGCTACGCTAAATACTAATGCCACACCAAGGGCAAGGATTTTTTTAAATTTCATAGTACATTCTCCTATACTTTCACAATCCATATAACTAAAATCTATTTCATCAAATTAGGAACGACGCGCACGACGTGCAAAGTAGTTACCTATTGTTTGAATAATTTGAACAAAAATAATTAAAATAACAACGGTAAATAACATCAATGGAAAGTTCAACCGTTCATAACCATAAGTAAGGGCCAAATCACCTACACCACCAGCACCAATGGCACCAGCCATAGCAGTAGCACCGATAAGACCTATGGTACCTGTTGTAATAGATAGAATAAGCGAACCCTTTGCCTCTGGTAAAAGGAAATGCCAAATCACCTCAAAATGAGAGGCCCCCATCGACTGTGCAGCCTCAATAATGCCTTTATTGACCTCTAAAATAGAGTTTTCAAAGAGTCGAGCAAGATACGGCGCAATGAATATAACAAGCGGTACGATGGCCGCTGTTGTACCAACACGAGTACCAACAATCATCTTTGTTAATGGCAAGATAAACACCATCAAAATGATAAATGGTACAGAACGCACGATATTAACAATTGTATTTGTTATAGTATAGACCACACTATTTTTAATGATGCCATTAGGATTTGTCACCACTAGTGTAACTGCGATAATTAGACCTAGTACGGTACCAATGAATAAAGACAGGAACACCATATATAATGTCTGTTCTGCAGCTAGTACTAACTGTGAACCTGGAACTCCAAGTTCTTGCATAAAGAAGTCCATTATAGTGTCACCTCCTGCCATTTGATGCCTTGTGTCACAAGATACTCTTTTACCTTGCCCACTTCCAAATCATCACCAATGAACTGAACAATGAAAATACCAAGTACCGTATGCTCTAACTCTGTTACCGTAGCAAACAACACACTCGTTTCTAAATCAAAAGTTTTATTAATATGATATAGCACATTATCAGTTGTATTATTTCCTAAGAAGTGCATTTTAAGTATTGTGTAAGGCCTTTTATCACAAGCCAAGGTATGTTTCACTGTAGATGGGATTTCATCAGGAATAACAGTCCTAACAAATCGTTTTGTTGTTTCATGCTTAGGTTTACTAAACACCTCAAGTACAGAACCTCTCTCGATAAGCTTCCCATGTTCCATAACTACAACGCGATTACATATCTTTTGGATTACATCTATCTCATGAGTTACGATAACGACTGTTACCCCTAGTTCACGATTAACGCGTTCTAATAATTGAAGAATAGACTCTGTTGTATCTGGATCAAGAGCACTTGTTGCTTCATCGCAAAGCAGAATTGATGGATCTGTAGCCAACGCACGAGCAATACCAACGCGCTGCTTTTGACCACCAGATAATTCTCCTGGATAGGCATTTGCCTTATCACCTAAATCAACAAAGTCTAACAAGGTTTTAACCTTGTTATCAATCTCTGATTTAGAAACTTTATTTAGAATTAATGGAATCGCCACATTATCATACACAGATTTAGCATTCAATAAATTGAACTGTTGAAACACCATGCCGATGCGCTTACGAACCTTTCTGAGCTCGTTAAAACTTAAACCATTGATATTCACACCATCTATTTCAACATGACCAGAGGTAGGTACCTCTAAAGCATTAATCATGCGTAACAGTGTAGATTTACCGGCTCCACTAAAGCCAATAATACCAAATATGTCGCCTCTTTCTATGGTAAAGTTTACATCAGATAATGCAGTAACCTTTTGCTTATTAACATCAAACTCTTTCGTTACATTTCGTATAGCAATCACTGTACCGCCTCTTTTCCTGCAATTTAGTAGGAATTAAACTTAAATTTAAAACATATCTATAAGGTATGATTTAATTATGTACTTAGATTACTACAATTTATAAGGACTGTCAAACCAAAAAAGAACCTCACCAGTTACAAGGTTGAGGTTCTTTTATTATATAACTCTTATCTTATAAGGGTTTACATCCCTATTTATCTAATTTTATATTTTTACATCAAGCTGAACCGATTCAGACACTAACAAATAACTTATCTATATCGATTAAAGAGATATAGGGATCCTAAAATGACAGGCGCCCCTATATAGAGCCCCATATTAGGTATTTCTCCCAATAAGAATGCTGCTACAATAGCTGCCACTATAGGCGAGATATACATAAAATTAGTTACATCAGAAACCTTTTCAGCATGTTCCAAAGCATAGCTCCAGAATACAAAACCTAATGCACTGGATAAAAATGCTAAATAGGCCATAGCAAACTTTGCGCTAATCGGCGATACTACAATCATTTCCAGGGCATGTTCTGCAAAGGGCAATGCCATAATAGCACCTGTAAACATAGACCACATGGCGATAGTGATAGGCTTATATCCTTTTAAACTAAGTCCACGATTAAGGATATTATAAACCGCAAAGAGTGTCATTCCTAGCAAGGTCCATAATGCACCTGTAGGAATTGTAAGGGTCGAATTCCATAGAATGATTATGGCTACACCTATAAATGCAGTTATGGTAAATAGCCACCCTATGGGTCGTATTGTATCCTTATAAATAATCATGGCCATCAGTGCCGTCGTCATCGGAGTCAAGGCCATAATAATACTGGATGTGGCCGCTGGAATTGTGCGCAAGCCTTCATTAAAAACAACTTGGTAAAGAAAATTCCCTGTAGCACCTAATAGAATATATAGTCCCCACTCACGCCATGTTGTCGGTATATGTAGCCCTTTTACAACACCGATTACCAGCATAAGTAAAGCGCCACCCATGACCCTTGCCACAGACAATGTCAACGAATCTACTGACTGTAATGCGATTTTACTGAAAGGAAATGCAGTAGCCCACACCGCAATAGTAGCAGAAGCACCTAAAAATGCTTTCTTTCGATTTGTCATTAACATCCACCTTTCAACAGTATTCGCTATACAATCTATTATACCTTTTACCTCCTATGAAGGAAACGATTTCTTCCTTACTGGGCCTACAAAATGTACAACAAATTTGTAGGAGCAAGTAATGAAGTTTTATGAAAACTATGCTGTAGAAATGTCCCTGTAATTAAGGCAACTAGTTACTTAGCTTGACTATCGTGAGTTCACTATTGATTCCATTAATTTCAATTTGATTTTCTGATTCAGACACAGAAAAATCGTCTACAAGATGTCCACGATCTTCAAAGAGCAATTTAGTGCGAATACCTTTTTTCACCGCTTTGAAAGCATACTCGTGAGGGACATGCAGCCGAGATTTCGCCGATATCTGATTCACATCAATTCGCCCCGTATAATCCGCTACATATATCTCCATTGGAGAGTTGTTATCCAGCTCTATATGACTGTTACCGCCGGCAATATAAATTTCTTTAGCCGCTCCGTCTAGCTCAAACTTTTCACTAATAATATCAAATAGCTCTAGTTTTTCACAATTGGTCGCTAGCTCCGTATCTCCCATATATTTTTCAGGCAAATTTATAAAAATCGACAAATGTTCTTTTACAAGCTCTTCAGATAAGGATTTGGAACGATTTACATCCACATCGATACGCCTTTTTATATCATCGATTTTTACTTTCACCAGTTCCGTCAAATTTTCAATAGTATCACTGACCAGTTGAACCTTTATCTTCTCACCCTCTCCAGCTCTCATTTTTACGTGATTAACAGAACCTAGTTTAATGTCGAAATGTTTTATCTCATCGATATCGTATTCTACGATACTTTCATAAGGATATCGAGGTCTAACCGCTTCTTCTGAAAGCAATTCATCCACAGAGATATTGAATACACCTGAAAGGGCCTTTAAATTTGAAATATCCGGCATTCCATTGCCCGATTCCCATTTTGTTATAGCCTGTCTCGACACATTAAGTGTTTCTGCTAATTTCCCCTGAGATAATCCAGATTGTTTTCTATACTCCCGTAATTTTTCATTAAAATCCATAATAATCCAGATTGTTTTCTATACTCCCGTAATTTTTCATTAAAATCCATAATGTAACCTCCTATTTTAGGCAATATCAGTTACTCTTCAACAAGAGCTGCTCAGAGTATAGTACATAGTGTCAGTGTAGAAAAGAAACGCTTGTTTTCCTTGCCGGCAACGTTCCGTAGCATTCCAATATACGTGCATTTATAAAGACTTACAGGCTAATTCTGTACAAGATGTAAACGGCCTCCGAACAGTACACAAATATAAACTATCCGATCATACTATTGAATAATCCGCCTTCATCCTCTTTAATGAAATTTTTATTCCCTTTATTAATATTGATATGCAATTTCATATTATTATGTATACATCAAGTGAGATCACAAAAAGAAAAAACTTATATAATCCTCTATACACAAGCAAACGTCAACAATTCAGCTTATGGAATTTTATGAGATACTTCACAAAATTGCATAGTATGTATTGAAAATCTATATCATCTATTCATTGTAGAATTGCTACAAACATTGTACACTATAGGCATAGAAATCTATAGTTATATCCTTTTATGGAGGTGCAAAATGCAACATACTGCATGGAAAGATTTTAACACAGGTGTGTGGGATAAAGCCGTTGATGTACGCGACTTTATTCAAAGAAACTATATCCCCTATGAAGGGGACGATTCCTTCCTTGCTGGTCCTACAGAACGAACAACAAAATTGTGGGAACAAGTAATGAAGCTTTATGAAGAAGAACGTGAAAAAGGCGGCATGCTCGATGCTGATACTTCCGTGGCCACACACATTACTGCCCATGCGCCAGGATATATCGACAAAGAACTTGAAACAATCGTTGGTTTACAAACTGACAAACCTTTAAAACGCGCTATGTTCCCATATGGTGGCTTGCGTACAGCAAAATCCGCTATTGAAGAATACGGCTTCAAAATGGATCCGCAAACAGAGGACTTCTTCAAGAAACATCGCAAAACTCACAATGACGGCGTATTTGATGTATATACTCCAGAAATGCGAGCTGCACGTACAGCTCACATTGTAACTGGTTTACCAGATGCGTATAGCCGTGGTCGTATTATCGGTGACTATCGTCGTATCGCGCTTTACGGTGTAGATTATCTCATTGAAGATAAAAAAGAACAATTTAGCATTACAATGGGTGACATGCTAGAAGATGTCATTCGCGACCGTGAGGAAATACAAGATCAAATTCGCTCTTTGAAAGAATTGAAAGAGATGGCAGCATCCTATGGCTATGATATTTCCAAACCAGCTAAGGATGTTCGCGAAGCTATGCAATGGATTTACTTCGGCTATCTTGGTGCTATTAAAGAGCAAAACGGTGCTGCTATGTCCATTGGTCGTAACTCCACATTCCTCGATATCTATGCGGAACGAGACCTTCGCAACGGCACATACACAGAGGAACAAATCCAAGAATTCGTAGACCATTTCATCATGAAATTGCGCATGGTTCGCTTCGCACGTATCCACGAATACAACAATTTGTTCACAGGTGACCCTGTTTGGACCACTGAATCCATCGGTGGTATGGGTACTGACGGCCGTACATTGGTTTCCAAGATGTCCTTCCGTTACCTACATACATTGACTAACCTTGGTCCTGCTCCAGAACCAAACCTCACTGTATTGTGGTCCCCTCGCATGCCGATTGGCTTCCGCCGTTTCTGTGCGAAATTATCCATTGAAACATCTTCCATTCAATACGAAAATGACGAATTGATGCGTCCTAACTCTGGTGATGACTACGCCATCGCATGTTGCGTATCCCCAATGCGTATTGGTAAAGAAATGCAATTCTTCGGTGCTCGTTCCAACTTGGCTAAATGCTTACTTTACGCTATCAACGGTGGCGTTGACGAAAAGTTGAAGAAACAAATTGGTCCTAAGTACCGCCCTATCACTTCCGAATACTTAGAATTTGACGAAGTATGGGAAAAATTCGACGACATGATGGAATGGTTGGCAGGCGTATATGTAAATGCATTGAACATCATTCACTACATGCACGATAAATATGCTTATGAAAAACTAGAAATGGCATTGCATGACCGCAAGGTAACTCGTTGGTTTGCAACTGGTATCGCTGGTTTATCCGTAGTAGCAGACTCCTTATCCGCTATTAAATATGCTAAGGTAAAACCTATCCGTGACGAAAATGGCATCGCTGTTGATTTCGAAATCGAAGGTGACTTCCCTAAATATGGTAACGATGATGACCGTGTAGATAGCTTGGCAGCAAAGGTTGTTTCCACATTTATGAACAAGATTCGTAAACATCCTACATATCGTCAATCCGTTCCTACTATGAGTTTGTTAACAATTACTTCCAACGTAGTATATGGTACTGCTACAGGTTCTACTCCGGACGGCCGTAAGGCTGGCGAAGCTTTCGCTCCTGGCGCGAACCCAATGCACGGTCGTGATTCTCACGGTGCCGTATCCTCGTTGGCATCCGTAGCTAAAATGCCATGGCGTGATTGCTCCGATGGTATTTCTAATACCTTCTCTATCATTCCGGACGCATTAGGTAAATCTGGTGAAACATTTGTTTCCGTCAGCGATTTTGATATTGAGTTAGACCCTTCTCAATTGCCTAACAGCAATACAAACTTCGCATGCAGCGAACCAAATGTTACTATAGAGGAAGATAAATAAAATCTTCCACAGTATCGGACTGCTTTCACCGGCACCGATACGAGTGTTAGTCTTGGTTGAAAGGAGGTTATACCCATGAGCAACCAACAAGTTGATAACTTGGTAGAGTTATTGGATGGTTATTCCCAAAAGGGCGGCCATCATTTGAACGTTAACGTGTTTACTCGTGAAACATTGTTAGACGCTCAAAAACATCCTGAGTTGTACCCTCAATTGACGATTCGTGTATCCGGTTATGCGGTGCACTTCAACAAATTGACAAAACAACAACAGGACGAAGTTATTTCCCGTACATTCCATCAACGTATCTAATCGAGGTTTCCTATGACTGGACGTATTCATTCGGTTGAAACGATGGGTACGGTTGATGGTCCAGGCATGCGCATGGTGGTATTTCTTCAAGGATGCCCCATGCGCTGTGCTTATTGCCATAATCCTGATACATGGGATGAAACTAGCGATAATGCTAAATTCATGACCGTAAAGGAATTATGGGACCAGTACGAACGTAACCGCCAATTTTATACTAATGGTGGTATCACCGTCACAGGTGGGGAAGCTCTTATGCAAATCGACTTTGTTATTGAGCTTTTCACATATTTCCGTGAAAGAAACGTCCATACCTGTTTAGATACAAGTGGAATTTGTTTTGACCCCCACCAAGAGGTGGCATACCGTAAATTACTCAGTGTAACTAGTCTCGTCATCCTAGACATTAAGGAAATCGATCCAGCCAAGCATTTATGGTTAACGGGTAAACCGTTAGAGCCCATTCTCGGGTTTGCTCGATTGACGGCAGACGTGGAAGTTCCGATTTGGGTTCGTCACGTAGTAGTCCCTACGATTACAGATAATGCCGATCGTCACTATCGTCTAGGCTTTTTTCTAGGATCTCTGAAAAATTTACAAGCCGTTGATTGCTTACCTTATCACGTTATGGGTATTGCTAAATATAAGGAGTTAGGTATTCCCTATCGCCTAGAGGGCATCCCAGCTGCAACGAAAGATATTGCAGCTAAAGCGACAAGAACCGTGGTGGAAGGCATCAAGGCCTATAGACGCCATTGGTGGAGTCCCATCAAAACACAACATCAATCATAATCAAGTTTGAGGATAACTACCTCCCTTGATATATATAAATATATATACCAAGACTTGATCTATGATAGCCCTAATCAATAGAGCCGCCCCCATACAACCGGGGACGGCTCTTATTGCATTTAAATAAACTTTCTATCATACAAACGGGCAGCGATGAGGACCACTAAACAAGATCCCACATTATGCACTAATGCACCTGTAGTAGGCGTCAAAACCTCAAGCAATGAGAGAATAATAGCGATACAATTAATGACCATTGATAAAGCAATACTAAATTTTATAGTTTTAATCGTAGCATCTGATAATCGTTTAATATAAGGAATTTTACTAAGGTCATCACTCATCAAAGCAATGTCTGCTGTTTCTATGGCAATATCACTACCAATAGTCCCCATTGCAATACTCACATCAGCAGTCTTCATAGCCGGAGCATCGTTAATTCCATCGCCAACCATACAAACCTTGTGATGTTTCCCTTGCAATGATTCAATAATACTTACTTTTTCTCCTGGTAAAAGCTCCGCATGTATTTTGGAAACGCCAGATTTCTTTCCAATATATGTAGCGGCTGCTTTACTATCACCAGTAAGTAATACTGTTGTCATATCTAAGCTTGAGATAGCAGATATCATATTTATCACATCATTTCGCATTGTATCAGATAATGTAATGATACCTATAATATGCTCTCTATCTGCAATAATGACAGATACCTTTCCTTCACTTCGATATACATTAATGGCTTGTTGAATAGACTCACTGACAATAATATTATGCTCTTCAAGGAATCGTTCATTTCCACAATATAATTCTCGACCTTTTATTACGGCTATAATCCCTTTACCTACGAACATCGTAAACGAAGTAGTATCAAGTATTTCTAAATCTTGCTCTATGGCATGAGAAACGATAGCTTTACCAATAGGATGCTCGCTCTTAGCCTCTGCAGATGCAGCTAATTGAAGAATATCGGTCTCACTATAATCTGTATCAACGGCTAAAATAGATTGGACCGCTAACTGACCACGTGTTAATGTGCCGGTTTTATCAAATGCCATAGTATCTACTTTTCCCATAGTTTCAAGAATTTCACCAGATTTAATAATAACTCCATGTTTAGTAGCTTGACCAATAGCAGCCATAACTGCAGTAGGTGTAGCAAGCACCAATGCACAAGGACAAAATACTACCAACACAGTAACACCGACGATGATATTTCCAGTTACTAGATAGCCTATGCAAGCAATCAACAATGCAATAGGAACCAATCGACTAGCAACAATATCAGCTATACGCTGAATCGGAGCCTGTTTCTGTTCCGCATTTTTAATAAGTTGAATCATTTTTTGAATAGAACTATCTTCGCCCACTTTAGTAGCTATAATATCTATGGCACCAAAACAGTTAATCGTTCCGCCAAATACATCATCATCAATTGTTTTATCAACAGGTATAGACTCTCCTGTCATAATGGATTGATCTACCGTTGTTTCACCATTAATAATACGTCCATCTACAGGGATTGTTTCGCCCGGAAGGATTCGTAAATAATCACCGCTTTGTATAGACTCTACAGGAACCATTATTTCCTTGTTAGCCTGTATTTTACGGCCCTTAACAGGTGCTAATGAAATTAACTTTTTTAATCCCTTTTTCGCTCGCTCTGTAGTTGCTTCTTCAAGGAGAGCGCCTAAAGCCATAATAAACGCTACCTCACCAGCCGCAAATATATCTCCAATGGCAATAGCTGCAAACATAGCCATGGAAATCAATAGAGCCGATGAGATTTTACTAATTCCCTTATTATATACAATCCTTCGTATAGATAAATATACAAGAGGAAAACCACAAATAATAACGGTAATCCAGGAAGGTTCAAAAGGGAATATATTTTGAAATAGTCTCTGTCCACAAAACTCTTCTATCAAATGCGGAATTCCATCAAGCAGTAAAAATAGCCCCGCTAAAATCGTCATATATAAACCAGATAATATATCATGTATTCGATGTACCATATAGCAATCCCCTTATCAGACTTTCCCAATCAATATGAATTGAATTACAACTATACTTACAGTACAATAATTACGATAGCGAACACCTTGTTCATTTTAATTGTATCAACCTATGGTATTAATACAATATATAAAACAGCGTATATGTTCATTATGGAACATATACGCTATTCTGTACTTAAAGAATGACAGGAGTTATTATGGATCGTAGACAGAAAAAAACTCGCAAAGCCATATTTATAGCTTTTAACGAATTATTATCTAATAAGGCGTATGACAAAATCACCGTTCAGGAAATCATTAATGCCGCAGATATTGGGCGCACCACCTTTTATGCTCATTTCGACACAAAAGAAGCATTGCTAGAAGCACTCTGCAAAGACTTATTTTTACATATAAAAGATAGTATTAATCACTTACCGCATGCTCATGGGCTGTATCAACAAAGTATTTATCCAGTCTCAGTATTTGGTCATTTATTACAACATTTACAGCAAAATGAAAATAAAATCCTGGAGCTACTAGCTAGTGATAATAACGAAATCTTTTTGCGCTATTTCAGGGATCATCTAAATGAGTTTGTACAAGGATATTTTATCAACCAAGACCGTAAAGCAAATACAAATCTACCGGATGACTTTATTATTAATCATATTTCAGGTAGCTTTGTGGAAATGGTGTTATGGTGGGTAAAAAACGGCATGAAAGAATCGCCTACAGAATTAGACAATTACTTTCATGCCGTTATAGAACCTATTATATAATTATTTAAAATTTATCAAGATACAACATTGATTGGTTCACCCTTAAAGAAGGCTTGTACATTATCTCGAATGATTCCTACCAAGCGTTGACGTGTTTCAAGGCCTTTCCACCCCATGTGCGGAGTAATGATAACATTATCTAGTGTATAGAGAGGACTATCCTCTGCAGGAGGCTCTACCTCCTGTACATCAAGACCGGCTCCAACAATGCGTTTAGCGGCTAATGCTTCACAAAGGTCCCTTTCATTAATAAGAGGTCCACGACCCGTATTCACAATGACCGCATTAGGCTTCATCTTACCGATTGTTTCTTTATTAATAAGATGTTTAGTTTGGTCATTTAGCGGGCAATGTAAGGAAATATAGTCACTATTTTCTAGCAGTTCATCAAGGCTCACATAACGAATGCCATCACCATCAGCCTTTGGTGTACGTGTATGCACTAAGATGTTCATGCCTAGCGCTTTTGCAACTTTGATGACTTCCATACCGATGTGACCAGCTCCGACAACACCTAATGTTTTACCATTCACTTCTGTATGGCTCACTTGAAGGTATTTCGTGAAATTGCTGCGATCACCTTTAACAAGCATACCAATTTGTTGCTGCATGGTAGAAGCAAAATTGAGGATCATCATGATCACTGTATGTGCTACACGCTCTGTGCTATACGCAGGAATATTGCACACAGTGATGCCCTTTTTCTTTGCTGCGTCAAGGTCAATATTATTATAGCCAGTACCTGCTTCTACGATAAGCTCTACAGTATCAGGAAATTGTGAAAGCAATTCGGCACTTACAGGCAATTCTTTTGTAACCACAACACGAGCACCTTGAATCCGTTCAATAAGCTCAGCATTCGTACTATCTTCGTAGACCTGCACATCATTAGATAATATGGAGAAATCCAATGCATGGTCATAATTCATTTTGCCTGCATTTACCACTACTACACGTTCACTCATGAGAACCTCCTAAATTGAATAGCTTTAAATATATGTAATACTACTTCTATATAAATTATACTATTATTTATATAATTTTATACTAAAAAAACTTCTATTATATATCAAATACCTATACCAATTAATATACTTTCACAACCAATTAGTTTACTTTCACAATTATTGTATATAATATATGTATA
>OBJZ01000257.1_pt1 | contig 19502 bp, 23 predicted proteins | sample 1481641 | NCBI WGS metagenome assembly OBJZ01 (sample SAMN02364493, study PRJEB22542) | human gut metagenome | isolation source: fecal sample | host: premature infant | place: USA: Chicago, IL | collected 2012-01
GTGGATCGGCGATCTCGTATCGTGTCCGACGACCCTCGGGCTCGGAGACGACGATACCGCAATCGCGCAAGCATGCCAGGTGGTTGGACACATTCGAGCGTGTCAGGTCCAAAGCTCGAGCCAGTTCCGCCGGGTAAGCGGGATGGTCGAGCAAGGTCAAGATGATCCGCGATCGAGTGGGGTCGGCCAGTGCACGACCCAGGCGGTTCATCACGTCGAGACGTGAAGCAATAGTCAGCATGCACTGAACTATACAGCGAGCACTGAACATGTCAAGTCCGATGTAGCGGCGTAGCAGCGTGTGCTGCACAGAAGACAGTGGAAGTGGCAGAGATTCCGGCAAAGTTGCGAAACAGCGTCGCCAGCTCGAGATCCAAGTTGTGCGCGAGCCTGGCGTAGTTGGCGAGGTCCGTTTTCAGGCGCGAAGAAGAGACTCGAACGACCGAAACTCGATGATGTCGTCGTCTTGAACCGGGAAGGCTCAAACAAACTCATCGACCTCACCCGCAGCCTCGCCTCGATTCCCGTTACCGGCGAGAAAACCTCCAGGGTTGACGATGACGTCCTCAACCGCATCATCGCCGACCAAAGCGAACTTCAGCGGCTGTACAAGCGAGACCCCAAGGCGCTCCAGGCACTCGTAGAAACCGAGACCTCGGCCGCCGAGATCAAGGAACTGAAGAACCGTCGCGACGTCGTTAGCACTATGCAATCGTGGCTCGACGACCACGAAGCGTTTGCCGAAGCGAAAAACGTGGCGGGTGGCGCTGAGAAGGCGTGGCAGAACCTTCTCGAAGCCAACCCATGGGTCCTCGGCGTTGGTCTCGGAGGTAGGCTCTACACCACTTGGGACGAGGGAAAACTTGAGCAAACAGTTCGCGGAGCAAACCTGCACACTTCCGGGAAACGCGCCGACGCCTTCTTCGCGTCCAACGGCCTGCTGCGTTCAGTGGCGCTGGCAGAGATTAAACACCCGGACACGCCTTTGCTGACACGGGACCAATACCGCAGTGATGCTTACGGGATCAGCCGCGAGTTCTTCGGCGCAGTAGCCCAGGCCAAGAAACGGTTCTAGTCGCCAAAGAGAGCCACGCTAGCTGGATTGCCGAGAGGGACACCGAGGGAGGCAGCACTGGCGACGGTGCGAATTTGGTCGAGCCACGCTCGTTTTGACGGTCGGCTCCATGAGCGACTTGTGTAGCTCGCAAGGAAACCGAATTGACGCGAAGTTCCGTAGCTTTGAAAGTTTCCGCTCGAACCTTAAGTCACCGGAGGTGCTTACCTTTGACGAACTTGTCGAGCGGGCGCGGTGGAATGTGGAACTTGCCGAGAGGCAAGAAGATGCGGAGTCGGAAGTTCCGGACTTTGAGTTCTAGGACGGCGCTCCTGCTCACGGCACTTAATTGACTACTGTCGTGTAACCGGAGTCGAAACCCGGTGTAACCGGGGTGTAGCCGAGGACCTCATATAACTGGTCAGGAGGTTTCGTGAAAGCCCCTATGCCCCGAGGAAGGAGCTGCTGCCCGATGACGAGCACATATCAGCCGACCAGGTTCATGGCCGCAGGCTCTATCTACGACCAGCGCAAAGCCGACTTCGCCGTCGCGTTCATTCAGGCGCTGCGACACACGAAAGGCCGCTGGGCAGGCGCACCCTTCACGCTGCTGGGCTGGCAAGAACAGATCGTGCGCGACCTGTTCGGGACCATTAAAGATGATGGCTACCGCCAGTTCACCACCGCGTATGTGGAGATCCCTAAGAAGCAGGGTAAGTCCGAGTTGGCTGCCGCGATCGCGCTGCTTTTGACGTGCGGGGACGGGGAGCAAGCCGCTGAGGTCTACGGGTGCGCGGCCGACCGGCAGCAAGCCAGCATCGTCTTCGAGGTCGCCGCCGACATGATCCGCCAATCACCGGCTCTGTCGAAGCGGGTGAAGATTCTGTCCTCCCAAAAGCGCATCATCTACAAGCCGACCAACAGCTTCTACCAGGTGCTCTCGGCCGAGGCGTACTCCAAGCACGGGTTCAACATCTCCGGTGTTGTCTTTGATGAGCTGCACACTCAGCCCAACCGCGCGCTGTTTGACGTGATGACCAAGGGCTCGGGTGATGCCCGCACCCAGCCGCTGTACTTCCTCATCACCACCGCAGGCACTGATACTCACAGCATCTGCTACGAGCAGCACCAAAAAGCGCGCGACATCCTGGCGGGCAAGAAACACGACCCCACCTTCTACCCGGTGATCTACGGCGCGGAGCTGGATGATGACTGGACGGATGAGGCGGTCTGGCACAAGGCCAACCCCTCCCTTGGGGTCACGGTGCCGGTGGACAAGGTGCGGGCGGCGTGCAACTCGGCTCGCCAGAACCCCGCCGAGGAGAACTCGTTTCGCCAGCTTCGCCTCAACCAGTGGGTGAAACAGTCGGTGCGGTGGATGCCCATGCACATCTGGGACGCCTGCGCAGACCCGGTAGACCTAGACGAGCTGGAGGGCAGGCCCTGCTACGGCGGGCTGGACTTGGCGTCCACGACGGATATCACCGCGTTCGTGCTGGTATTCCCGCCCTACGGGGATGACGAGAAGTACCGGATCGCCCCGTGGTTCTGGATACCGGAGGACAACCTTTCGCTGCGGGTGGCGCGTGATCACGTGCCCTACGACCTGTGGCACAGCCAAGGTTTCTTGGAGACCACGGAAGGCAACGTGGTCCACTACGCCCACATCGAGCACCTCATCGAGCAGCTCGGCGAGAGGTTCGATATCCGCGAGATCGCCTTCGACCGGTGGGGCGCGGTGCAGATGAGCCAAAACCTCGACGATGCCGGTTTCACCGTCGTCCCGTTCGGCCAAGGCTTCAAAGACATGAGCCCACCGAGCAAGGAGTTGATGAAGCTCGCACTCGAAGGACGCTTGGCTCACGGGGGCCACCCGGTGCTGGCCTGGATGGTGGATAACATTCACGTGCGCCAAGACCCGGCGGGAAACATCAAACCCGACAAGCAAAAGTCCACCGAGAAGATCGACGGGGTCGTGGCCACCATCATGGCGCTGGACCGCGCGATCAGGGGCGGCAGCGCCAACGCGGGCACGTCGGTGTACGACTCGCGGGGGCTGCTCGTCCTCTAACGCTCACGACAACGAAAAGGAGGCCCCTGTGGGACTTTTCGACTGGCTACGCGGCACTAATGCCCGGCAGGTGTCGAACCACCAGCTGTCCTCGAGCTATAGCTTCTTGTTCGGGCCCACCAGCTCCGGGCGCACGGTCACCGAACGAAGCGCGATGCAGATGACTGCGGTGTATTCGTGCGTGCGGATTTTGGCGGAGGCGATCGCGGGCCTGCCGTTGCACGTCTACCGCACTGGCTCGGACGGGTCGAAGGTCAAGGCCACAGACCACACGCTCTACTGGCTGCTGCACGATGAGCCGAACCCGGAGATGACCAGTTTTGTGTTCCGCGAGACGCTGATGACGCATCTGCTGTTGTGGGGTAACGCCTACGCGCAGGTCATCCGCAACGGCCTCGATGAGGTCATCGGCCTGTATCCGCTGATGCCCAATCGCATGAGCGTGGGGCGTGACGATGCGGGCAGGCTCTATTACGAGTATCAGACCACCAGCGACGAACCCGCTGGCCAGTGGTCTCGTATCCGGCTTTCGCCTGCTGACGTGCTGCACATCCCAGGGCTCGGGTTTGATGGGCTGGTGGGTTACAGCCCGATCGCGATGGCGAAAAACGCGATCGGCATGGCCATGGCCACCGAAGACTACGGCGCGAGTTTCTTCGCTAACGGGGCTGCCCCTGGTGGGGTGTTGGAGCATCCGGGCACGATCAAAGACCCGTCTCGGGTGCGCGAGTCCTGGCAGCAAACCTTTGGTGGGGCCCGCAACGCCAACAAGGTCGCGGTGTTGGAAGAGGGCATGAAGTACACGCCCATCTCCGTCTCCCCGGAGCAAGCCCAGTTCTTGGAGACACGCAAGTTCCAGATCAACGAGATCGCCCGGATCTTCCGCATCCCACCGCACATGGTGGGCGACCTCGAAAAATCGAGCTTCTCCAATATTGAGCAGCAGTCCTTGGAGTTCGTGAAATACACCCTCGACCCGTGGGTCATCCGCTGGGAGCAAGCCCTGACCAAGACGCTGCTCGCAGCGCGCGAGAAGCCTGGTGTGTTCGTGAAGTTCAACCTCGAGGGCCTGCTGCGCGGCGACTACGTCTCGCGCATGAACGGCTACGCCGTGGCCAGGCAGAACGGGTGGATGAGCGCCAACGACATCCGCGCCCTGGATAACCTCGACCGCATCGCTGCCGCCGATGGCGGCGACTTGTACCTGGTCAACGGCAACATGCTGCCGCTCTCCATGGCCGGGGCCTACGCCACCACCCAGCACACGCAGCAGGACGCACCGCCTGGAGAAGAGCAGCCTTCGGTGGAACAACGAGTTGAAAGGAGGAGCCGGTGAGACGGTTCTGGAACTGGGAGCCACCCGCTCCCGACATTGATAGCCCGGCAGGTAGTGATACCAGCCGGGTTTTGCGTATCAACGGGGTGATTGCTGAGGAGTCATGGTTTGACGACGACATCACCCCGGCCCTGTTCGCCTCCGAGCTGGCGGCAGGTTCCGGTGATGTGACGGTGTGGATCAACAGTCCCGGCGGCGACGTCGTCGCGGCAGCCCAGATCTACACCATGCTCATCGACTATCCCGGACACGTGCGGGTGTGCATCGACGGGATCGCGGCCAGTGCCGCCAGCGTGATCGCCATGGCAGGTGAGGTCGTGGCGATGAGCCCGGTGTCGATGCTTATGATCCACAACCCGGCCACCCTCGCCGTCGGTGACGCCGACGAGCTGGGGCGTGCCATCGACATGCTCGCAGCGGTCAAAGAATCCATCATCAACGCCTACGAGCTGAAAACCGGGATGAGCCGGGCCAAGCTCGCTCGCCTCATGGATCAAGAGACCTGGATGGACGCACGCGCCGCGATCGCGATGGGGTTTGCCGACGACTACCTCACCGGCAGCCGTGCCCCGGCTGACCCGGACGACAACGAGGACGAGGACGAGGAGCCGGACAAGCACGCACCGTGGCCGCCGAAGACCAGAAACCCCGCCCCGCTTGCCGATACCGCCAGCGGGGTGTGTTTTGCCCGCAAGCCCACAGAGCAGCGACTCGTCGCACACCTGACCGACACGCCACCTGACACCCAGCCACCAGACCCAGCGCCCGTACGGCTCACGGGTCGAAAAGTGGTGGACCTGTACGCCGCCCTGATCAATCACACCCACTAACCAAGCAAGGAGAACCTTTCATGTCCACGATGACGATTTCTGACCTGCGTACCCGCCGCGCCGACACCTGGGAGAAGGCCAAGGCCTTCCTCGACGAGCGCCGCGACACCACCACCGGCTGCCTTTCCGCCGAGGACGACCAGACCTACGCCCGCATGGAAGCCGATATCGACAAGCTCACCAACGAGATCGCCCGCGCCGAACGCGCCCAGCGCCTGGACGCTGACCTGGCCCGGGCCACGAATGCGCCGCTGACCTCGATGCCCGGCCAGACCGGCGAGGAGACCGAACCCACAACCGGCCGCGCCACCGCCACCTACAAGCGGGCCTTCTGGGACGCGATGCGGCTCAACGCCTCTCCCATGGAGGTGCGAAACGCCCTGTCCGAAGGGGTTGATTCCGAGGGCGGCTACCTAGTGCCCGACGAGTTCGAGCACACCCTCGTGCAGTCCCTGGCTGAGCAGGACATCATGCGCGGGCTTGCCAACGTCATCCAGACCACCAGCGGGGATCGCAAGATCCCGGTCGTGTCCACCCACGGCAGTGCTGGGTGGCTCGATGAGGGCAAGCCCTACACCGAATCCGACGAGACGTTTTCCCAGGTCACGCTCTCGGCGTTCAAGCTCGGCACGTTCCTCAAGATTAGCGAGGAACTGCTCGGCGATTCGGTCTTCGACGTCGAGGCCTACCTCGCGGCCGAGTTCGCCCGTCGCATCGGTGCCGCCGAAGAGGAAGCGTTCTTGGTCGGTGACGGCAAGGGCAAGCCGACCGGCATTTTCGACGCCACCGGTGGCGGTATCTCGGATGTGACCACCGCGAAGGCCGCCGACATCACCGCCGATGAGCTCATCGACCTGCACTACAGCTTGCGCGCCCCCTATCGGGCTCGGGCGGTGTGGCTGATGAACGATGCCACCGTCAAGACCGTGCGCAAGCTCAAGGACAACCAGGGCCAGTACCTGTGGCAGCCAGCACTGACGGCCGGTGCCCCGGACATGATCCTGGGCAAGCCGGTGTACACCTCCACGTTCGCACCCGAGATCAAGGCGGGCGCGAAGACGGTGGCGTTCGGTGACCTGTCCTACTACTGGATCGCTGACCGGCAGGGACGCTCCTTCAAGCGCCTGAACGAACTGTTCGCTACCTCCGGCCAGGTCGGTTTCCTCGCCTCCCAGCGTCTGGACGGCAAGCTCGTCCTGCCCGAGGCCGTCAAGATCCTCACCCAGAAGACCGGAGCCTAAAACTCCCCACGCAACGCCTAGGAGGTGGCAGCTATGAACCAGGAGCTTGTTGGCCAGGTCAAAGCCAATCTCATCCTCGCCCACGACGCCGACGACGAGCTGATTGCCCACCTGGTGGCCGCTGCCACCTCCTATGCTTGCAGCTTCCAGCACTTGCCTGAGGACTATTACGAGGCTCACGAGATGCCAGGGTCGACCCGGCAGGCGATTGTGATGCTGGCCAGTCACTTCTACGAGTCGCGTGACGGCTCCACGGCAGGGTTCTGGTCCGACAAGCCCGATGCCGCCAAAGCCATGTGGGCCGCGGTGAACACGCTGCTGCGTCTTGAGCGCGAATGGAAGGTCTAACCCATGGCAGGTATCGGCAGTATGCGAGAGACCATCGACCTCATCACCCCCGTAGCCCGCAGGGACGCTGCGGGTTTCACGGGCAGCAGCGAGCAGGTGGTCGCCACGGTGCGCGCCTACCGGGAGATCCGGCACGCCAGCTCAGCGTGGGTCAACCGTGCCGCCTACACGCAGGCCACCGTGTTGTTTCGCATCCGCGTGATCCCCGGGCTCACCGTCTCGGAGGTCATGCACATCGCCGCTGCCGATGGCCGCTTTGTCATCGACACCGTCGAGGCCATCGGCGGCTACATCGAGATCCTCGCCCACCGTCTGCAACCGGAAGGAGCCCATCATGGCGCGCGTCCAGATCCGACTGCCTAATAAGTACATTGACGCACTCGAGGCCACCTCACGCCTGCTGGACACTGCAGCCGACGAAGTCTTGAGCGCTGGCGCGAACGTGGTCGAACCACGCATGAGAGCCAACCTCGCATCCGCGATCGGGCGGGCGACCACGCTGCCGTCTCGGTCGACCGGGCAGCTCCTCGGGGCGCTGGGTGTTACGAGCGTGAAGGTCAACTCACGAGGCGATCACAACGTCAAAGTCGGTTTCGCTGAAAACCGCCGCGACGGCAGGTCGAACGCGCTCATCGCCAACGTGTTAGAACACGGCAGAAGCAACCAGCCCGCACGCCCGTTTCTGGCACCGACGCGGTCGCAGACCAGACGGGGCGCGGTGGAGGCGATGAAAGCGGTGCTTAAAGCCAAGCTCGACGGGATCACACCATGAACGCCCCGCTTTTGGAAACCCTCACCGAGATCGCTGACCAGCTTGATCTGCCCATCGCGGTGAGCCTGTTTAGCGCCTCGCCCGCACCGGACACCTATCTAGTTGCCACCCCGATCGCCGACACGCTGGAAGTGTTCGCCGACAACACCCCACACGTCGAAATCGAAGAAGTCCGCCTCTCCCTGTTCACAGCAGGTAACTACCTCACCTGGCGGGACACGCTCACCCGTGCTCTCGTCGACGCGGGGCTGGTGGTCACCGCCAGGCGCTACATCGGCTTCGAGGACGACACCGGCTACCACCACTACAGCTTCGATACCAGCTGCCACCACCCGTTTTAACGAAAGGACGCAATCCCCATGGCCACGATTGGTCTTGACAAGCTCTACTACGCCACGATCACCGAAAACCCCACCACCGGCGAGGAAACCTACGCCAGCCCGAAACCACTGGCCAAAGCGATCTCAGCGGAGTTGTCCGTCGAAGTCGCCGAGGCGATTCTTTACGCCGACGACGGGCCGAGCGAGATTGTCAAGGAATTCAAATCCGGTACGCTCACCCTCGGCGTGGACGACCTAGGAACAGAAGCCGCAGCGGCACTGACCGGTGCCATCCTGGATGCCAACGGGGTGCTCATCTCGTCCTCCGAAGACGGCGGCACACCGGTAGCGATCGGATTTCGTGCCGCCCGCTCCAACGGCACCTTCCAGTACTTTTGGCTCTACCGCGTCAAGTTCGCCCTACCAAGCACCACGCTTGCCACCAAGGCCGACTCGATCACGTTCTCCACCCCGAGCATCGAAGGCACCATCCTGCGTCGCAACAAGCCCGATGCGAAGGGCCGTCACCCGTGGAAAGCCGAAGCCACCGAAGGCGACCCCAAGGTCAAGGCCGAGATCATCACCGGCTGGTACCAGTCCGTCTACGAGCCCGCCGCCACCAGCCCCGGCAAGTAAAGGAGCCCGCTCATGACAAATACATCAACGCTTGATGCTGCCGCTCGCAGTGCGAGAGTGACCATCGGTGGCAGCGAGTACGAGCTGGTGCTCACCACCAAGGCCACCCGGCTGATCGCCGAACGCTACGGCGGGCTGGACAAGCTCGGAGCCGCGTTAGAGACCTCCGAGGACCTCGGCCAGACGCTGACCGAGGTGATCTGGCTGATCACGCTGCTGGCCAACCAGTCGGTGCAGATCCACAATCTCACCCACCGCGACAACCCGCGCCCGCAGTTGACGGAGGACGAGGTGGAGCTGCTGACGGTTCCTGCCGATATCGCCGACTACCGGGGTGCGATCGCTGAGGCGCTGCAGCGAGGCACCCGCCGCGACATTCTCACCGAGCCAGCCCCAAAAGCGAGCCCGGCAGCGGACGGGTAGTCGAATCCGACCGGGCAGTATTCACCCGCCTGACCTACATCGGTTTAGCCCACCTTGGCCTACGGCAGGACGAGGTGGGCCTGATGGTCTTTGGTGAGCTCCTCGACTTGGTGGACTGCTGGCGGATCGAGACAGGACGCGCGAAACCAGCACGGGTGTGGTTCATCGACGACATCATCCCAGCCGGGATTTAGCCAGCTGTGCGATCAGTTCCCACGGTAGGTGTGAGCGGACAAATGCGCTGCGGGAGCGTCTGGGAATAGTCAACGCTTCGTCAGCCACACGCTGGACCAGGTCGGTATCTGCTCCGAGCGCCTCAGCGATCCAGACCAGCCCTTCGGGGTGTTGAAGGCGGTTATAGGTCGTTTTCGCCGACACATTCGGTTCTTGCCGCGTGAACGCTCCGCTGCCGGTCGTCGCTTGCGATGCGAACCATCTCGACATGTGTTCACGCTGCGAGGACCACCAGCGCCCATTCTTTTGTGGATCGGCTTGTTCCATCGCATCCGAAATCGGCAAATGCGCATCCAGCTTTGCGAGCAGTTTCGCGAACCGACGCACATCAATATCCATGTCGCTCACGTTGTGCTCCCTCGCAGCGCGGACGATTCCCACGGCCTAATTCTACTTCGAGGAGGTGACCTTCACCGTGGCTGATAGCTCGTTTGGTCTCAAGATCGGTCTGGAAGGTGAACGCGAGTTCAAGCGGGCCATCACCGACATCAACCGTGAGATGCGGGTGCTGGGCTCGGAGATGAAACTGGTGGCCTCCCAGTTCGACAAGAACGACAAGTCCACCCAGGCGCTGGCCTCCCGCAACCAGGTGCTGACCAAAGAGATCGAGACCCAAAAGGCCAAGATCGAAACACTCAAGGCCGCCCTGGAGAACTCGGCCGCATCGTTCGGGGAGAATGATTCGCGCACGAGGAACTGGCAGATCCAGCTCAACAACGCCGGTGCCGAGCTCAACGAGCTGGAAAAAGAGCTTAAGGCCAACAATGATGCGCTCGGCGAGTTCGGTGACGAGGCCGACGGGGCAGGCGACGATGCGAAAGACGCTGCCAAGGATGCCGGACGCTTGGAGGACGCGGTCGATGATCTCGGCGACGAGATGGACGACACCGGGGATAAGACCCGGATCTTCGGGGACGTGCTCAAAGCGAACCTGGCCGCCGAGGCGATCGTCGCTGGTGTCAAGGGCATCGGCAAGGCGATCGCGAGTATCGGTCGGGGTATGGCCGATGCGTTGAAGGACGGGGTGGAGTACAACGCCCGCATGGAGCAGTACACCACCAGCTTCACCACGATGCTCGGCGATCAGGCAAAAGCCCAACAGCTGGTCAACGACCTGAAAACCCAGGCCGCGAAGACCCCGTTCGGCATGGAGGATTTGGCGAAGAACACCCAGACCCTCATGGCGTTCGGTATCAGCGCTGACGAAGCTACCCGCAGACTAGGCCAGCTCGGTGATATCTCCCAAGGTGACGCGCAGAAGATGGAGTCACTGACGTTGGCGTTCGCCCAGATGTCCTCGACGGGCAAGCTGACAGGCCAGGACCTCAACCAGATGATCAACGCCGGGTTCAACCCGCTGGAGGAGATCTCCCGCAAGACGGGCAAGTCCATCGGCGAGCTGAAAGAGGAGATGGCCAAGGGCGCGATCAGCGCGGACATGGTCGCTGACGCGTTCGCTTCGGCAACGGAAGAAGGCGGCCGTTTCCACGGGGCGATGGAAGCCCAGTCGAAAACCTTCACCGGCCAGCTCTCTACCATGCGCGACGGCATCGACAACCTCAAAGGCCTGCTCGCCCAAGGGCTGACCGACGCGCTGGCTGGCACGGTCATGCCGATGGTCAACGGGTGGATCGATGAGCTCACGACAGCCTTCGAACAGGGCGGAGCCCCAGCGTTGATCGACATGCTCGGCGAGATCCTACAAGAAGCACTCGCGTTCATCGCAGAGCAACTGCCGATGGTCGTCGAGACCGGCATGTCGATCCTGACCGCACTGCTGGAAGGCATCATCGAGGTGTTGCCGTCGGTTGCTGAGACAGCGGTGATGCTCATCGTCGCACTAGTGGAGGCGATCATCGAGGCGCTGCCGTCACTGTTGGAAGCAGCCCTGCAGATCATCACCACCTTGGTCACCGGTATCGGTGAGGCACTCCCGGAGCTCATCCCTGCGGCCGTGGAGATGATTGTCGCCCTGGTCCAAGGGTTGGTTGACTCTTTGCCGATGATCCTGGAAGCCGCGTTGCAGCTCATCTTGGGGCTCGCCCAGGGCCTGCTGGAAGCGATCCCGGTGCTCATTGAGGCACTGCCGCAGATCATCACCTCGATCGTGGAGTTCCTTATCGGAGCAATCCCGCAGATCATCGAGACCGGTATCGCGTTGTTGACCTCCTTGGTCGAAGCACTCCCGGAGATCATCACCGCGATCGTGACGGTGCTGCCACAAATCATCACCGGCATCATCACCACGCTGCTGTCGGCCCTGCCGCAGCTCATCGAGGCTGGCGTCAAGCTCCTCACCGCGCTGATCGGGGCGCTGCCGCAGATCATCACCACCATTGTTGCTGCGCTGCCACAGATCATCGCAGCGATCGTCTCAGCGATCGGTGGGGCCATCCCGCAACTGGTCATGGCAGGCGTTGAGCTGCTGACCGCGTTGATCACGAACCTGCCGCAGATCATCTCGACCATCGTGGCGGCCATCCCGCAGATCATCACCGGGATCGTGGGCGCGGTCGGTCAAGGGGTCGGCCAGATGGCCTCTGCTGGCGCGGACCTGGTGCGGGGCTTGTGGAACGGCATCCAGTCGCTGGCAGGCTGGCTCTGGGACAGGGTATCGAGCTGGTGTTCTGACATTTGGGATGGCATCACCGGCTTCTTCGGCATCAACTCCCCATCAAAGGAAATGGCGTGGGTCGGTGACATGCTCACCCGAGGCCTGGCCGGAGGTATCGAAGACACCGGAAGCCGAGCAGTTGCAGCTGCCGAGGACGTTGCCGCCGACACCCTTAAGGCCATGAGCGAGCTCACCAGCGGTATCGACGTGCCGATCACCACCAGCCTGGAGCCGGTCGATCTGACCCCAACCCACCTGCAACCACCGCCTGCAACCACCAGCAGTAGCGCTGTCGGCCAGGAGGCAGGGCGCGCAGGAGAGGTGGCGGGCATCGTCGACCAGACCGCCCGGGCACTGCTGGAGGCCATGGACATCAAGGTCGTGCTCAACGACGGCGCGCTGGTGGGCAAACTCGCTCCCGGCATCAACCGCCAGCTGGCTCGTATCAACTCCCACCACACGGTGCTCGCCACTGGAGGAGGCGTTTGATGCACGGTTTCACTCTCGACAAGACAGTGTCCTCAACGTCGCTGGGCCTGCGGCTCACCGGCCCGGTCGACCTACCTGTCGCCGAGCGGGGCACAGACGATATTGAGGTGGCGGGCAGGGCCGGGACGCTGACCCGCCTCGGCGGCTGGCACGACACGTCGATCACGTTGCCGCTCGCGATCACAGGCAGCCTGGCGGCCTACCACAAGGCCGCGCTGGCGCTGGGGCGGGCGGCAACCATTCACCTGTCCCACCAGCCCGGGGCGTTCCACAAGATCAAACACGCCTCCATCAGCCCGCTGCGCATGGACATGTCCTCGTGGGGATTCTTCGAGGCGCACCTGGTGTGCGAGCCGTTTAGCTACCTCGACTCTGGGCTGATCACCCACACGCTCACCTCCTCCGGGCAGATCACCAACCCGGGTCTAGTGGATGCAGCCCCGATCATCACGATCAAGGGCACCGGGGCGTTGACGCTGACGATCAACGCAGCCACCTACCGCGTCCAGTCACCGGCAGGGCAGATCACCCTGGACTCGGCCCGGCTTGTCGCACACGTCGCAGGCAGGGTGCAAACCGACGCGGTCACTGGCACGTTCCCGATCCTCACCCCAGGGGTTAACCGGGTCAGCCTCGGTAGTGGCATCTCCAGAGTCGAGATCATCGGGAACTGGCGAAACCCTTAACCTGGCCCATTTCTTTGCTCCTCAGTGCGCCTGTAGCCGATTGTTTTCGGCTGCGGGCGCACGTCTGTGAAAGGAACCCCACCGATGCTCACCGTGCATGCCTCGACTGCCACCACGTTTACCGCCACCGGCGAGGGTGTCCTCGACCCTGAACTCATCGACGCCCGGGTCGTGGAGGAGCTCGGCGGGGCCTACCAGCTGACCGTCACCTACCCAGCAGACGGGCCGCTGGCATCACAGCTCGCAGTCGAGGCGATTATCGCCGCACCGGTGCCTGGCACCACCATCCGGCAAGGGTTTCGCATCCACGAGGTCACCACGAGCCTGGACGGACTGTTGGAGGTCACGGCCTTCCACCTGTTCTACGACCTGGCAGGCAACTTCATCGCCGACACCTTCGTGGTCAACAAGACCCCGAAGGCGGCCCTCGACCAGCTCTTGAGCGCGGCGACCACGAAGCACCGGTTCACCGCGACCAGCTCCGATACGGCCACCAGTGCCTCTGCGCGTGTGGTGCGAATGAACCTGGCCGCAGCGATCATGGACCAGGGCTCGGACAACACGTTCGCCTCCCGGTGGGCCGGAGAGCTCACGCGCGATAACTGGCACATCCACCACGCCGCCACACGCGGCGCAGATCGTGGGGTCGTGATCCGGGATCGCAAGAACCTCACCGGCTACACCGCCACTGTCGATCTGACGAGCGTGGTCACCCGGATCGTGCCGGTTGGGTTTGATGGGATCACCCTGCCCGAGCTCTACGTCGACTCGCCACACGTGGATCACTACGCGATCCCGCATATCAAGGTGATGCGCTACCCGGACATCAAAGCGATCGCCGACGCCGAGAACCCCCGCGAGGACGAAGTACCCCTGCCGCAGGCACACGCCCTTCTGCGTCAAGCCGCCCGGGCCGAGTACGCCACCAACCACATCGATACCCCTGCCGCGAGCTACACCGTCTCCTTCGTTGACCTCGCCTCGACGACCGAGTACGCCGACCTTGCTGAGCTGGAGACCGTCCTGCTGGGAGACACGGTGACGGTGCAGCACGCCGACCTGGGCGTGTCCCTGTCAGCGCGGGTTGTCGGCTACGAGTACGACCCGCTCCGACAGACATATATTTCGGTGGAGTTGGGGTCGGTTGCAGGGAAGTTCACCTCGATCACCCGCACCATCACCACCGCGCAGACGGCAGCCCAGATGGCCGCTGATCTCGCTGGCGTGGCGCTGGCATCAGCGGATGGGAAATCCACCAACCATTACGGCCCTACGCAGCCCGCTGCCGCCCGCCTGGGGGATACGTGGTTTAAGGACAATGGCGAGAGCATCGAGATCTGGATCTACCAGGTCACCGACACCGGCAAGCCCGGATGGGTCACCCTTGCCACCGATCTCAACCATGCCCAGGTCAGCGCTGAGCTTGCCGAGGCCCGCGCCGAGGTCGAGGCAGCGAAAACTGCTGCTGACGATGCCCAAGCCGCCGCTGCCGCTGTCGGTGCTCGTCTCACCGAAGCCGAAGCCGAGATCGGTCAGGCACGCGAGGCAGCCAGCCAGGCCGAAGCCACAGCACGGCAGGCTGAGGCGGTAGCAGGTGAGGCTGGCGTGAAGGTTGCCGGGCTTGAGAGTTCAGTTTCCCAAGCCCGGCACCGTGCCGATACGGCCTACGAGACGGCACGGCAGGTTCAAACCAGCAGCGAGGCCCGGTTCACCGAGCTGGCGAACGCGGATAACAGCCTCGCCTCGTCGCTTTCAATGATGGCCAGCGACCTGAACCTGCGCGTGCGCTCAGGCGAGATCATCTCCCAGATCAACATCTCACCCGAAACCATCCTGATTGACGGTAAACGCATACACATCACCGGCCGAACCAGCATCGATAACGCCACGATCACCACCGCAATGATCGCCAACGCGGCGATCACCGATGCGAAGATCGCCAACCTGTCGGCAGCCAAGATCACTACCGGCACCCTGTCTGCGGGGAGGATCGCGGCCGGATCGATCACCAGTGACAAGCTCACGATCGCTGATGGGTTCATTAAGACGGCGATGATCGCTAACGCGGCGATCACGGACGCGAAAATCGGCTCATTGTCAGCGTCGAAGATCACCACCGGCACCCTGTCTGCGGGGAGGATCGCGGCCGGATCGATCACCAGCGACAAACTCACCATCGCTAACGGCTTCATCAAAACCGCGATGATTGCTGAGGCCGCAATCACCTCCGCAAAGATCGCGGCGTTGGATGCCGGGAAAATCACCACCGGGACCTTGAACGCTGCCCGGATTGGTGCCAAGTCGATCACTGCTGACAAGCTCGCGACTAACGCGATCCAAGTAGGACTGGCGGGCTGGACGAGTTCGATCCGGATTACGCCAACACAAATCTCGTGGTACTCCGGATCCTCGTTGGAGGGGACGATCACGTCGTCCGGTCTGCGGTTTTGGTACGGGACGCGTTACATCGGTGAAATGGCCCGCCGGGCGAAAAAGGATGCCACCGATATCCAAGGCATCGTCAACCAGTTGGCCTACCGGGGGGACTACGTCGCTTGGACGTATCAGACGACCTCCACCGGCGACTATTTCACGTGTCTGACGTTGGATCCGAAGGGCAAGTTCTATGGGCGGGCAGGGATCCACCTGGGCGCTGACCTGCGGATCAACGGGAACAAGGTCTACACCTCTGACACCCGCTACGTCATGTTTCAAGACGTAGCCTTCAGCGGGAAAGGCACCTACGCCACTTTGTCGGGTTCCAGCGGGCTGGCACGGATCGGCTTCCACACCTACGACCTGCTTATCACCACGAACGGCACGTTCTACAACATGTCGCGGGCCTTCGACCGGCTCAAAGACCTGATGACAAGGGTCAACGAAATCATCCGCCGCCTGAACTACGGCTGGATCGTCTCCATCTCCGGCTCCGGGTCGAACATCACCTGGACCAACTACAACAACACCGGCTTGTCGGCCATGTCCACCACCCTCGTCTAGAAAGAACCTTCACGCATGCGTGTACTGATCGCTAACCGTCACCTCGGACCCATCCACGATCTTCTCGAAACGATGTCTCTCAAGCCTGCTCAATCGCGGGCGCGCTCCAAACTGCTCGAGTTGGTCAAGAACGCGCAGTTGCGGTTCGGCCAGGACGAATATGACCTCGTCACCACCCACGCCATCCTCGACGAGGAAGGCAAGCCCGTCATCAGCGAAGACGGCACCTTTCAACTCGCCGGTGGCACCGACCTCGCCGAATTCCTGACACTGCGCGAGCAGCTGTTGGACTCAGTGGCTGAGGTGGATGGCCCCACTTACGCCACCCACCTCACCGATATCGCACAGCTGCTAGCCGACTACGACGAGCCCTTAGCCGGTGAGCAGGCGGAGGCATACAACGTTCTGTTCGACGCTGTAGAAGCAGCCCAACATGACGCAGTGAGGACGGCGGAGGTCGATGACACCGATGAGTGAGAAAACCTCAGCCGAAGCAGTTGATGGTGAGGAAGTGGTGATTCACCCGATCGAACCAGCCCAGCCCGACCCGGTGCCTGTCCCACCAACCGAAAACAGCCCCGAACACGTCGAGGAAGTCGGTCCGTCGACCGGCAGCCTCGACCTAACCGACACAGTCTTGGACGTCCTCACTAGCCCCAACCTGTAAACCACATCTGGCTTACCCCGAAAGTCCGTACCCCGACCACCTGGGTACGGGCCTTTGTCGTGTGCCCATAAACGGGAAGGAACCCACTTTCTATGTCGCTCAAAGCTATCTGGGCCACGATCCAAACCGGCCTGGCCGGGGTCGGGGCCGTCATCGGCGCGTTCCTCGGAGGCCTCGACGGCCTGGTATACGCGCTCATCGCCTTCGTCGTATTCGACTACATCACCGGCGTGCTCGCCGCAATCGCCGAACGCCGCGTCTCCTCATCCATCGGTTTTCGAGGGATCAGCCGCAAAGTCGTGATCTTCACCCTGATCGGACTTGCCCACCTGCTCGACGTGCACGTCATCGGAACACCCGGGGCGCTACGCACCGCCACCGTCGTGTTCTACCTGTCCAACGAAGGCATCTCCCTGATCGAAAACGCCACCCGGCTCGGGCTGCCCGTACCCGATCAGATGCGCCGCGCCCTGGACCTGGTCACCCGTGATGTGACCGGCAAACCCGACCTCGAACACCACCCCAGCCAAACCACCACCCCAGCAGAAAAGGAGAACCTCTGATGAAGAACTGGGCCACCCTCGAAGCCGACGAAAACCGGCTGATGAACAAGCACTACAGCGCCGGACGGAGCGGCCGGAAGATCAACAAGGTCATCATCCACCACAACGCAGGCAACCTCACCATCAAGTCCATCTGGGACGTGTGGCAGACCCGCCAAGCATCCGCCCACTACCAGGTCGACTCCAACGGCCGGATCGGCCAGCTCGTGTGGGATCGCGACACCGCCTGGCATGCAGGCAACTGGGATGCCAACACCACCTCCATCGGTATCGAACACGCCGACATCTCCTCCAAGCCCTGGCGCATCTCCGAGGCCTGCCTCGACAACGGCGCCCACCTCGTCGCCGCCATCTGCCACTACTACAAGCTCGGCCGACCCGTGTGGGCAAAGAACGTGTTCGGCCACAAGCATTTCTCTTCCACCGAATGCCCGGCCTCGCTGGCAGGAAGCCAGCATGCGGCCTACATGGCACGCGCCCAGTACTGGTACGACCGCATGAGCGGCACCAAGCCCGCCCCGACACCACCGGCAAAGCCAACACCGCCCGCACCCAAGCCCTCCGCCAACATCGACGCCCTCGCCGACGCGGTCATCCGAGGCGAGTACGGCAACGGCGAGGAACGCAAGCGCCGACTGGGAGCTAACTACGCGGCCGTGCAGAAGCGCGTCAACGAGAAGCTCACCGGAGGAAACCCCACCAAGCCCTCCGTCAACATCGATGCCCTGGCTGATGCGGTGATCCGTGGAGACTATGGCAACGGTGAGGAACGCAAGCGCCGCCTCGGAGCCAACTACGCCGCTGTGCAGAAACGCGTCAACGAGAAGCTCGGCATCAGCTAACCCACGCGAAATCAACCCTTGGCCCCGTCATCACCTTCATCGAGGTGGTGGCGGGGCCTTTTCTGCGTTTGCGGAGCTGGTGTTTACCGCGTGTCTTCGAACGGGTCGATGACGGACTGCACTCCACAGCTCGGGCAGATGAACGCGACCTTGATGCCTTGACCTTCGCCTGCAATAAACGGGTCAGGGACACAGACTGAGGTGCATTCTGAACAGGTTCGGTACGACTGGTCGTCGAGAAATACCGGGAGTTCACCGTCGTCGTCAGTCATCCTCACCCGCCCTTGCTCTGTCACGGTTCACACGTCGATCGCTCCACATTGTGAATTGAGCAAAGAATAACCGCCTTTTCCGAATAGGGGCGCGAACCCAGCCACGGGCGCGAACGCGGCCGGGAGGCTTTGCTTTCTGCTGTCCGGTTTCGTCTGGTGCAACCGGCGTATGGGCGACCACCTTTCGCCTCGTTCCCAGGAGGGCCTGCTCATGGCTCTGAACCAGACTGATCGCCATCACATCCAGATGATGCGCGCTGCAGGAGTTGCCTACTCTCGTATCGCCGCGCACCTGGATCTCAACGCCAACAGCGTCAAGACCTATTGTCTGCGACACGGCATCACCGTCGACCCTGCTGTTGAGCAGGTCACGGACCCAGTTGGAGTGTGGTGCTTGCACTGCTGCAAGCCAATCGAGCTCCGGCAAGGGTCGAAGTTCTGCACCACCGTGTGTCGACGAGCCTGGTGGGCCACCCACCGCAGGGTGGTCACCGAAGAACTGGTCTGCGCGAACTGCCACCGACAGGTCACTGTGGCTCGCACGAGCCAGGTGAAACGCAAGTACTGCTGCCACCCGTGCTACATCCAGCACCGTTTCAACACCCGTGGCGGCAAATGATGAACATGGCAGCCGAGCTGACGGCTCATCACCAACTCACGCAGGTCAAGCAGCTTCTCGAACGCGGCATCCTCACCCCACGCGAAGCCATCACCGTGTGCCAGCGTCTCGACGCCCCAGATGCGCCCTTGGCCGCCCTACAAAGAGCCAGTTTCGTTGACTATCTCGAGGGTTTGAGTGATGTATGGATACAACCTGAAACCCTGTCTGACTAGGAGAAATACCTTGAAGAGAATGGAGCAAATCACCCCGCCACCGATCAGTGCTTCTCCGCTTGTGAAAGTGGCAGCGTATGCCCGCATCAGCATGGAAACCGAGCGCACACCGCTGAGTTTGTCCACCCAAGTTTCCTACTACCAGCAACTCATTCACGACACTCCTGGCTGGACGTTCGCCGGAGTGTTCGCCGATTCTGGAATCTCTGGAACCACCACGCATCGACCCCAGTTCCAAGAAATGCTGGCCCTTGCCCGGAAAGGAGCGAT